>OGPM01002734.1_pt1 | contig 11939 bp, 9 predicted proteins | sample 1552961 | NCBI WGS metagenome assembly OGPM01 (sample SAMEA2580304, study PRJEB22360) | human gut metagenome | biome: human gut; feature: human-associated habitat; material: faeces | place: Denmark | collected 2008/2010
ACAAATAACGAAGTGTGGCTCAGTTTGGTAGAGCGCTGCGTTCGGGACGCAGAGGCCGCAGGTTCAAATCCTGTCACTTCGACTACTTGGCAGGGGCGCCGAAATTCTTGCAAATCAAGAGTTTCGGTGTTTTTTTGCGTTTAAAAAGAGATTCCGGAAAATGGGTGTGAAATCAACGGTCACGAATTTAGTCACGAATCCCAGTCAGCTTTTTCAACGTGGCCTGGCACATTCTTTCTCTTGCAAGTAAGCATAAAATAGATTATATTTATAAATAGGATATTTATTTAACAAGCATAAAGAAAAAACGTCTGCCCCAGGCAGACGAAACAGGAGTCTTCTCATGATCGACGTAAAGAGTATCAGTACGCATTGTACAAGAACAGAATTTGTCGGAACAACCGTCCTGGATACGATCGGACTGGTGATTTCCGGTATTGATGATACATTATTAAAAGAAATGAATGTTGGAATGAAATACCACGCCCTTGGACTTTTCAGTTCCCGAACCGGTGCTGCCGGACAGATCACAGCAATCGATGATGCCGTAAAAGCAACCAACACCGAAGTTCTTTCCATTGAATTTCCACGAGACACCAAAGGTTGGGGTGGTCATGGAAACTATATTGTAATCGGCGGCAATGATGTTTCAGATGTACGTCATGCAATCGAGCTTGGCCTCGAACTTACAAAGAAAAATGCAGGGGAGCTTTATATCAGCGAATCCGGTCATCTGGAATTCACTTATTCCGCAAGCGCGGGAGCTGCACTGCAGAAAGCATTTCATGCCGTACCAGGCGAGGCATTCGGCTTCATGGCAGGATCTCCTGCTGCAATTGGTCTTGTAATGGCCGATACCGCTATGAAAGCATCTGCTGTAAATATCACCTGTTATATGACGCCAAGTATCGGAACCAGCCACTCTAACGAAGTGATTCTCGGTATCTCCGGCGATGCCAGCGCTGTTAAAGCAGCGGTACTGGAAGCCCGTCAAGTTGGACTGGAACTTCTGATCGGCATGGGAAGTTATCCGGAGATTCCCGGAACACCTTACCTGTAATACACAATCTGATATGTTTTCAGTCAAAAAAGCTGTCTGGTCATCATAACCAGACAGCTCTTTTTATTATTCTTATATTTAATTTAACTGGTATACATCCGCATACTGTAATCCAAAACTCAGTGCCTCGCTGTGACTGCTACAGTAAATGTCAACATGGCCATAAGGAGTTCCGAGATCTTCTACTGTATAAACATTTCCATTGATCAGAAGTTTGGTTCCAAACGGTACCCCTGCCATTGCAACAGTACGTCCTGCCACTGGTGTTGTACCACTTGCGGTTGCATTTCCAGCTGTTCCGCAGCACTGTGCGCAGTTACAGTATCCTGTCAGTTTAAAATTACCAAGGTAAGTTCCCTGACTGGAAGAGCTGGTCTCTGAAGAACTTGTATCAGAAGAACTACTGCTCGTCTCTTCAGCTGTTGCACTGTCTGAAGATGTATCTTCGGAGTAATCACTGCTGTCCGTTGAAGATGTATCCTCTGTATATGTGGTATCTTCACTGTCGGAAGAAGTATCCTGTGCTTCTGAAGCATCTCCAGATTCATCCACTACATCTGTTTCTTCATCTGTTTCTTCATCTGTATTTTCATCCTGTGCAGCTTCTGCTGTTTCCTGTGCGGCTGCTGCTTCTGCTGCTGCAGCTTCGGCAGCTTTTTCCTGTTCTGCCTCTTCCATCAGCTGCGAAATACTACTGTCTGCACTGTTCACCTGAGCCATAAGAGCATCTGCTTCTTCCTGACTCGCACTGATCTGGTTTACATAGGAATTGATATTGTCACTGGTCGATGCCACCAGATTCTGTACTTCCTGCTGCTTAGAGCTTTTCTCTGTAAGAAGATTTCCAATAGAAGCAGACTCTTCTTCGACCTGAGTTTCCTGAGTCTTGATTGCTTCCTGTGTCTCCTCATATTTCTTCAGCATGTTTCTGTCATATGTAGAAATTGTAGCCACATTGTTTGCCTGATTCATAAAATCAGAAAGATTGTCAGATGACAGAAGCATTTCAAGCATAGTACTTCCACCATGCTCGTACATGTACTGGATACGAATCTTCATTGCCTCGTACTGGTCCTGTGCATTCTGCTTTGCTACTTCAAGCTGAGCCTTTACATTCTTAAGCTCCTCTTCTTTCTCGGCAGCCTCAATGCTGAGCTGTGAAATACTGTCTGTAAGTTCATTATATTGGGAATTCAGTTCTGCAAGGTAGGACTCCAGTTCCTGTTTCTTGCTTTCCAGCCCGCTGATATTCGCCTGGGCCTGCGCAAGTCCTGCCTGTGCTTCCTGCTTCTGTGCCTGTGCAGCTGCAATCTGATCTTCTGTGGAAGCAAATACGGTTGTTCCCATAGATACGGTCACTGCACATGCCAGCAGCAGTGAAAGAACTTTCTTACTCTTCATAAAAACACCTCTTAAATATTTTGTAGGTTAAGTATAACACATTCTCACAAATAATCAATACTTTCATTTCATTTTTGTAACATTCATGTAATATTTCACATTTTTATACCCTGAAATCCAGTAGATTTTGCCTCCAAAATTCTAAATTATTACAGAATCATTTCATTTTTTACATATTTTTCCAGAAACATAAAAGATCCAGGAACACAGGATTTATCCCATGTCCCCGGATCTTATTAATTCTTATTTAGAGATTCAAAAATCGGCTGATCTGTCTGCAGCCACTGTATTTATTCAACTGCTTCTTCCAGTTCCTCTTCCGGTTCTGCATCCAGCATTTCCTGATACTTTTCAAGAATCAGTGTCTGGATCCTATCTCTGGTACGGGAATTGATCGGATGCGCAATGTCTCTGTATTCACCATCTGTAGCTTTGCGGCTCGGCATTGCAATAAACAGTCCCTTTTCGCCTTCAATTACTTTGATATCATGAACTACAAATTCTTCATCAATCGTAATCGAAACGACCGCCTTCATCTTTCCTTCCTTCGCAACTTTTCTCACACGTACGTCTGTAATATTCATCGTGCCTGCCCCTTTCATTTTCATACGCATTTCTTTATTTTACAGATTACAAGCTGCTGTCTTCAGCAATTATAATCCATAGCGTTCATTTTTTTCAACAACGATCCTGACTTTTCCGTCTTCGCCTTTATAGCTGGAATTCGCCCGAATCGTATCCCGGCTCTCAACAATACAATTCTCTATGACAGTGTTATCTCCGATATACACATCATTAAGGATCACTGAATTCCTTATCACACAATTATTGCCGACATATACACTCTTGAACAGTACTGAATTCTCTACTGTACCATTGATAATGCAGCCACTCGCAACAAGACTGTTCTTCACCTCTGCCCCAGGATTATACTTGGCCGGCGGAAGATCGTCGATCTTTGTTTTGATTCCCGGTTCCTGTCTGAAGAAATAATTACGGATCTCCGGCTGCAGAAATGCCATATTGGTACGATAATAAGCTTCTGCATCAGAAATATTACTCCAGTAATCCTCTGTCTTATAACCATAAATTCGTTTCAGGTTTTTGTAACGGATCAGAATGTCATTTACAAAATCATGTCTGCCTTCCTGTGCAGCCCGCTCGATCAGTTCGATCAGCAGCCTTCTTCTTACAACGTAAATACCTGTTGATATTGTATTATAAGAAGAAACGATCGGTTTCTCTTCGAACTCCACGATTCTGCCATCGTCATTCATACGAAGCACGCCAAAGCGCTCTACCTCTTTCTGGTCCCGGCATGTTGTGCAGACAACTGTAATATCTGCCCGTTTCGCAATATGATATTCAAGGACTTTATTATAGTCCATCTTATACACACAGTCACCGGATGCAATGATTGCATAAGGTTCATGACTCTCTTTCAAAAAATCAATATTCTGATAAATGGCATCTGCTGTTCCCTGATACCATAAGCTGTTATTCTTGGTAATCGTAGGAGTGAATACAAACAGACCTCCCTGCTTTCTTCCAAAATCCCACCATTTTGAGGAACTCAAATGTTCATTTAACGATCTTGCATTGTACTGCGTCAGAACTGCAACTTTCTGAACATGGGAATTTGCCATGTTGCTCAGGGCAAAATCGATGCTTCGATAACTTCCTGCAACAGGCATCGCTGCAATCGCCCTCTTGTCCGACAGTTCTCTCATGCGGTTGTTATTTCCGCCGGCCAGAATAATTCCAATTGCTCTCATGCCTGCTCACCATCCTTTGCTTTAATGATCTGTCCACTTTCCAGGATTCCTCCCGGATAATCTTCTGTCGCTGTCACTCCGGATATTGCAGTATTTCTTCCTATTTTAACGTTATCCGGAATTACGCTCTGTTCTCCCACAGTCGCAAGTCCGAATGCATATACAGCCGGCTTCAGCACATTTTCTGCTTCTTCGCCACATCCAAGTGTTACATGATTGCCAACCGTAACATTCTCTGCCACGATTGCTTTATCCAGAACGGAATCTTCTCCGATCACTGTATTTCTCATAATGATCGAATCGCGTACCACAGTGCCCTTACCGATCACTACATTTGGTCCGATCACTGAATGATAAACTTCGCCATAGATTTCCGCACCTTCGCCGATAATACACTGGTCTGTCACGGCATCTTCTGCAATATACTGCGGTGGAATGATATCACCCTTGGTGTAGATCTTCCAGAATTCTTCATAAAGGTTGAACTCCGGTATGATATCGATCAACTCCATATTGGCCTCCCAGTAAGATCCAAGTGTTCCCACATCTTTCCAGTAGCCATTGTATTCATATGCGAACAGTCTCTGTCCGTTCTCTTTACAATAAGGAAGAATATGTTTTCCAAAATCACAGTTGCTCTGATCTTTCAGCGCGATCAGTGCCTCTTTGAGTACCGGCCAGCTAAATATGTAAATTCCCATGGAAGCAAGATTACTGCTTGGTTTCTCCGGTTTCTCTTCAAATTCTGTCACACGCCCTGCTCCATCAGTTACCATGATGCCGAAACGGCTGGCTTCCTCCATCGGAACCGGCATACAGGCAATCGTGACATCTGCCTTGTTTGCCTTATGATAATTCAGCATCACTTCATAATCCATTTTATAAATATGGTCACCTGACAGAATCAATACATAATCCGGATTGTACTGCTGCATATAATCCAGATTCTGAAAGATCGCATTAGCGGTTCCTGTATACCATTCACTGTTTGTACTCTTCTCATATGGAGGAAGTACCGTAACTCCGCCCTCATTTCGATCCAGATCCCACGGAATACCAATTCCGATATGCGTATTCAGACGCAGCGGCTGATACTGTGTCAGTACACCAACTGTGTCGATACCAGAATTAATACAGTTACTTAATGGAAAATCAATAATGCGGTATTTACCGCCAAAAGCGACTGCAGGTTTCGCAACCTTTTGTGTCAGTACTCCCAGTCTGCTGCCCTGACCACCCGCCAGAAGCATGGCGATCATTTCTTTTTTCATCATCTCGCAATCACCTCTTGTATGTTATGATTTTCCATTATATCATACTTTTTTGCATCCGTGAACATAATTTACAATTTTTTTGATTTTTTCTTCTGTTTTTTATATTTTTTGCACACGTTTTTTTTACTTCAGAAAAACAATGCAGTACTTTTTATGTATGTTTTGCACAATTATTCTTCTATTATATTGGTATATTTGCACATTGTTCTCATAAAAAGTAACACTTTTCATTTTTATCTGACAGAGGTATAATAAAAAGCATTAAAGATAAGGAGATTTTTATTATGTATCAGATAGACTTTCATAAACCGCTCTCCATCCATTTCATTGGTATCGGCGGCATCAGTATGAGTGGACTGGCTGAAATTCTTCTTGAAGAAGGTTTTACAATTTCCGGTTCTGATTCCAAAAAAAGCCCTCTGACCAGTCTTCTGGAAAGCAAAGGTGCGAAAATTTACTATGGTCAGCGCGCCTCCAATATTTCCGATTCTGTTCAGGTGGTTGTCTATACAGCAGCTATTCACCCGGATAACCCGGAATTTGCATGTGCAAAAGAAAAAGGCATTCCGATGCTGACCAGAGCGCAGCTTCTTGGTCAGATCATGCGCAACTATGATACTTCCATCGCAGTTGCCGGAACACATGGCAAAACCACGACCACATCCATGCTTTCTCACATTCTTCTCAAAGGTGAATGTGACCCGACCATCAGTGTAGGCGGTATCCTGCCTGCAATCGGCGGTAATATCCGTGTTGGACAGTCTGAAACCTTCCTGACAGAAGCATGCGAATATACCAACAGCTTCCTGAGCTTTTTCCCAACCATCGGGATCATTCTGAATATTGATGCGGATCATCTTGATTTCTTCAAAGATATTGATGATATCCGTCATTCCTTCCGCAAATTTGCAGAACTTCTCCCGGCAGAAGGTGCACTCATCATTAATGCAGATACACCAAAATACGAAATGATCACAGAAAATCTTCCATGTAAAGTGATCACCTACGGTCTGGAACACGATGCTGAATACACAGCCACAGACATTACTTATGACGAACTTGGCCATGCAACCTTCCATGTTCTTCACAACGGAGAAGACCTGGGCACATGTTCTCTGAAAGTGCCTGGCATTCACAATGTATCCAATGCTCTGGCATCTATCGCTGCAGGACAGCTTCTTGACCTGTCTACAGAAGTGATCTTTGATGGTCTGAAAGATTTCGGCGGTACAGACCGCAGATTCCAGTATAAAGGCAAAATTGGTGATGTAACGATCATTGATGATTATGCGCATCATCCGACAGAGATTGAAGCCACCCTTCACGCAGCCAAAAATTATCCACATAAGAAGATCTGGTGTGTATTCCAGCCTCATACTTATACACGTACCAAAGCCCTTCTTCCGGAATTTGCCAAAGCTCTTACCCTTGCAGATCACGTCGTACTGGCTGATATCTATGCTGCACGTGAAACGGATAATCTTGGCATTTCTTCCAGAAATCTGCAGGAAAAAATCGTCGAACTCGGTACTCCATGTGAATACTTCCCGACCTTCGACGAGATTGAAAACTTTTTATTAGAAAATTGTACACAGGGCGACCTGTTGATAACTATGGGCGCCGGAGACGTTGTAAATATTGGTGAACAGCTCCTTGGCAAATAAGTTATCCACATTATCCACATGTTTATACACATTTTTATATGCGTATGGCATGTGGATTTTTTATGCAAAACTGGTTCACATAATATTTTGTCGATTTTTCATATTTTTTGCGATAATATACGAAATTTCGCCATTTTTCGCGGTTGCACATAATTTTATCCTCCATGTACTTTCCACATTATCCACATTATCCACATTCATTTGTGGAAATCCTCTGTAAAAAAATCGCCTATTCTCATTTGAAAAATGTTGTGCTATAATCCAAGTGTTCCAAAACAGCCGCATTATTGCGGAAAAGTCATAACTGTTCACAGGTAATATCCTGATGAAATGAACAGCATCGGAAAGTGAGCGATATTTCATGGCAATGATCACATTACATAATGCCTCCCTCCCGGAGGTTACGATCTTATCGAACACATTTATTGATAATTATATGCCGGAAGCTAATGGAGAGTTTGTAAAAGTATATATCTACCTTTTACGTGCACTTTCCAGTGCTCCGGTTTCTTTCAGTCTGGAGCAGATGGCAGACCGTCTTCTCTGCACCGAGAGAGATATTCTCCGTGCACTGAAATACTGGGCCAAACAGCAGCTTCTTACTCTTGATTTCACAGACAATAATAAGCTTTGCGGAATTTCTCTTCTCACTCCTGTAGCTCCTTCCTGTCCGACGGATGCCGTGCAGGATGAGATTTCCGTTACTTCCGAACAGCCGAAGGACCAGCCTGTTGTCCGTACAGAAGCACTTACTCCGGACCGTGTAAATGAACTGAAACAAAACGAAGATATCATCCAGCTTCTTTATGTAGCCGAACAATATCTTGGCAAAACACTTTCACCTACAGAAATTCAAAAGATGCTTTTCTTCTATGATGGCCTTGGCATGTCTGCTGACCTGATCGAATATCTGATTGAATATTGCGTGGGCCACAATCACAAGAGCATCCGCTACATCGAGAAGGTGGCTCTTGCCTGGGCTGAGGAGGGGATTACCTCTGTGGAAGAAGCCAAGCAGTCCGGCTCCCGATATAATAAAGACTATTTTTCTATTCTCAAGGCTCTCGGAATCACCAACCGCAATCCCGTAGAGACAGAGATCACACTGATGGACACCTGGCTTCGAACCTATGGCTTTTCCATGGAGGTCATCCAGGAAGCCTGCAACCGTACTGTCCTTCAGACAGGTCAGGCCAGCTTCCAGTATACAGACAAGATTCTGGAAGGCTGGAAAAAGAAAGATGTACATACGATCGATGACATCCATACTCTGGATACCGAACACAAGAAACGCCGTCAGGACCGGAAAGCAGCATCCTCCAAACCTGCACAGCCTTCCAATAACCGTTTCAATAACTTCCAGCAGCGAGAATACAACTTCGACGAATATGAGAAGCATCTATTGAACCAGTAAAGTTACCGTGAACGAAGTGAACAGTAACCCAGTAAAGGAGAGTACCGTGGCTTTACAGAATTTTCAGTATGATATTATTATGAGAGAATACAGCCGGCGTCAGTCCCAGGTGCAGCATGATCTGGAAGAACGCCGCAAAGAAGCATTTATCCGTGTTCCACGCCTGCTGGAGATTGATCAGGAGGTTGCAGCCTTGAGTGCCAGAAAAGCCCGTTCTCTTCTGCTGGGCGAATCCGATACTGTAGAAGATCTCAAAAAAGACGTGGCCGCTCTGGCTCAGGAACGCCGTACACTTCTTCGCAGCAACGGATTTTCTGATGATTATCTGGAACCTCATTATTTCTGTCCACTCTGTCAGGATACTGGCTATGTTGACGGACAAAAATGTTCCTGTTTCAAAAAATCCGAGGTCGAATTACTGTACACACAGTCAAATCTTAAAGAGATTCTCAAAAAAGAGAACTTTGAACACTTTTCTTTTGACTGGTATTCTGATACAATGAAGAACGAAGCAACCGGATTAACAGCCCGCGAAACAGCAAAACGGGCTTATAATACTGCTCGGAACTTTGTAGATGATTTTGACAAGCGCGCACAGAACCTGTTTCTGTACGGCAGCACCGGAGTAGGCAAGACCTTTCTCTCTCACTGTATTGCCAGCGAGCTTCTCAAAACCGCACACTGTGTTCTGTATTTTTCTGCATTTGATCTGTTTGACCGTCTGGCTCAGACAGCTTTTTCCAGAAAATCCGAAACAGACCCGGGTGATGATTTTATCCTTGACTGTGATCTTCTGATCATAGATGATCTTGGGACAGAGCTTACCAACAGTTTTGTCTCCTCGCAGTTATTTTTGTGTATTAACGAACGTATTTCCCGTCGTAAATCCACGATCATATCTACGAATCTGAAACTTGAAGATTTTTCAGCCACCTATTCCGAGAGAACTTTTTCCCGGATAGCAAGTAATTACCAGATGCTGAAGCTTATCGGCAAAGACATCCGAATACAGAAAATATTTTTAGGAGGAAAATAAACGATGGCACAGTTAAACAACAAGGAACTGACAACACTTCCTGTAGGAAGGCTGGGGCTTATTCCCCTCGATAGCTGCCGCCCCCTTGGCGAAAAAGTAAATGAATGGCTTGTAAAATGGAGAAAAGAGCGTGAGAATCCTGAATTAGGCACCTGCGCTTTTGAAGGATATCAGCGTGATTCCTATATCATCAATGTCAAAACCCCTCGTTTCGGTTCCGGTGAAGGAAAAGGCGAGATCAGTGAATCTGTACGTGGTGACGATATTTATGTTATGGTTGATGTCTGCAATCACAGTATCAACTACACGATCAGTGGATACACCAACATGATGTCACCTGACGATCATTTTCAGGATCTGAAACGTGCCATCGCTGCAGTCGGCGGCAAAGCCCGCAGAGTCAATGTCATCATGCCATATCTCTATGAGAGCCGCCAGAGCAAACGTATCGGACGTGAATCCCTTGACTGTGCATCCGCACTCCAGGAACTGACAAAAATGGGTGCAGAAAACATCATTACATTCGATGCTCATGATTCACGTGTACAGAACGCAACTCCACTGCATGGTTTCGAAACTATCCAGCCGTCCTATCAGTTCATCAAGGCTCTCCTCAAAAATGTAGAAGGTCTTCATATTGACAATGATCACTTCATGATCATCAGCCCGGACGAAGGAAGCATGCGCAGAGCGATCTACCTTGCAAACGTTCTCGGCGTAGATATGGGTATGTACTACAGACGTCTTGACTACACCAAAGTAGTTAAAGGCCGTCACCCGATCGCAGCCTATGAATTCCTCGGTCCAAAACTTGAAGGCAAGGATGTTATCCTGATTGATGATATGATTTCCTCAGGAAGCAGTATTCTGGAAATTGCATCTCTTCTGAAAAAACGTGGTGCCGGCAAGATCTTTATCTGCACAACTTTCGGACTCTTCACAGAGGGAATGGAAAAATTCGACGCAGCATACGCAAAAGGAACCTTTGATAAACTGCTTACTACAAACCTTGTTTATCAGGATCCGGAACTTCTCGCAAGAGACTACTATATCAGCTGCGACCTGAGTAAATATATTGCTCTGATCATCGATACACTGAATCATGATATGTCTGTCAGCCATCTGCTCAACCCTGCAGACAGAATCAAAAAATGCGTCAATAATTACATGGCTCAGTATGACAAATAAATCCTGTCACTTCTTCACAGCACAATGCAAAACACCCTGCAGAAAAATCTGCAGGGTGTTTTTTATTCTCTTCTCAGTCATAAAGAAATCTCATTGACAGAAAGTCCTGTTTTCTGTAACACATCCAATTCCTGTTTTTTGCTTGTACTTATGATCACCTGACGCCCAGACCCTGTAATCCATAAAACAGCTGTTTCCAGCCTTTTCGGATCAAAGGCGCAGAACATTTCATCAAAGATGACCGGAAGCTTTTCTGCTCCACACAGAAGCTCTCCTGCGGCCAGTCTCATCGCAAGATAAATCTGTTCAACCATGATCAGACGCAGATTTTCAATCGGCAGTACTTCTTTCCCTGTATCAACGCTGATATGAAATTCATCGTCAACCATCAGTTCATGACAGATACCACCGGTAATTCCGCTGAGAGTCTCCGACATCGTCCTCACCAGTCTGTTTCCTGTCTGACGATACATCTGTTCCGACAGTTTATCGATCGTATCCATTGCCAGATTCAGCGCATCAATCTCGACTTCTTCCATCAGAGGCAGATACGCATACTCTTCCATTTCACGAAGTTCTTCTGTCAGATTGGTATCCAGTACTACGGTGATTCCGTTGTCATTTTCAGAAACGTAACCCGGGATCTGCGCGGTATCGATCAGAAGATCTTCTTTAAATAATGTGATCTCCTGTCCGTTTACATCCAGTTTCAGGGAACCGGTCTCATTGATCTCATCCATTGCCGCATTTCCGTCCAGCTGTTCCAATCCCTGACGGATTCCGCCCAGCATTTTTCCGTATTTCGGTCCGACCGTCTTAAGCTGTGGTTTGAAGCTGTAAGAAGTAAAGTCGCGCACATCTTCTGTAAATTTCACATTCTTCACATTCAGCTCATCCGCAACGATCTCCTGATAGAACTCCGGCAGCTCGAATCCTGCTTTTACAAACATCTGACCGATCGGCTGACGGTTCTTGATATTTGATGTATTACGGCATGCACGTCCCATCACAACCAGTTTCAATACATGATCCATGTTCGCTTCCAGTTCCGCATCGATGAACTCTTCCTTGACTGTCGGGAAGTCACACAGATGGATACTTTCCGGTGCGGATGCGTCAATGCTTCC
>OGPM01002736.1_pt1 | contig 11930 bp, 9 predicted proteins | sample 1552961 | NCBI WGS metagenome assembly OGPM01 (sample SAMEA2580304, study PRJEB22360) | human gut metagenome | biome: human gut; feature: human-associated habitat; material: faeces | place: Denmark | collected 2008/2010
AACAAAAAGAACATTTATTTCTATTTTTACACTCTGCGTAGCATTATTACTTACAGCATGCAACGGAAACGGAACTTCAGACACTGAAAATTCTCAGAATACCCAGACTGAATCCAGCACAGACTCTTCTGACGATTCCAATACGAAACTGGATGATTTGTATCAGCAGGAAAACCAGCTCTTTGCAGATCATAAAGATGTATGGGACAAGGTTTTTGGCATGATGAATAAAAGTACTGCTGATCCAGATGGAAATTATGCTGATTATCTTGCTGATACTGTCGAAGCAAACAAGACTTCGTTTACAGACAGCGAGTTAAAAACTCTTACCGATGATATTAAGACCATTCGTAAAATCGAAGAACAGATCACTGAAATTGAAAGCCAAAATGCTGTATCCGATACTTCCGGCGCCAAAAATGATTCCGATGATACAGCCCCTTTCCAGAATTTCTCCGGAAAAGATTTTGATGGCAATGCCGTTGATCAGAATTTGTTTTCCGGGAATGCCGTAACTGTCATAAATTTCTGGTTTACCGGCTGTAAGCCTTGTGTTGCTGAATTATCTAAACTTAACGAATTAAACGATGCAATCAAATCAATGGGCGGTGAAGTCGTAGGCATCAATACAGAAACCTTCGATGGAAATAAAACTGCCATAAAAGAAGCAAAGACTCTTCTCAAGAGCCAGGGTGCTAAATATCGCAATCTTTCCATTGACTCTTCTTCAGATGCAGGGAAATACGCATCCGATATCATGGCATTTCCTACAACAATACTGGTCGATAGAAATGGTAATATTGTAGGTGATCCGATGCTCGGCGGGATTGATAATCAAGACAATTATGATACTCTGATGAAACAGATTCAGTCTGTCATCGATGCTGATAGCACAAAAAAATAAAAATATGCAAAAGGCTCCCTGTGTATTCCACAGAGAGCTCTTTTTGTGAATCTTTTACAACTCTTTCATTTTCTCGAGAATCTCCTGATAAAATGCCTCCTGATCCCCACTGTTCTTCAGATCTTCCAGTATCACACCATCTTTCAACAGGATCAGTCGGCTACAATAGCTTGCCATCTGCGGATCATGTGTGACCATAATAATCGTCTTTCCCATATGTTCATTAATATCCTTCAATGCATCAATCACAATCTTTCCGGACTTGGAATCGAGGTTTCCGGTCGGCTCATCCGCAAGGATCAGATCTGGATTATTGATCAACGCACGGCAAATCGCAACTCTCTGTTTTTCTCCGCCGGACACTTCATATGGCTGCTTCTCGAGAAGGTGTGATAAACCAAAGTTTTCGGCATATGCTTTTACATTCTTATAACACTTATCAACCGGTGCCTTGTCCAACACCATCGGCAGCATGATGTTCTCCTTTACAGACAGACTATTTAACAGATAAAAATCCTGAAACACAAATCCAATCTCTCTTCTTCGTATATCCGCCAGTTCATCACTCCATAATTCTGACGCATCCTTTCCCGTAAAGAAAATCTTCCCGGAAGTCGGTTTGTCGATCAAGCCAAGCACTTTTAAAAGTGTTGTCTTACCGCAGCCTGATTTTCCCATGATCCCGACAAATTCCTGTTCTTCAATGGTAAAATCCAGCCCTTTTAAAACTTTAATTTCTTCTTCATCCTGTCTGTCAGAATAAACCATTTTATAATTCCGGACAAGTTTCTCCACTTTCATAACTTCCCGTTTATTCATCTTTTCCTTCCACCTTTCGAATGATAAATCTTCCTAATATCCATGCAAATCCCCACTGTACTGCCAGATACATAAGCCATATCCAGACAGCATGTTTCAGCCATGCAATTCTGACGGCATGCGTATACATCCGAGCATGAAACGTTGCTACTGTAAAGATACTGGTCACGACTATCGTTATCAGCTCCGGCAGCCAGTAAAAGTAATACAGTTCTCTTTTCAGGAGTGATACTCGTTCTTTCTTTCGCATTCCCATACATTTCAAAAAGTCAGCCCTTACTTTCTTATCACTCATTTCTGATAACGATTTAATATACATCAGGAAAAGGCCGGAGATGGTCATTGTAAGCAATACGAATGTATTTATGATCAGTTTCATCGTATATTCTGTCTTCAGATCATTGACTGCCGTCTTTTTTGAATACCAGCAATGTACTTCGAAATCATACTGCGCTTCATATGTATGATTCTTTTCCAGCTTTTTCATTTTCTTTTCAATTGCTTTCTGGTATTTTGGGTCTGCCTGGATCAGTACAAGCTTCGTCGGACCCTGCTTAATTGTGACACCATCTATTCGCAAGGCCTTTTCTTCTATCTTGTCTCCGGTTAATATGTTCGTGTATTTCCACATTCCCTGTGCTTTCTTGAAATATACATCCGAGAATACAACGATATTTTCCAGTTTTCCCTGACGGAAACATCCAATCAGACTTCCAATTTCTTCCCCTTCTATTGTTCTTTTCGGATATGCTTTGCTCGGCGAATATAAGGTATAATATTCACATGGAAGACCGATATGCAAAAATGGTTTCTTCTTTCCAAATGTCCAATCCACCGGCTGTGCCTTCACGGAGCGGTCCTGTTGATGCACCAGATATACCTTCTTTCCGTTTTGATCAAGATGCAACGCTTTTTCTTTATACGATGGATCTACATATTTTTTCAACTGCCTGTATGTCGATTCTGAAATCCCAATCTGTTGTCCCTGCGGCCTTTTTCCCTGCTGCCTACTTTCATTTTGTTCTGTCTTATCTGCATTCGCCACACGGACCATCGGATATTCTATGATTTTTGCCTGATAATCGGTCTTTATCTCATCAAAAATTGCATCATCTCCATCATCTGCAATACAGACAAAATCATACGGATACAAACTTTCCGGCTTCTCTGCAATCGTTACCGAAACTACCTGAAACAGAAAGTAAAACACTGCGCATACGTTCAATATTATAAGTGCCAGCACATACCTTGCAGTTGTCTTTGATTTATAATACAAATGATTCCGGTTCAGCATCTGTGGCAGATATGCCGGTGTCTTTTTTGCACGTCTCAAATATCCGGCTCCTACAAAACGAATCAGTAAAAATATACCCGCAAAGAATGCAGAGAGCAGATACATACTTTCATGATTTCTCAACTGCCGGTATTCGAATATAGCGATCATACAGATTATGATTCCGGCTGTTATGAATAACTTTGTCCTCCTCTGCGGCATAGGTTCTTTTGCAATGTTTCTGATCGATGCCCTGACCAGATTGAAATCCGATACGATATCCCTGGTCGCCATCAATGCAATTATATACACTGCCAACACCACCAACGTACCTTTCACATAAGTAAGCCACGTCACCTTTGACAGAACAATTCCTTTTGCCAGCATTGAGAAAATCACTTTCCGGAACAGAAACATGATCATATTTCCCAATAGACCGCCGGCAATCAGCGAACACAAAAAAGCGACTACGATCTCTATCCCAATAATCGTATACAACGCTTTTTTTCGAATTCCCAGCGTCACGAATACACTGTAATTCTGCGTCCATTTTTTCATGTAAAATACGAGAACAAACACCATCAAAAAGATGGCACATACCGCCATCGGAAGCATTGCATTCAACAATATCCTTCCAAGTCCTTCACCTAGCAGGAAATTCTCTGCCCGGTGAGCCTTCGCCATCATCTGATATATTCCAAGTCCTGCAAAGGAGAATGCAGAAACGATTACACCACAGAACAGCAGGAGGCCGTAATCTTTCCAGTCATATTTAAAATTGTGCCAGACCATCTGATAAAAAAGTTTGGTATAATTTCCCGGAAAATATAATCTCCTGCGCTCTTCTTCTTTTTCTTCCCGTTCCTTTTCCGCAAATATTTCTGCTGATTCCTTGGCATCTTTCCATACATCAAGCATTTTACTGATCAGCACTTCTGCCATAACAAATATCATGATGATTGCAGAAATCAGAATCGTTTTTGTTGAATTATCCACAAGCATTCCAAATCCAGATTCATTCACCACAATATATACACCTAGAACAACTAACGCAGCGATATTCAGATAATATTCCTTATGCAGCCACTGCGTCACTATATGTAATACAATCACGATCTGAAATACAATAAGCAGTATTAACTGTATCCTGATTATCGTAATATTCCCATCCCAGTCAGACGCTGCCATCTCCGAAAGTGCTTTTATTCCTTTTGCTTTGATTCGGAAATATGCTGCATATATACTGTAATTCTTCCCTTTCAAAACCACCCACGGAAGCTGAATAAAAATCAAAATCATACCGTACATAATTGTCGATACAATATATCTTCTTTTCTTTGTTTCTTTCATATTCACCTGCCTCCTATCCGTAAATAGTAATCACAACCTCAAACCGATCCTCCTGGCTTTTACACTGAAACATTCCATTGTATTGTTCTACAATATCCCGGATATTTTTCATTCCATAACCATGTAACGTTCCATCCTTTTTTGATACAAAATTTTCATCTGTCTGTATTCCCGTATTTTTAGCCGCATTTACAATCTCGATGTATAAGAGCTGATTCTTCTTTTTCATTTTTATATGTATCCAGCGTTCTCCTTCTTTGATCTGCTCACATGCTTCCAACGCATTGTCCAAAAGATTTCCAAAAAGTGAAATGATCTCTCTGTCAGAAAACGGAAGCGTTGTGAATACTTCCGTACTGATCTGCATCTGCGTCTTTTGCTTCTCTGCCTCCTTCTCTTTCTGGTTAAGAATCATATCCAGCATATGGTTTCCTGTCCAGATCTGGTAATTGTAATCCAACATGTCCCGGCTGAGTTCGTTCAGATATTCTTCCAATCCCTTCCAGTCCTGTTCCTGCGTATATTTCTTTAATGCAAGCAAATGATTCTTCATATCATGAACAATCTTCCGGCTCTTTAACATTTCCCTATATTGTTCTTCCATCGCCTTTACTTTCATCTGGAGCATCTTCTTATCCTGCTCTTCCAGTTCAGCTCTGTGCTGTTCTGTCTCAACGTCCCATGCTTCTGCCTGAATATCAAGAAATATCCAGATTCCTATGACAGCCAGAAACAGCATCATATAACAAAACATCGGCATAGAATAAAATTCTGCAAATCCGGTAGATGCTATAGCCATAAAGATGTAAAATGCTGCAAGATAAGTAATCCAAACAAATACATGATAATTTGTTGATTGATTCCCGTTTTTTATGCACTGGTATAATTCATACAATTCTATACTCTGAAGCAAAATCAGGAATATTAACTTCAGTAAAAATATAAACGCAACTACCTGTGAATGTTTCCATTTCCACATATGCTGTTTTAAAAATGTATGATTATACATCTTGATGTAATCATTTTCCTGAAAGGTCTTAATTACATACATGTGAATCGTATTCCATTTTCTATTTATGCGCATCCACGGGAAGAAACAGTACACTTGCAATAAAATCCCCATAAAAGTATCTACTTTTCTCTTTTTTGTCCATCCATTCATTTTATCGTTCTCCATCTTATTTTCACGTGAAATCTTTATAGTTATTGTACCATGCCTTTTCTTCTTCCGCCTTATAATGGCCATGAATAGCGGGTTTTCTGACCATGAAATTTTAAAAATATGGATCTACCGTGGTAATTACACACAGAAAAACCGCATGTTTTCTTTCATCCTCTGCTATACGAAGAACGGTCAGACATGTCTTGATAAACATATCTGACCGTTCTTATAATATGACCATGCATTAGTATAAAGCTGCTACCCACAGAACCTGCCACTAACAATTTCTTACAGATACTTTTCGTTCTGTATCTCTTTCATAATATTCTTTAATTCTGAAATATCGATCTCTAACATTTCTGAAATTTGCTCAATCGAAAATTTATCAGACAATTTTTCTAAGAGTTCTCTTTTTCCTCTTAATCGTCCAATTTTCTCGCCTTCTATTCTTCCCTCAGTAATTCCCTCCTGCCTTATCATTATCTGTTCTTCCCATGTCTGCATATACTTCACCTCTGTCTTTTCACTTGCTTTGATCTGACAAACTCGTCTATGCATCTCTTGAATCCGCTTACTTTTACACTCCCTTGATTGTTCCTTCTGCAATTCATCTCCCACCTATAGAGGACGGAGAATTCTTGCTATATTTTGTTAAATTTTAAATTCCTTTAATAATTTTTCCTGATAACTACTGTCCGATGTTGCTTTAGTTAAATCATCAAATCGACCTTGTTCAATTAGCTTCTGATTCAATCGGTTAATTCGCTCAAGACCAATTCGTTCACCTTCCTGTTTTATGAGTATCTTTTCTTCCCATGTCTGCATATATTTCACCTCTGCCTTTTCACTTGCTTTAATCTGACAAACTCGTCTATGCATCTCTTGAATCCGTTTACTTTCACATGCCTCTGATATTTCATCCGTACTGTGTTCCATATATTTCAAAAGTTCTATTAACTCTGGTGACACCAGCTCCGGATGTTTGCCTCTGGTATTCAGAAATATCCTTGTTGCTCCATCATCCAGTTTCAGTTCTGGAACCTCTTCACACTTCATCTGAAAGGTATAACGATATAATCCATATCCGAACAAGTCAAATGGCATAATCAGCACAATCAAAACTTCATTCAATAAATTGAAATCAACAACTCCCGGCGGCAGCAGTTTACTGTCGATGATTCCCTGATACAGCCGGCTTCTTTTCGGAAGATTATGCGTATTCTCTTTTTGAGCCTCTACTTCATATATCACATCATCTTCATCTATCGCATAGACATCCAGCCGGATCTGCCGATTATCTATAGACATTCTCTGCTCTTTTTCGGTCTGTGGCGGATGTTTTAGATTCGTATTCTGACTCAGTATGATATCCAACATCGTCTTTACATTTTCCGGATCATCCATCGCTTCATCGAACAGAAATTTATCCAGCAAGTTTAATTCTTTTAATGATTTTCTTTGGTTCATAAGCAGTTCTCCTCTCTTGTACAGATATAATACCTGCAAAGAAGAACTGTTTAGCTTTATGCATATGATAACATAGAATTTTTATATATACCAGTATATACCGTTATCTTCTTTTATCAGACATGTATTTATCTGTTTTTTATGATTTTCATCTTGGATTCTTACCCGATTGTTTGGGCTTGAAATAAATGAATTGGTAAATATAGATGCGTTGCAGATATTAGAATTCATCTGCGTGTTGATAGGATAACATGCTCTATTCATGCTTTCAATATATATTTTAGAAATGCTCAATTTTTGTAAATCTTCTACAAATTATCCCCGGGCAATTTTACTCCACAGACATATATTATATTGTAGACACATATATGAAAGGAAGGTTAAAAATATGGCTCAATTTACAAACCAGGCACAACTCCGTTACGGAAATTCTGTTACTAATTCAAATATTGCCGTCGGTGAGATTCTCGAAGTATTGTCAATCTCGAAAACTGCAGTAAAAAATACCTATCATCCGGGAGGTACTGTCACCTATATTATAAGTATTGTTAACTCCGGTACCACTCCTATTACAGGACTTACACTCACAGATGACCTTGGTGCGTATGCATTTTCTACTACTTCACTGACACCGTTAACGTATCTGGATAACACGGTAAAATACTATACAAACGGAACGTTACAGGCTGTACCTGCTGTAACCGCAGGTCCTCCACTTGTCTTCTCTGGATTAACTGTTCCCGCAAATGGCAATCTGACACTGGTCTATGAAACAGCTGTAAATCAATACGCTCCTCTCACCAATGAATCATTCATTACCAACACGGTTACTGCAAGTGGCGACGGCATTACTTCTATCACCGCTAAGGAAACGGTAAATGCAGAAGCCTTGCCGCTCTTAGGTATCACAAAATCTATCAGTCCGGTACCTGTTACTGAAAACGGAAGCCTGACCTACACGTTCCTGATTCAGAATGAAGGAAACGTTCCTGCAAATGAAGCCACGGCCGTAATCGTTACCGATACGTTTAATCCAATACTTTCTAATCTGACTGTCACCTTTAACGGAAGCACATGGACAGAAGGTGAAGACTACACTTATGATAAAACTACCGGTACTTTTGCTACCGGTTCCGGAAAAGTTACTGTTCCTGCAGCAACATTTACCGTCAACGAGACTACCGGTGAATGGAGTTCTAATCCGGGATTTAGCACTCTGACAATTACCGGAACAGTATAAGCATTAAAAAATGGCAGGAGAGGCCATCTGAATAATGTCAGATGGTCTCTCCCGTTGCGATTATTTTCCGATTTAATCTTCTGTATCATATTGTTCCTCAATGATATGTTTCACCTCTGAAACATCCATATCCAATACATCTGCAATTTTCTCAATGGACATCTTATGATTCATTTTTCTGAGCAATTCTCTTTTTGTCTTTCCAGCAATATTTCTTCCCATGCCTGCATATACTTCACCTCTGTTTTTTCACTTGCTTTAATCCGACAAACTCGTCTACGCATCTTTTGAATCCGTTCACTTTTGCACTGTTCTGACACTTCATCTGTACTGTGTTCCATATATTTCAAAAGTTCTATCAGTTCTTGGGATACCACCTGGCGGCAGCAGTTTACTGTCGATGATTCCCTGATACAAACGACTTCTTTTCAGAAGATTATGCGTATTTTCTTTCTGCGCCTCCACTTCGTATATCACATCGTCTTCATCCATAGCATAGACATCTAACCGGATCTGCCGATTATCCGTAGACGTTCTCTGTTCCTTCTCTGTCTGCGGTGGATGCTTCAGATTCGTCTTTTTACTTAATATGATGTCTAACATCGTCTTTACATTTTCAGGGTCATCCATTGCTTCATCGAATAGAAATTTGTCCAGCAAGTTTAATTCTTTTAATTCTTTTAATGATTTTCATTTGTTCATAAACAGCTCTCCTTTCTTATACAGATATAACTCCTTTAAAAGAAAAACTGCTTATTTTTATGAATATCATAGCATACATTTTATATATATATACCAGTATATATGAACAACTTTCTTTATCAGGCATGTATTTATCTGTTTTCTGTGGTTTTCATTTTTGATTAATGCCCGAATATCTGGGCTTGAAGTAAATGAATTGATAAATATAGATACGTTGCAGATGCTAGAATTTATCTGCGTGCCGCTAGAATAACATGCCTGATTTTTATTTTCAATGCAATTTCTAGAAATACTGATTTTTTGTGAACTTTCTACAACTCCTTCATCTTCCCAAGAATCTCCTGATAAAACGCTTCCTGATCCACGCCATTTCTCATATCTTCCAGAATCATTCCATCTTTCAGAAGAATCAGCCTGCTGCAATAACTTGCCATCTTCGGATCATGGGTTACCATAACAATTGTCTTGCCAAGTTCCCGATTGATATGACTCAGTGTATGGATTACCACATCACCGGACTTAGAATCGAGGTTTCCGGTCGGCTCATCCGCAAGTATCAGATCCGGATTGTTGATCAATGCTCTGGATATCGCCACTCGCTGCTTTTCACCTCCGGATAATTCATACGGCTTCTTGTTCATCAGATGTGTAATTCCGAACTGTTCTGCATATTTCTGCGATTCTTCCATACACTCTTTCGCACTCTTCTTATCCAGGATCTTCGGAAGCATGATATTTTCCCTGACGGACAGACTGTCCATCAAATAGAAGTCCTGGAACACGAATCCGATCTTTCTCCGTCGTATGTCCGCAAATTCATCCTTCCACAAATCTTCCGTATCATGTTCTTCAAAGAACAGCTTTCCTCCGGTCTGACGGTCTATCATACCCAATAGTTTCAAAAGTGTCGTCTTTCCACATCCGGATCTTCCCATAATTCCGACAAACTCCTGTCTCTGGATAGAAAAATTTAATCCCTTCAGGACGTGGATTTCTTTCTTCTTTTCACCATCTTCTCCATACTGCACATAATCACGGACCAGATTCTCTGCTCTTAATACGTCTGTCGTTTTTTTATTTTCATTCTTTTCTAATTTTTCATTCATTACAAATCTGCTCCCTTTTCAATCTTTTTCACAATCATATCTTCCAGCCACTTCAGATTCAGCCACTGTAATATGAAATATATAATCCAGAGTACACCTGCATTTATCACATAATTCTTCACATCATTCAGATGATAATCCCTGAGTTCAAATACAATTCCAGAATACAGTACCGTAACTATAACGGCAATAACAGATGGGATCGTCACAAACCGGCTGATTTCCTTTTTCTCGATGCAGATCCGTTCCCTGCGATTCATTCCCAGACGGTTCATGAACTGATACCGTTTCCGCATATCCGGCAGTTCCATCTGAACCTTCATATGAAGTAGGAGCATACTGATCACAGATAAAATAATAAGCACAAATCCATTCATCACACATTCAAGGATTCGCTCCATCTGCCGCTTTTTCGCTGCTTCTGTCTTCGTATATGTACTTTTTACAAGCGAATCAAATGACTCATCATATGCATGTTGCTTTGCAAAATCTATTGTCAACTGATCTGCTTTTTTCTGGTATTTTTCCGGTACATTTGCAAGGACAAGTTTCGTCGGCCATTCATGGATATTTTCTTCCAATACCGCATCCGACGTTTTTATTTTTTCTCCCGTATTCATGTCTGTCGTTTTCCAATAGTCTTTTATTTTGTCAAAATATGCATCAGCGAATACAATAAGATTCTCGTATTTTCCCTGTTTGAATGCGCCGATCAGACTCGAAGTCTCGGAGCCTGTAATCGTCCGTACCGGATAATAAGTCTGGTGCTCCATTGTATCAAAGCCAAACAATGGCTGTCCGATATGCAGATTCGGATGTATCATCAACTGATAGTGATCAATTGGTTTCGCCTTTGTTCCCTGATCTTGCTGATACACGACATAAATTTTCTTTCCGTTCTTGTCAAGATTCAGATGCTTTTTCGGTTTTTCTCCGACTGCCTTCTTTAACTTTCGATAACTGCTCTCTGATATACCGATATTCTGGCCTTGCTGCCAGACAAGATCAAATGGTCCTTCCAGACGTTCTGTATTATCAATCGTTGTTGCCCGGACCATCGGAATACTGGTCACTTCTGCTTTGCATTCTTGCTTAAGCTTTTCGATAATCCCTGTATCATTACTATTCGCAAGCCATACATAGTCGTATGGGTACAGCGTATCCGTCTTATCTGCGATTCTGTTAGATACAATTTTTACCGAGAAAAAGGACATCACACATACATGTATCACGATCATAAGTGTCAGATACTTTACAGTTGTCTGGTATCTGTGTCGTATCATATGTTCTTCCGGAATGGTTCGCAGGTATTGATCCATAGACGTTTCTTTTTTACGCAGGATCATGGCACCTATATTATACAGAAAAACATACAAACACAGGAAGAACCCACACAAAAGAAAGATACTCTCTGAAAATCTTCTCTGTGTATACAGATACAGGACGATTACTCCCAGCAGCCCGCTGATCAACGCCCCTGCTTTTCTGTATATTCCCGGAATCTTCTCACTTTTCACCGCTGCATTTCTGGCATCGGCGGAACGTTCTCCTGCATGGATATCCCCAGAGATACCAAAAGCAAACAAACAGATAACAGCTATCACGATTGCCGTGATCAGATACACCTTCCACGATACCTCTGATTTCATATCGATTTTAGGAAAATGCTGTATAACAGCGGCATATATGCCAAACAAAATGGCTCTTCCAATCACAAATGCCGTCACCAGTGCCACCGCAAATCCGGCAAGTAATTCTCCGATCCAGGACCAGAACACGGCATTGCTCCGCATGCCAAGTGTCCGGAAAATCCCATCATCCGCCATCCGTTTTTTCCGGTAGAATACCATGACAACCGTAATCAAAAACAATGATATCAGTACGATCACGATCAGGCAGTCCTTCAT
>OGPM01002740.1_pt1 | contig 11919 bp, 10 predicted proteins | sample 1552961 | NCBI WGS metagenome assembly OGPM01 (sample SAMEA2580304, study PRJEB22360) | human gut metagenome | biome: human gut; feature: human-associated habitat; material: faeces | place: Denmark | collected 2008/2010
AAATGCCAGAATAAAATTAAACACCGGACCTCCCGCAATCACTGCGATTCTCGCCCACACGGATTTGCTGTGGAAATTGCCTTCCGAACCGGTTGCCTCGTCATCCTCACCCATCATACAGGCACCGCCGATCGGCAGCAGTCTCAGGCAGTATCTCGTTCCTTTATATTCTTTTGAGAACAAAAGTGGTCCCATGCCTAGTGCAAACTCTTCCACCTCTATACCATTTGCTTTTGCAATCAGAAAATGTCCCATCTCGTGAAAGATCACGATAAAGCTGAACAATAATATTGCTATGATAATCCCCAATTTATGCCTCCCTGAATTAGTAAGTATAACCTCATATCCTTATCGTTCTGCATCTGTTATTTGATCAGCCACAATGTCAGATAATAGATAATCGGTGCGGTAAAGATCACACTGTCAAAACGGTCCAGGATACCTCCATGACCCGGAATCAGCTTTCCGTAATCTTTGATTTCAAAATTACGTTTGATAGCAGATGCTGCCAGATCGCCAACCATTGAGATCAGCGCGCCTGCCGCACAGATACCCGACATCATAAAAATATATGGCACATCCACATCCATAGAACCCCGGAAAAGAAATCCGTAAATAATCGTCAGCAGTGCAGCTCCTATTACACCACCTACAGCACCTTCCACTGATTTTTTAGGACTTAACACAGGTGCCATCTTATGTTTTCCGAACAACATACCCACGCAGTATGCACAGGTATCGCAGCCCCAGGAACAAAGGAAAATCAACCATACGAGGTACTTTCCGCCTTCCAGAGAGCGTGTCTCATAAATGCAGGACAGCATTACTGCCACATAGAATACTCCGAAAAAAGCTGCAATGATCTGGTTTGCATGAAACTTCGGATAGCCAAATACAAATACACACATGCACACGATCAGCAGTGCCATCACAAACATCATACTATCCGGTATAAAATCAAATACCAGATTCAGATAATATACAATGGCAGCCACATATCCGACGATACCCGGTGCACTTTTCTCAATACCGAATACACGGTACAGTTCAAACAGTCCGATCAGTGAGATTATGCCCAGTACTGTCAGCAGCAGATAGCCGCCGTGAATAATAAATAACAACGCCAGCAGTACCAGCACGATACCACTCAACAGTCTTGTCTTAAACATATTTTTTTCCTCTCTTATGTTCAGGTATTTTCTTAGAAATCCCTTTTATGCTTTTACTTTTCCATAACGGCGGTCACGGCTGGTATAAGCCTCCAGTGCCTTCACCAATTCTGCTTTATCAAACTTCGGCCACGGCACATCCGTAAAGTAAAATTCACTGTACGCATGCTGCCACATCAGATAATTAGACAATCTCTGTTCTCCGCTGGTACGGATCATCAGATCCGGATCAGGAATTCCGTCAGTATCCAGATAGCTGGAAAAGTGTGCTTCATCCACATCCTCCAGTGCAAACTTTCCTTCTTTATAGTCCTGCATCATCCGACGCATACCGCGCAGCATCTCATCCCTGCTGCCATAGTTAATGGCGATTTGGAACTGCAGACCGGTATTTTTCGCAGTATCTTCCTCCAATACACGGATACTTTCCCGGAGATCCTCTGCCAGTCCGGTCTTATCTCCGATGACACGCACACGGGTATTGTTTTTCATTGCTTTCCCATAGCAGATTTTGATATATTTGCGAAACAAAAACATCAGCGTTTTTACTTCTGTTTCCGGACGGCTCCAGTTCTCCGTGGAAAATGCATACACGGTCAGATATTTAATTCCAAGTGCATCCGCATCCTCACAGATATCCATAAGTACATCTGCTCCTTTGGAATGTCCATAAGTCCGGGGCATACCCTTGGATTTCGCCCAGCGTCCATTTCCATCCATAATGATTGAAACATGTGTTGGTATCTTTAACTGTGAAAGTTCCATTTTTTCCCCTTTCTCAGAAAAGGACATAGCCTGCGCCATGTCCCCATCCTCTCATCTCAGTCTGTTGTATTCTGCTTATACAGTCATGATTTCTTTTGTTTTCTCAGCGATCGCACCATCAATCTCAGCGATAAATTTATCTGTCAGTTTCTGAACCTGATCTTCCAGATCTTTAATCTCATCCTCAGAAATATCGCCGCCTTTACCCATTTTCTTTAATGCATCATTTGCATCACGACGAATGTTCCGAACAGCAACTTTGGCAGCCTCGCCTTTTTTCTTGACATCTTTCGCAAGGTCTTTACGTCTCTCCTCTGTCAGTTCCGGAAATACCAGACGGATGCATTTGCCATCGTTAGTCGGGTTGATGCCAATGTCGGATGTCATAATTGCTTTCTCGATTGCTTTCACCATAGATGCTTCCCATGGCTGGATCATGATCATGCGTGCTTCCGGTACAGATACGTTTGCAACCTGCTGGATAGCTGTCGGTGCACCGTAATAATCTACACGAAGCTGATCCAGAACATGCGGGTTTGCACGGCCTGCACGAATAGAAGTGTACTCATCCAGTAAATTGTTGTAAGATTTCTTCATCTTTGTCTCATAAGGTTTGATTGTCTCGTTTGCCATATTTTAATCCTCCAGATATATTCTTTTTTACCTTCTGTTATATTTTCTGTATTATATTTCCCGGAATACTGCTCTATTCTTCTAATACTTATACGGTTACTTTTGTTCCGTTAAAGTCACCGCTGATTGCTTTTACAATGCTGTTTTCTTCGTTTAATCCAAACACATACATCGGCATTTTGTTCTCCATGCTCAAGATGGATGCTGTCAGATCCACAACCGCCAGCTGTTTGTCAATGACTTCCTGAATGCTTACTTCATCGTAACGTTTTGCATCCGGATTTGTCTTCGGATCACTATCGTATACCCCGTCAATGGCTTTTGCCAGCAGAATTACATCTGCCTCGATTTCAATAGCCCGCAAAACGGTTGCTGTATCTGTAGAGAAGTACGGATGACCGGTTCCTCCTGCAAAAAATACAACCATTCCTTTTTCAAAATATTTGTTGGCACGGTCTTTGGAAAATAATTTTGTAAAAGAACCGCACTCAAATGGTGTCAACACATTTGTCTTCATTCCTACGGAACGGAAAATCTCGGATACATAAATACAATTCATAACCGTTGCAAGCATACCGATCTGATCTGCTTTTGTACGATCAATCGTCTCGCTGGTACGTCCTCTCCAGAAGTTTCCTCCACCGATCACAATACCTACTTCGATACCCTGATCCGCTAACTGTTTTACCTGATTTGCGACAACGGTAACCGTTGCCTCATCAAATCCAAATTTTTTATCTCCTGCCAGAGCTTCTCCGCTCAGTTTCAGTAAAACTCTTTTCATAAGAATTCTGTCCTTTCTTCTTTATTAATTATTCATACTGATCATTATTTCATCAATGATACAGGCACATTGACTCTCTTTCGCTCATTATATCATGAACAAAAACAGTTCATGATTGGCATTCACCACTCGTCAATCATACAAGTATGTTGACTCGTTTGCGTTCATTATATCGTGATTTCATCACTCAATAATTTCGCCGTTCGCCAATAGTGAGCAAGCTCCCTATGGCTCTCTTTCGCTCATTATATCATACCTTTTTAGTTTGTGGTAGCGAAATTTACTCGCAGTATACACCGCCGCATTTTTCAATGCATGCCTTTGCCACCACATTCATGGCATCAATATAGAAATCCGGATTCAGACTGTAATTCACATTCAATACCGACAATTCTGTACATGCAAGGATCACCGCATCACAGCCCTGCGCCCGCAGTTCATGTACCACGTTCATAAACTGATGCCTGTCTCCTTTTTCTCCACGCTTGATCTGCTCATAGATCAGGGACATAACATCTTCCTGCCGTTCCTTGGAGGGATAAACAACTTCAATTCCCTGCGCCTCCATGGCCTTCTTGTACATACCACCTTGCACAGTACCATCTGTCGCCATAACACCGACTTTCTTACGCCCGCGCTCCGCTGCATAACGGGCAGTTTCCTCAATCATGTTAATGAACTTTCCATTCGTCAGTTCCTGCAGCCGATCTGCAAAATAATGGCAGGTATTGCACGGAATGGCAAAATATTCACAACCCAGCTGCTCCATTCCACGGATATCATTTGCAATGATATCCCAGAGATAGTCCTGCTTGCCGCACAAAATACATTCGGTCCGGTCCGGGATCGACGCATGGTTGTAAATGAGGATATCCAAATGTTCCCGGTCATTGTTGACAGATGTATTGTCAATGATTTTTTTATAAAAAAGAACCGTTGCTTCGGAACCCATTCCTCCTAATATTCCTAACTTTTTTTTCTCCATATTTTTATGGTTTCCTTTCCTATAAAGGGCATACCTTTGCACTTTATTCCTTTCGAATATATCAAATCTGTTTCACAGTGTCAACCGCGTCTTGTTTCAGCATATCTGTTTTATTCTACGATTTATTCTGCGAATCGCCCAGGATTCTACTGTCCGCCCCGTTTTACAATTGTTCAGCGAATTAAACTTGTATAAATGATATATCTGGTATAAAATAATGCAGGAATATGGGCGCATATTGCTTCCTGTTCCAAACAAACTAGCAGTGATCATATTAAACTGGAGGATTATAAATATGGACTTTAAAGATCAGCCATTCATACCAATGCTCTTTGGCGGTGACATCAACACCTACAGTGTTGCCCGTGCATTTTATGAAGAATATCAGGTAAAAACTTATGTATTCGGAAAGTTTCCAAGCGGTCCGAGTTATAACAGCAATATTATTGAGTACCATGCAGATTTAAAAATTGATACGGATGATGTATTTATGAAAACCGTCCGCGATTTTGCTGCCGCACATGCAGACAAAACGGTTTTGACCATCGGATGCGGCGATTCCTATGTAGCGCTGTGCAGCCGCCACAAAGACGAAATGCCGGAAAATGTCGTTGCCCCATATATTGATTTTGAACTCATGGACAGACTGCAACAAAAAGAATTGTTCTACCGTCTCTGCCGGGAACACGATATCGATTTTCCGGATACTCTTGTATTCCGCTATGGAATGGATTTGGATTTTGAACTGCCGTTTTCTTTCCCGGTTATTTTAAAACCATCCAACTCTGTAATGTACTGGGAGCATGAATTCCCGACCCAGGAAAAAGTATATAAGATTGACAACGACCAAAAATTAAAAGATACCATTCGTCAGATTTACGATGCCGGATACACCGACTCCCTGATCATTCAGGACACAATCCCTGGAAATGATGAATTCATGCGTGTACTGACCTGTTTCTCCGGCAAGGACAAAAAAGTAAAAATGATGTGCCTCGGACACGTTCTGTTAGAGGAACACACTCCACACGGATCCGGCAACCATGCAGTCATCATCACAGAACCTCAGGAAGAGCTGATGACAAAAGTCAAGAATCTGCTGGAAACCATCGGTTATGTAGGATTTTCCAACTTTGATATCAAATATGATGTCCGCGACAACCGTTACAAATTCTTTGAGATCAACACACGACAGGGACGTTCCAACTACTATGTAACCGGTTCCGGTTTCAACGTAGCCCGTTACTTCGTAGAAGAATTTGTATATAATAAAGAAATTCCTTTCGAGATTGCAAAAGAAGAGCATCTCTGGATGGTTGTACCAAAAGCCGTTGCCCGCAAATATGTACACCAGCCAGAAAACAAAGAGAAATTAAACCGTCTGATCCGGGAAGGTAAGGTTGTAAATCCAGTATTCATGAAAGGCGATTTCAACTTCAACCGTTGGCTGCGTATGGTAAAGAACCATTTCAGCCACTTCCGCAAATTTAAAACATACTACCATTAAAAATAGAGAGGAATACTTATGATTACTTATACACAGCAGGATTATCTCAACACACTGACTAAGGCAGGTCTTGTCATCGACAGCAATCTGTACGGACATGACTCTGATGCCATTCAGGGACTGACTTACAATTCCAAAGAAGCTACAGCAGGCACATTATTTGTCTGTAAAGGAGCTGCTTTCCACCCACAGTATCTGGCAGATGCAGTTTTTTCCGGCGCTACACTGTATGTCAGCGAGCAGAAATATGAACTGGATACAAAAGTTCCTTACATCCTTGTCTCTGATATCAGAAAAGCAATGCCATACCTGGGAAAACTCTTTTTTAACGATCCATCTAAAGAGCTGAATCTCATCGGTGTTGGCGGAACAAAAGGAAAATCCACGACTGCTTACTATGTAAAAGCGATTGTGGATGATTATCTGGCAAGTATCGGAAAAAAAGAAAGTGCCGTTATCTCTTCCATCGATGTATATGATGGCGTGACCAAAGTGGAATCACATATCACCACACCGGAGAACATTGAACTGCTGCAGCATTTCCGCAATGCAGTAGATTCTGATATTGATTTTCTGGAAATGGAAGTATCCAGCCAGGCATTAAAGTACAACCGTGTGGATCAGATTACATTTGATGTAGCAATCTTCCTGAACATCTCCGAAGATCACATCAGCCCAATTGAACACCCGGATTTTGAAGATTACTTTTCTTCCAAATTAAAAATGTTCGCACAAACGAAACATGCACTGATCAACACAAACTCCGATTATTTTGAGCGTGTTGCCGAATCTGCCAAAAATGCAGAAAATGTTATCACTTTCGGCACAAAGCCGGGCAGCGATATCTTAGGTTACGATATCAAAAAAATTGATCACGAGATTCATTTCCGTGTATCATGTGACCGCTTTGATGAAGATTTTGCACTGACCATGCCGGGTCTGTTCAATGTGGAAAATGCACTGGCAGCGATCGCAGCCGCATATATATTCAACATCCCGGTAAAATTTATGAAATCCGGTCTGTACCGTGCCCGTTCTTCAGGAAGAATGGAAACCTATATGTCCGCAGATAAAAATGTTATTGCCGTAGTAGACTACGCCCACAATAAACTGAGTTTTGACAAACTCTTCTCTTCCACCCGCAAAGAGTATCCGGATTATGACATCATCTCCATCTTTGGATGTCCGGGCAAAAAAGCAGTAATCCGCCGCCATGATCTCGGAACTATCGCCGGTATGTATTCTAAAAAAGTATACATTGTTGCAGAAGATCCAGGTGCAGAACCTGTGGAACAGATTTCAAAAGATATTGCACAATATGTGGAAGCTCAGCATTGTCCGTATGAAATGATCGAAGATCGTGGAGAAGCTATCCACAAAGCCATTATGACTTCCGAAGGAAAATCCATCCTTCTGATCACCGGAAAAGGCAATGAGACCCGGCAAAAATACGGAAGTGAATATCTTGACTGCCCTTCTGATGTGGAATATACAAAAAAATACCTGGCAGAATACGACGCTTCACACCAGGCATAACAGAATCTGTTCGCTTCTCATAACAGATTTCTGCATTTCTGAATAAGTTACTGAAAAAAAGCAACTGACACTCTTTTGATTTGTCAGTTGCTTTTTTTATTTTTCATACAGTTATTTCATTGTAGCAATCAGATTCCATTCGATGGATAATAAATATAATTGCATTTTAACACTTCACTGGACAGATCATTCTCATCCACTGCAATCAGTGACAAAATATTATTTCCCTCCGGAATTTCAATCGGACCTGTATATTTACTGGATTTTTTACTTGGTGCTGTATCATTCCAGGTATAATATACAGTAACTCCCTTCGGTACAGTCACAGTTACACTGGATGCTTCTGTGAACCTTCCTCCATCCGGTGACACCACAGGGACATCCGGAGCGTCCAGTTCAATATCATACTGTGCGGAAACCGGTTCACTGTAACGTCCGTTTTTGTCCATTGCAACGGCTGTCAGCGTTGTCTTTCCCTGTTTTTCAATGGACACCACATCTTCGTACAGTGTATCCTTCTTCGTCGGAATCGAACCGTCCAATGTATAATAGATTTCCAGACTTTTTCCTTTCACCGACAGCTTTACTTCCTGAAATTCTTTATACGTTCCGCTCTTTACATCAATAACCGGTGTCTCTACCAGATAAGTGTCAAACAGAGACAAAATATCTGGATTTGTCGTCTTTTCCTTCAGTGCAAGGATCTGTTCATAAGAGCCATTTTCATCATATAATTCCAACAGACTCTCATATGCCTCTGTGCAGTCCGGATTCTGATCGATCACTTTCAGCAATATTGTCTCCGCCTGATCATCTTCCTTCATCATCTGATAAATCTGCCCCTGCAGAAGTAATGCATCTTCACTGCCGTCCTCCAGCTGCAATGCACGATTTACATAATCGAGCGCACTGGTATAATTTTTTTGATCAAAAGCTTCCTGCGCGCGTTTCAACTGATACGCAGCAGAATTTGCCCGCTGATACCGCAGTATCCCGCCCGCTGTCAGACAGGCAGCTGCAAGCACTATCAACAGAATGATCAGCATACGCAGCTGCTTTTTCTTCTGCTGTCTGCTTTTTTTCTGCTTCCGCCCGCGCTCCGCCTGTTTTGTATCCGATGATTCCGAAGATTTTCTGCATTTGTCTTCTGCTGAAACCGTTTCTTTTGTTTTCTCACTTTCTTCATCCAGCATGGAACGAAGCAGATCATCTTCCAAAATATTGATTTCGGTCACGATCTGTGCCTCCTGCCCGCAATTGGAACAGTATACACAGCCTGGACGAATCTCAGCACCACACTTTGCACATTTCATAGTTTATCCTCTTAACGCATTGTCTCCACACAGTTATTCATCAGCATTGCAATGGTCATTGGTCCTACACCACCAGGTACCGGAGTGATTGCGCTGACATGAGGCTCAACAGCCTCAAAATCCACATCGCCACAAAGCTTCTTCCCTTCCAGACGATGAATGCCCACATCAATGACTGCCGCACCTTCTTTGATATACTCTTCTGTAATAAATTTTGGTTTTCCAATCGCAACAATCAGGATATCTGCCTGTCTGCACAATTCCTTCAGATCTTTTGTTCTGGAATGAGCCACTGTCACCGTTGCATTTTCCCGCAGCATCAGCATAGCCATCGGTTTTCCCACGATATTGCTTCTTCCGAGAACCACGCAGTTTTTTCCTTCTATCTCAATATCGGATCTTTTCAACAGCTGAATCACGCCTGCCGGTGTACACGGCAAAAATCCTTTGCTTCCGATCATCAGTGCCCCTGCACTCTGCGGATGAAAACCATCGACATCTTTGGCCGGATCAATAGCCAGAATTACTTTCTCCTCATTGATATGTGCCGGCAGTGGAAGCTGCACGAGAATTCCACGTACTTCCTCTTTGTGATTCAGCTCTGCGATCAGTGCCAGCAGTTCTTCTTCTGACGTTTCTTCCGGTAATTCATAGGACTCAGAACCAATTCCGATATACGCACATGCATTTTTCTTATTTCTCACATATACGCTGGATGCAGGATCTGCCCCAACCTGGATTACTGCCAGAGAAGCTGTTTTTCCCTGTCGTGCAAGTTCTGCCACCTCTGCCTTCAACTCATCCTTTATTTCCTGGGAAATCTTCTTTCCATCGATCAAATTTGCCATTCCTTTTTGTTGCCTCCAAATCACTTTTATTACATCTGCTTTGTTAATTATGCCCTTTTTAGAATAATCCTGTGATGGCACCTTCTTCATTCACATCAATATTGTTTGCTGCTGGCTGTTTTGGCAGTCCCGGCATGGTCATAATTGCACCGGTAACTACGACTACGAATCCCGCACCTGCGTTTACATATACTTCACGCACATTAATGCTAAATCCGCTCGGACGTCCCAGCTTATGCTGATCATCAGACAGAGAATACTGTGTCTTTGCCATACATACCGGGAAATCTCCCATGCCCAGATCTTCGATACGTTTTAATTCTTTATTCGCTGCATTAGAGTAAGTCACTCCGTCTGCACCGTAAATTTCTTTTGCGATGGTTTCAATCTTCTCTTTCAGAGATAACTCGTCATCGTACAATACTTTGAAATTGCTTTCCCTGTTTTCCAAAGCATTCAGTACTTTTTCTGCCAGAGCGATTCCTCCCTCACCGCCTTTCTCCCAGACTTCAGAGATTGCAAACTCACATCCGCGTTCTTTACAGAACTGCTCGACATAGTCAAGCTCTGCCTGTGTATCCGTAGCAAATGCATTTAAAGTTACCACTACCGGCACACCAAACTTCTGGAGATTCTCAATATGTTTTTCCAGATTTACAATACCAGCTTTGACTGCATCCAGATTTTCCTGTGCAAGATCTGCTTTTGCCACACCACCGTTGTACTTTAATGCACGGACAGTTGCCACCAAAACAACAGCATCCGGTTTGAGACCAGCCATACGGCATTTAATATCAAAGAACTTCTCAGCACCCAGATCTGCACCAAATCCCGCTTCTGTAATAGTGATATCTGCCAGTTTCATTGCTGTCTTTGTAGCACGTACACTGTTACATCCATGCGCAATATTTGCAAACGGTCCACCATGTACGATAGCCGGTGTATGTTCCAGTGTCTGAACCAGATTCGGTTTCAGAGCATCTTTCAGCAGGGCTGCCATGGCACCTGTTGCATGCAGATCATCTGCAGTTACCGGTTTTCCTTCAAAAGAATATGCCACGATCATGCGGCCCAGTCTGCGTTTCAGATCCTCCATATCATCCGCCAGACATAAAACTGCCATGATCTCAGATGCTACGGTGATCACGAAATGATCTTCCCTTACCATTCCGTCCATTTTGCTTCCAAGACCAACTACGATATTACGAAGCACACGGTCATTCATATCCAGACAACGTTTCCATACCACCTGACGAGGATCGATACCAAGCTCATTTCCCTGCTGAATATGATTGTCCAGCATTGCTGCCAGCAGATTGTTAGCAGATGTGATGGCATGAAAATCTCCGGTGAAATGCAGGTTCAGATCTTCCATCGGTACCACCTGGGAATATCCGCCGCCAGCCGCACCACCTTTGATACCAAAGCACGGTCCGAGTGATGGCTCACGCAGTGCAAGAATAGCTTTCTTTCCCATCTTGCAGAATGCCTGTGCCAGTCCGATACTTGTAGTAGTCTTACCCTCTCCTGCCGGTGTCGGATTGATTGCTGTCATCAGTACAAGTTTGCCGTCCGGACGCTCCTCTACTCTTTTGATAAGCTCATTACTTAATTTTGCTTTGTACTTTCCGTACAGTTCCAGATCGTCCTCTCCGATTCCGATCTTCTCAGCCACCTTCCCAATTGGTTCCATTACAGCTTCCTGTGCGATTTCAATGTCTGTTTTCATTGGTATACCCTCCTATTATTGTATTATTGAACTCAAAAAAGTTTCAAACAACTATGATGCTCAAATATTCAAGAATACGCTCGGCATTCTTGTGATGATGATTCACCGCTTATTCCATCTCTCAGCGATATATCATGGTTCTATGCCTCATTTCCGTTCAGCACCTGCTGAAATTCTTCCAGATTCATCAGTACACGCCGTGGCTTTGTACCTTCCTCCGGACCGACTACCCCGGCTTCCTCCAACTGATCCATAATCCGTGCCGCACGGTTAAATCCGATTTTAAACATCCGCTGCAGCATACCGATGGAGCCTTTTTCTTTTTCTATGATAAACTTTCCGGCATCGGCAAAATATGCATCCCTGTCATCGGCAGAATTGGTAAATCCGCTGCCGTTTCCAATACTGTTTTCCGAGGTATTGACTTTCTCTTCAACCTCTGCATTATAAGCTACCTGACCATTTTTTTCAATAATATATTCTACCACATCAGATACCTCTTTGTCAGTCACAAAAGCACCCTGCACACGAAGCGGTTTCTGATAATTCTGCGGATAGAACAACATATCTCCTTTTCCAAGCAATTTTTCTGCTCCGTTCATATCAAGGATTGTTCTGGAATCCACACCGGAAGTAACGGCAAATGCAAT
>OGPM01002746.1_pt1 | contig 11894 bp, 10 predicted proteins | sample 1552961 | NCBI WGS metagenome assembly OGPM01 (sample SAMEA2580304, study PRJEB22360) | human gut metagenome | biome: human gut; feature: human-associated habitat; material: faeces | place: Denmark | collected 2008/2010
CCACCTACCACCCCGGCTTTCAGCCACCCCTCCTTCCCCGAAGGAGGGGAATGGAAGATACTACCGACTTGTTAAACAGCCTCTTATTTCTTTATAAAAGACCTGTTATTATAAACTCTTTTGACAAATACGCTCGAACAAGAAAATCAGAACGCAACCCACCGCATAGCAGGCAATGTCTTTCCAATCGAACGTAGATCCGAGAATAATTTTTGCCGCCCGGTTCGTAATCCCTAAGGTTTCCACCAACTGAAAGTATTGCATCACTTCTATAAAGCAGGCAAAAAGAAATACATAGAACGGCATTCTCGGAATCCCCGTTGGCAGAAATATACGGACAAAACTATACACAAGCACAACCACCAGTACATCTCCAATGTAAGGACGGACAAAATTATCACATACGTACAAAGCTATCAATACCTCTATACAAAATATTACCAGAAAGCTGATAATGTAAAATATCCTTTTCTTCATCCTTCTCTTACTCACAGGGTTAAAAATCCGTTTTGATCTGCAAAGGTACAACTTTTTGTTTCTCCGTCAAATACTTCCAGTACCGGACAGGCATATCCTGCTTGTGCTTTCTCGGATTCATACGTTCCTTGATGCAGATAGCCTTGAAGTACGTTTTCCAAAGTTGCTGGAAAAGTTTTTCATCCTTATCCATAAGGCTCTCGTCCAGCATTCCCGTTATCAGGTGAGCTTCGCGGCTGTCGTCATCGAAGGAAATCAGCGTCACCTCCTGCAAATCATAATAAAAACCGTAGCGGCGTTTCATATCATAAATAATCCACTTCTGATTGGCAAAGCGGTCTTTGAAATGCTGCACCGTAAGCGGCAGAGCATTATACTGCGGTTCGAAAGCCGCGAAAAACGTGCCGTCCGCCGCCTTCTGAAAACGGACAAACTGCATTATATGCACACGCTCACCGTCCACCTTCTTCCAAATCTGTGCAAGCCGGAGGACGTCCTGATCGGCAAAATTCGTTTCGATAGAGCGCGGCGCATCAATCGCCTTGCGGATATAACGGAAAATAAGAATACCGACCTCCGGAAGCTCCGACAGCCAACTCTGCGTGAGACAGCCAAGCGCGGAAGACGAAACCTTCTTCTGCAATCCCCGCCACACACGCGCCGCCTTCTCCTCGTCAGTGACTACGGTGTGCAGATCGTCACAGAATAACGGCAAAGCGTCTCCTTCCGACAGCAGCGCATCGGGAAAGGTCTTGCGGAAGTAAGCGTCGAAAACAGCCGTCAGCAGACCGTCGAAGGTTTTATCGTAGAGGTAGACATTCATTCGCAAAGTTCAATTCATTCGCCAAAATCAAGTAACAGTTGCCGTTCATCCACCTTCTTTTTCGGCTTCGGCAGCAACAGACTGCGTACCCGTTGCGGCGAAAGCTCGTTCACGGTCGCCATTTGGAGAGGCAGTTCCTTGCACGTAATGAAATACTGCGCCTTCTTCATCACCACTCCGATCTTCTTCAATTCATAAAATCCCAGTCGCGAGAAACGGCGGGAAGCGACAATCAGCTTCGCCGATTTCACACCGATGCCGGGCACACGGAGGAGCATTTCGTAATCCGCCTTGTTGATATCGACCGGGAACTGCTCCGGATGACGCAACGCCCACGAGAGTTTCGGATCTATTTCGAGGTCGAGATCGGGATACGCATCATCCACTATCTCATCTACTTTAAACTGATAGAAACGCAGCAGCCAATCCGCCTGATAGAGACGGTTTTCACGCACGAGAGGCGGCTGCTTCAATGCCGGAAGACGCTTGTCATACGTATTTACGGAGACGTATCCGGAATAGTAGACACGCTTCATCGTCGGGCGCCCGTAGAGTGCCGACGAGAGGAAAAGAATATCCTTATCCGATTCGGAGGTCGCTCCTACGATCATCTGCGTGCTCTGTCCCGCAGGCGCAAAGCGCGGAGCATGGCGGAACTTCTGCCGTTCCTCCTTACTTTCCAATACTCCCTGCTGGATGTATTTCATCGGGGCGAAAACGCTTTTATGATCCTTCTCCGGTGCAAGCAGTTTCAGGTTTTCTTCTTTGGGGATTTCTACGTTTACACTGAGACGGTCGGCGTAAAGTCCGGCTTCGTTTACCAGTTCGCGACTGGCACCGGGAATGCTTTTTAGGTGGATATACCCGTTGAAGCGGTGCACCAGGCGCAAGTCTTTGGCGACACGCACGAGCCGTTCCATGGTATAGTCCGGATTGCGGACAACGCCGGAACTGAGGAACAGGCCTTCGATATAATTGCGACGATAAAACTCCATAGTCAGCTCTACCAGTTCCGAGACAGAAAACGTGGCGCGCGGGAGGTCGTTACTGCGGCGGTTCACGCAGTAGGCACAATCGTAGATACAATAATTGGTAAGCATGATTTTCAGCAATGAGATGCATCGCCCGTCCTCGGCAAAACTGTGGCATATCCCCCAGCCTCCCACCGTGTTGCCCAGCATTCCCGGTTTATTGGAACGCACTGTGCCACTGGAAGAACAGGAAACATCATACTTGGCAGACTCCGCCAGTATCTTCAATTTAGCTAAGACATTTTCGTTCATGACCCCCTTTTTTCGGTTCTTCTGATTACTTCTCCGATTCTTTCGCAAATATACAATTTAATTTGAGAAACCGGCAGAAAAAAAAATTTAGCAAATATATAAGTACAAAATAAGTCAAAAATTAAGAGGCGGGAAGCTATGCTTCAAAAAGAAAAATAATAAATACATAAATTATTACATTATATATTATACAAAGCAAAATATATTTATAATTTTATCACAACAATTATTTTTTAACTACCTTTGCAGGGATTCAAAGAGAATCACACCAACTAATTAAATATTAATTTTTACAAATATGAAAAAAGTCAAAGAGATTGACGATGAGGACGAATGGAGTATTAAAGGTTTCAAATCTTTCTCCATAGCAGCAGTAGAATACTTTCCGGAGTACACCAGCACTGACGCTGCAATCTAAAGAATGCGCCATGACATAGAGAACGACGCGCAATTGCTCGCGGACTTAAAGCCTACGCACTACACCCACAAGACCGCACGCCTCAGCCCCAAACAACAGTGCATACTTTTCACCACCTGGGGACCTCCCGAGATTAAGCTGCGCGGTCATGACGAAACACCGGAAAACCAGAAGTAGGCAAAACACGGAAAAAATGAGTTGAGCGAACTATATAATATAGAATAATATATATTTTTATTTATATATGCACGGTTCGTGGCACGCCCCGTTTTTCAGCACCCGTGCAAAACCCTCATATACAAACGGTTATCATCACAAAGAGGGCGGCACGGTTGGTGGCACGGTCACAGTCCCGAAAACAGAGCCTCTATTTTCCCTAAACAAAGGCTCTATTTCCCCTAAACAGAGCCTCTGTTTCACCGAAATAAAGGCTCTGTTTCACTGAAACGAAGGTTCTGCCTTGACCGGGCAGAATCCTCGTTTTTCTCTCCTTCCCTATCAACACCGACAATTTATTACCGGCTCTTTCCGTCCAAATACTACACCGCCGTCCATATCCGCCAACAGCGTCCAACGCTATTTTGCCGACGGGAAATATCGCCTTATATTTACACCGCATTCAACAACGAGTGTAAAACAATAAACCATTTCAATTCATGAAACAATTAACTACATCATCTCTCAAACAAGGTTACATCACTATCCCCCGGGCATTACTAAACAGACAAGCAACCGACGGCGCTGCCGGAGAGACAGAAGCATTTCTCCAAATCCTGGCACACACCAATTATTCCGACGTGCCATACGACATCAACGGGACAATCATTCTATGCAAACGCGGTGACTCCCTTATCAGCTATCACCACTGGAGCAATATTTTCGGCTGGACACGCCCCAAAACCACCCGTTTCTTTCAACGACTGGCCAAAGGAGGCATTATAGACCTCATCCCTCATCAGGAAAAGATACTCCATATCCGTATCACCAACTTTGATCTTTGGACCGGACGTATCCCTTCGGAAGCCAAAGACGCCCGAAAGGAAGAAATCTCCACAGACTTCGACCGTTTCTGGGACAAATACCACACCGTGATGCGGAAGCCGAAAGTCAACGTCGCCCGCGGCCGCCGCGAATGGAACAAGCTCACCCGCGAGGAACAACAACTGGCAATAGACCGCATCGAGGACGTCTACTACCACACCAACGACACCCGCTTCATCGCCCACGCTTCCACTTACCTGAAAGACAAGGCTTTTCTGAACGAATATATGGACTAAAAAGACAAAGAATATGCAACCACACGCACCCGAACTCGAAGAAGCCGTCATAGGCGCCTGCCTGATAGAGCAGGAAGCGTTGCCGCTCATAGCGGACAAGTTACGCCCTGAAATGTTCTACGACGACCACCACCAACTGATCTTCGCCGCCCTCATGGCGATGTATCATGCCGGCAAGAAGATCGACATACTGACCGTCAAGGAAGAACTCGCCCGTCGCGGAAATCTGGATGCGATAGGCGGACCGTATGCCATTGTGCAACTGAGCAGCAAAGTCGCCTCCTCCGCACATATCGAATATCACGCGCAAATCATTCACCAGAAATACCTGGCACGCGAAATGGTCGTCGGCTTCAACAAGCTGCTCACCTGTGCCATGGACGAGACGATCGACATCGACGACACTCTCATAGACGCCCACAACCTCCTCGACCGTCTCGAAGGTGAATCCGGCCACAACGCCCACATCCGCGACATGGAAACCCTTATGGCGGACACAATGGAAGAAGCCGAAAGGCGCATCGCCAAGAGCGTGAACGGTGTCACCGGCATTCCCACCGGTCTGACGGAACTGGACAAGAAAACAGGTGGCTTACAGGACAATGACCTCATCGTTATCGCCGCCCGTCCCTCGGTAGGCAAAACGGCCTTCGCCCTCCACCTGGCACGCCGTGCGGCTCTGGCGGGGAACGCAGTAGCCGTGTACAGTCTCGAAATGCAGGGCGAACGCCTTGGGGACCGTTGGCTAATGGCCGCCTGCAACATCAACCCGTACCGGTGGCGCAACGGGATTCCCAATCCCCAAGAGGTAGCGGAGGCACGCACCACCGCCTCGGGACTGGCACAACTGCCTATCTACGTGGACGACAGTTCTTCCGTCAGCATGGATCACATCCGTTCGAGCGCACGGCTGCTGAAAAGCCGCAAGCAGTGTGACATGATTATCATCGACTACCTGCAACTTTGCGACATGAGCACCAAGCAGGTCAACCGGAACCGGGAACAGGAGGTGGCACAAGCCACCCGCAAAGCGAAGTTGCTGGCAAAGGAGTTGCATATCCCCGTCGTGCTGCTGAGCCAGTTGAACCGTGAATCGGAGAACCGTCCCGGAGGTCGTCCGGAACTGGCACACCTGCGCGAAAGCGGAGCAATCGAACAGGATGCGGACATCGTTATACTCCTTTACCGACCGGCTATGCTGCATATTCCGACCGACCGCGAAAGCGGTTACCCGACAGAGGGACTGGGTGTGGCTATCGTTGCCAAGCAACGTAACGGGGAGACGGGAAATGTGTATTTCGGACATAATCAGTCTATTACAAAATTTTATGACTATGTTCCTCCAATGGAATATTTGAATAAATACGCCAAATAGTTTTGGTTATTTATATAAATAATATAACAGTAAATAATAGATTATCAACTATTATATCTGCCAAATTATTTTATAAATATAGAGAAAATAAACGGTTGATTACTTGACTTCGCCTCTTGGATTTTGTATATTTGTAGTATCAGAAAGAGATTATAGAATTATTTATCTAAACCTTAACTTTTTAATTTTATGGATGTATTAGTAGAACGCTATCAGCGTAGGAAGTATGTGAATCAGGAGGATGCTCCGATGTTGTATTACATTCGCCAGAAAGCCGGCAATGTAAGAGTCATGGATGTCGATACAATGGCTGCCGCCATTGAAAGCAAGTCGTCGCTTACGGCAGGTGATGTGAAGCATACCATTGAAGCATTTGTGGAGCAGTTGCGGTTGTCGCTTACTCAGGGCGATAAAGTGAAAATCGACGGGTTGGGAACGTTTCATATCACCTTGACCAGTGACGGTACGGAGGTGAAGAAGGATTGCACGGTACGCAGTATCCGCCGTGTCAATGTCCGTTTCGTTGCCGATAAGGCGCTGAAGTTAATCAATTCGAGCCACACGAGCACGCAGAGCGATAATAATGTGGTGTTCGCATTGGGTGGTAAAGGCGACGGCAGCGATCCGGACGAGGGTGGTTCGGGTAGCGGCTCCGGAGGTTCGGGTGAGGAGAAACCGGGCGGAGGCGGAGTGACACCGGACCCGTCAGTATAAAACCCGAAAAACAGTTCCGCATGGCTTCAGGAGCCGACTTCTACGGTTCCACGCCATGCGGTTTCTGTTTTCAATCTTCAACTTTCAATATTCAATTTTTAATTAAATAAGATGTTAGACAAAATCATTGATATTATCATGACCGTCCTTCCTTTTTTCGGAGGTCGCAAGAAGCGTCAACAGATGATGCAGGAAGTCAAAGAATTCAGCGAATTAGTGAAAGAGCAGTACAATTTCCTCATGCAGCAGCTTGAGAAGGTATTGAAGGATTATTTCAACCTGAGCGACCGTGTGAAGGAGATGCATTCCGAAATCTTTTCGCTGAAAGGTAAGTTGTCGGAAGCTATTGCCCTGCAATGCGTCAATAAAGAGTGTATCCAACGAAATAACGGCAACGCATGAGAGCTATCAGTCTGATCGTTGTCCACTGTTCCGCCACTCGTGAGGACAAGAGTTTCACCGAGCACGACCTGGACGTTTGCCACCGTCGTCGTGGTTTCAACGGTGTGGGGTATCATTTTTATATTCGCAAGAATGGGGACATCAAATCGACCCGTCCTCTCGAACGCATCGGTGCGCACGCCCGTGGCTTCAACAGTGAAAGTATCGGTATCTGCTATGAGGGCGGTCTGGACAGCGAGGGACATCCCAAAGATACCCGGACACCGTGGCAGAAACATTCTTTGCGTGTGCTTATCCTGACGTTATTGAGGGATTATCCCGGATGTCGTGTCTGCGGACATCGTGACCTGAGTCCCGACCTCAACGGCAACGGTGAGATTGAACCGGAGGAATGGATCAAGGCTTGTCCTTGCTTCGACGCCGAAAAGTGTTGGAGCGAAGAGTAAGTATTGAAAAGCCCGGACTTTCGCAAGCCCGGGCTTTCTATATCCTCAAGACATCTCCCTTTTCATAGGGGAAATTATGACCGGCATTACGGCCGGCACAATAAGGGAAATGCATTAAGAGTAAATAAAAGGGATGCCAGTGGGAAATTATTAGGAAGACATCCCTTTTCTTAAGAAACACAGCATGGAAGAATTGACTTTCACAAGCGAATGACTTCGTACTGGTGCTCCTCGGAGTTTTCTTCACCACGAGGGTGAAGAAGGGTTTATCTTGTTGATTCAAGTTTCGCAAGTATCCTGCATAGCTTCTCCTCCTTCGGGAAGGAGGAGTCCCCGTAGGGGGAGGTGGTAGGAAAAATAATGAGTTTACCTTTTTAAAAGAAATAAGGAATATACCTTATCTCTACCTACCACCCCGCCCTTTGGGCACCCCTCCTTCCCAAAAGGAGGGGAAGCCTGCGGTATAATTCCCTGCGGTATAATTCTCAGCGGAATATTTCTCAGCAGTATAATCCATGCAGTACAATCCATGCGGAATGCAGCACTTACGAAACTTGAATTATTAATTCAAAGATATCTCCCGCTCCGATAAGTCCATAATGGGAATAAGCGAATGACGAGAGATATCAATGAAGTTTGTCGATATCCTGGTTTCTAAATATTTAATTATTTAGTTGAACCTTCCGGATATGTAATAGTCAATTCTGTTTCAGCATTCTCCGGTGCTCCCCAAGCTGTAGTAGCTATCACTTTAATTTTCACTGTAATAGGATTAACGATTGCACCTTCTTGTGCTCTGATAACATCATTCAACTGAATAGTCTTATTAGCAGCAGCTATTTCACCTGTTTCAGCAGTGTAGCCTTCTGTATTGAAACAATTCAAGAAAGTAGCACGGCTTTCCTCTGCAACGATATATTTCACTGAGCCGCTATAAATAGCCAATGCACCCTCTACAGTTGCAGGATTCGTTGTAGCACCACCGCTTGCAACAGCAAATGTCGGCCATATTGTCACACCTCTAAATTCTTTCCAAGTGAAGTTTGTAGACAAGTCATACGTATCAGTCAATTTAGTTTTGGTAATTGTACGGGCTTCTTCTTCCGGAACTGTAATTGTACCAGCAACCTTAACAGAAGGTTTCAAATTTACTGTCAGCAGATTAGCATTGAGTACAACCGGATCTTGATCCTTAGGAGTATAATACAAACTAAATGTATAAGATACTGCTTTATCAGTTGCAGCAGCAGCTTTCACATTAAAGTCGTCGAAGTTAATAGTACTAGGGTACAAATTAGCTTCGCCTTCATCACCACCCTTAGTAATCTTCAACTGTACTGTCTTATCTGTTACCACTGCCTTTTTGAGAGCTGCGATATCTGTAGCCAAAAGTACTTCAGACAATTTTCTGCTTACTGTCAAAGCAGTCATTTCCTGAGCATTAGCAGACGGCATCAAATCTACAACAGATTTACCATCCCAGTTTATTGTATTAGCACCCAGTTTCAAATCTGTAACAACCGGAGCCAAAACTTTCACATCAACGGTGATATTTACTATTGCAGAATTAGCATAAGTTAATGTCAATGCAGGTTTAAATGTATAATCTTTAGCCGCATCACCTACCGTTCCCTGAGGAATAGTTACTGTCACATCGTTACCAGATGCAGCAATAGATACATCTCCGTCAGAAGTTGATACATTACCGTCCGAAGCAACAACACCAGCTAGAGCAGCAGTTAAGTTATCATAAGTCTCTCCAGTAACTTTGTTGATCTCTTTAACAATATCAGCAATCTGTTCAGATGTAAGGGTAACTGTTTGTGCTGCTGAAGCATTACTCCAATACAGCTCATCAGCCACAGCATATTCCAAATTAACACCTTCTGCAACAATCTTCGCAGTAACAGCAGTTCCTGTATAATCAGCCTTAACAGGCTGGCCTTCGTTAGTTGCAGTTGTAGTTACTTTTATCTTCGGTGTAACTGTACAAGTCTTATTATATCTGCTAGAAGCAGGTAATTTGCTTTGATTAACTGTAAGAGCATAAGTAGTAGGATTCAGAACAAAGTAATCCGCATCCACAGGTGATTCAGTCTTTTCAAATGTCACCTCAAAGAGATCGGGAGACAAACCAAGAGAAGCTAATGTAACAGCCTCGGCAGCAGGAGAACTTCCGTTCTCATTATCAGACAATTTCACCTTGATATATTCTGAATTCTTCTCGGCGTCATAGAAATTGATAGCGCTACCGGCTTTATCTACCAAAAGCTCCGGACTTCCGTATGTTTTTGCAGCATAATCAACAGCATTAATATACTTCTTTGATACAATAACTGCAAAATAATCCGAATTGATTTCAGTAAAGTTGGTAACATCCTTACCCTCCTCATTATTTCCTACTACAGAAAGAGAAAGAGCATAGCTCTTCACTGCCGTTGCAGCATTCAGAGTCACAGTAATCATACCTTCGATATTTGCACCTTCTTCATCTTTAGCTTGTTCTACACTAGCCACAGTCAGGATACCGTCATTGGTTGCAGCACGACTAGTAATGACGTGTTTGTCCGTAGTTATTGTATACTTAGGATGTTCGCCAATCAAATCAGCTACGGCAGATGCCGGAGACACACGGAAGTTTACTTTCACACTGGTCGGAGCAGAAATTACTACAGGTCCTTCCGCAGTTTGAGCAGTAGAAGTATAGATCGATGCAAACGATACACTTCTAACCAATTCGCCACTAGCATCATATTTCTGCGGTGCAAAAACAAGACTCTTAAGCATAGAGGTCAATCCGGATTGAAGAGCATTCAATTTTGTTTCCAAAGTTTCAACTTTAGAATCAAGGTCAGAAATGCTGTTACCTATATACTCACCAATCTTCGTATTCAAATCCGCAATCTGCACATAGTTTTTCTCTAATTCTGTAGTAGTGGTATACTTACCAAACTCTGTCGCCAGATCTGTAATATCGCCTAATGCTTCAAAACATGTATTAGCTTTGTCAATCGTATTATTCTTCGGATCTGTCAAGGAATTATAAAGTTCCTCCATTGTAGACAAGTTATATCCTTCCAAAGTAGCAAGACGTTTTACAATAGCCTTATAATCTTCACCTTGCTCAGTTTTATATGTTATCCATTCCTGACGGAGAGCCTCCATTTTGGTATCAGCAATTTCACCACACTTAGCCTCAACCTGAGTCATAATATCAGTGGTAAATACACCTTCAAGATATGCCCGAAGGGCGCTTTCCGGCTTGTCCAGATTTTGTTGCAATAAAGCTACAAACTCATCATCGATATACTTCTTCACATCCGCATCTGTCTGTATAAAAGACAACACATCGTCAGTGGTAAGATGCTTTATCTTTTCAAGAGTTTCAACTCTATCACTTAGAGCATTCAAATCAACTTTAGTAGCATACAACTTCGCATATTCTGCGGCATTTGCATCCATTAAGTCCTGAAGCTCTGTTTTCAAATCAGCGATTTGAGTTGCAATACTGCCTTTTATCGCCTCGTCAGCTTCTTCCAATTTAGTTTCCAGTCCCGCAATTTGACCTTCCAACTGTGTTTTGGCTGCATCAATCTTAGGCTGAATGGATGAATCTACCGTTGCAATAGCTTCATTCAACTCCGCTTTCAACGACTCCAGTGTGCTAGCATCAGCTTTTCCATTTACAGCTTCTTGCAATTTTGTAACAACTGCCTGCAATGCATCTAACGCTGACTTGTCTGCCTTGCTTGCAATCTTATCCAGATCGGCCTGCACTTTAGCTATTGCACTACTAATAGCAGCATTCATTGCTTCTGTTGTCACATCAGCCCCCTTCTGGTTAATGTTGTCAATCTGCTCTTGCAGACCTTTCACATCATCATCGTAGTCTTTACAACCTACATAGGTGACAGTAGAAAGTGCCAACGCCCCGAAGAACATCACTTTTACAAATTTTCTTTTCATAACTACTTAAAAATTACATTAATAATATATTATTAAACACTAAGTTTCAATAATAGACAACCCGTTACTTTGTAGGTAACGGGGAAACCTTTGTTCCTGCTCTTTTAGAGTAGTCAATACTGAAAAATGATACGATAGATTATGAAAGTTCTTTACCCCTGCTTCTGACGAGCGGCAGAGGGGAGGGAAATCTTATGCAATATTTAGAAGTTAACAAAGCCCTAATACAAAGAATCCACGTGTTTTATCTGTCCTAGTTCCGCTTTTGAGTAGTTTATTGGAAAAAATGTTTGATTTCGTTTGGTTGTTTTAAGAAATATGCTCATATTTGCACCGATATTCAAACCCGTTACCTACGAAGTAACAGACTTACAATCAAGCGCTTACACCTATCACAGAGCGTTTTACAAAATCGAGAACCTGTTTATTTGCTTCATCAATTTTCTTACTCCGGAAAGGTTTGAGATACGTCTCGGTCACTGTAATGGACGAATGTCCCATAGCTTCGGAGATAATGCCCGGATGAATTTCGCAATAATAAGCCGTTGTAGCCCAAGTATGCCGGGCAGTGTATGAGCTTAATTTATCACCCAATCCTAATAACTCTCCCAACAACATTAGTTGTTGATTAAAGCTGCGCAACGCCAACTGATATTCACGATACGCCTCTTTCGTTCCTTCACGGCTTTCCAAAAAAGGAAAGAGATAAGGAG
>OGPM01002757.1_pt1 | contig 11818 bp, 8 predicted proteins | sample 1552961 | NCBI WGS metagenome assembly OGPM01 (sample SAMEA2580304, study PRJEB22360) | human gut metagenome | biome: human gut; feature: human-associated habitat; material: faeces | place: Denmark | collected 2008/2010
CAGACCGTCTGTTGCAAACATGGAACGGAAGATCAAGGAATAGGAAACCAGGGAAGTTGCACATGGAAGAAATACACATGTACGGAAAAAGCCTTTGAACTTCAGGTCTTTGTTGTTCAGAAGCTGTGCAAGCAGAATCGCAAGAATCAGCATGATCGGAACCTGAATGATCAGATACAGGAATGTGTTGCCAATGGACTGCTGGAACACTTTATCTGCAAGGATACGTTTGTAGTTACTGAAGATTGGATCTGCAAAACGCATATTTGCGCCGGCACCTGTCTGCAGGGAAATGATAAATGCCCGAATCATTGGATAAAAGCTCATGATGGCGATCATGATAGAAGCTGGTGCCAGGAATATCCATCCGGCAGCTTTCTGCTTCGTAGCCAGTGTCATACCTTTTTTCTTGGAATTCACAGGAACTCCTCCTTTCAAGCCTATATATACTGCAACTTTTCCATCTAACAGCTGTACCAGTGAGCAAAATATTTTTATGTAACTTCCTTTTGCTCAGCCGTACAACTGTTAGATAGGCGCCTGTATGGAGTAACAGGCATTTTCTTTGAACAGAAAACGGAGGACTACTTAGCAGTCCCCCGCCTCCTAATAATTAATTCCTATTTAATTTCAATTACTTGTCCCGGAAAGGATTACTCAGTCATCTTGAATGCCAGTGTATCCTGTGCTTCCTGAAGAGCGTCTTCCTTAGCTGTTCCGTTTACGATATTAACAACAGCTGTGTTTACGCACTCTCTTGCCTCATAGTGATATGGAGTCTTTGTGAACTCCGGAATATGAGAAGAGTACTCTACGATTGTTGAGAAAATCGGCTGTCCGCCAAAGAACTCGTTTGGCTCGTTGTAAACATCAGACTCACCAGCTGGCAGATAGCAGGAAATAGCACCTGTCTCAGAAAGGATTGCATCATAGAAGTCTGTGCTGGAACCAAATGTGCTTGCAAGGAAGTCCTCAGCAAGCTCTACATTCTTGCAGTTGGATGTAATGTACCAGGAAGATCCGCCATTGTTTGCATAGTTTGTAGCTGTATCAACGCCGTCAACTTTCGGCATTGTTGTGATCTGCCACAGACCCTTCTGATCCTCTGTTCCCATCAGTGTAGCTGTGATCCAGTTACCGTTAACGATACCGGCAGCCTCTCCGCCTGTGATCGTGGAGATGTACTCATCCCAGTTATTTACTAATTTAACAACATTGTTCTTTACAAGATCCACATAAAGATCTACGCATTTCTCTGCTACATCGTTGCCAACGATATAAGCCTCTCCGTCATCATTTACGAAGTTTGCTCCACAGGACTGGATCATCATCATCAGAGTATCGCCACCTGTTGCTTCACTTGTAAGGAGATATTTACCTGTTTTTTCGTGAACGTCTTTTCCGATCTCCATGAATTTGCTCCATGTGATATCTGTAAGATCATCAATGGTATATCCTGCTTCTTCCAGGATATCTGTACGATAGCAGGCAATTGTTGCACCGTTATCAAACGGAACTCCGTAATGTGTGTCATCTACCATGGAGTAGGACTGTTTCAGTTTTCCGAAATCATCCCAGTTGATATCCATATCCTTCAGATCTGTAAAAGCATCCGGATAACTCTTCAGATATTTCTGATAGCTGTTGTCCTGCATCAGAACGATGTCCGGAAGTGTGCTGTAATCTCCGGCGTTTGCTGCTGTTGTAAGTTTGGTCTGGCAGTCATCAGAAGATGTCTCAACTACATCAACCTTGAATCCTTCGTGATCCTTTGCATACTGCTCACCTGCAATATTCATAGCCTTGATGTTGAAGTTCTGATCCCATGCCCATACAGTCAGGGTGTTATCGTCATCACCTTTTGCATATACTGCTGTAGTAGTTGCAGCAAAAGACATTGCCATGATACCTGTCATTAATACTGCGAGTAATTTTTTCTTCATTTACTTTTCCTCCTTTATTAAGCATTTCCCGTTTGCTTATGAATAGATTATAACATCCGCATTTCCTCTATAGTTTGCAGAATTGTTCATATAATGTGCAATTTCAACCATTTTATTAATTGTGCACTATTATCCAGCTATATTTTTACAAAAAATATGCGCTTTGAGGATTTTCTCTTTTTACGTTCATCAAAATTTCAAAAAAAGCCTTCTTTTTTGACATTATGCGAACATTTTTTGTCAAAAAAGAAGGCTTTTGTTTCTATTTCATAAAATTTCATATTGTTTTTTATATATATTTCACAAACATTTCTGTATATTATGCAAAATAAACCCTTTCAGGAAACTGCGTTTTCATCGTATGCAGCATTTCCTCTGTCAGATCCAGAAGAAGTTTTATTTTACGTCCATCTTCCTGAATGATCATGGTATAGTAAGGCACATCATCTTCATAAGAGGTATAATCGTATTTTTTCAGTTTCTCCGTTCCGGCATTCTTTTTATATTTTGCCACCTTTTCATGATAGTGAGGTGCAGTCACTTCCATCTCCTCAAGATTCAGCACGTGAGCTGTTTTACGATATTTTTTGCCATAGATTACATCTATGGTCAGTTGTCCGTTTTCCATGATATATTCATAGTCTCTCTGGCTAAATATGTCATAAACAAAGTAAAGCAGCGCCAGAAGAAATCCCGGAAGCATGAATGCCTGAGAGATCGTGATACCCATCAGTACAAAAATTGCCGCAAAGATCACCATTACTTTTCTGAGAGCTCCTGACATGTGTTTCTTTTTTCTGGAGACCTGCTCCACAATCCTGTAATCGTACATTTCTTACCTCTTTCTATCTGCCTGCCCGCATACAGTCTGATATTTCTGTTCTGTCGTGTCAGATCCACAGATCTGGTTTTGTTGTTTTACCAGCCTTCCTCTGAATGGATGTCAAACTTAAGAAGCTGCTGTTCATAGTTCTCCGGACGTTTTCTCCACTCCAGCGGTGTCATTCCCGTAACCTGACGAAAATTCCGATTAAATGTGGAATTGGTGGTAAAGCCACACTTATGTGCTATATCTGCAATTGGCTGATCTGTTTTTTTCAGATAATCACAGGCCGCCTGGATACGGATCGTATTGATGTATTCCAGCGGGCTCATCTTCATGTAAGTCGTAAATATCCGGCGCAAATGAGTTTCACTGATATGACAGTATTCTGCCAGTTCGTCAATACGAAGATCCTCCATGTAATGATCAGAAATATAATCCTGGAACCTGGAGATCATATCCATGACTTTTCCTCTGCCTTCGCTGTAACGTTCTTCGCCTGAATCTCGGTTTATCCTTGCGATTTCCACAAGAAGCGATGCCAAAACTCCCTTAGCTTCTTCCAGATAAAATTCCTCTCCATCCCGCATGATATCCAGAATCTTAAGGATCTTACCTGCCATGGATCGGTTTTCTTTTTCATTCAGAAAAAGCGATCTGGAGTTGATCCGCTGAACGATTTTTTCTTTTTTTACTGAATTATTAATAAATTTATCCAGGAATCCTTCTACATCAATAAAAAGATACTCCCAGCGGCTGATAGTTCCAATGTCGCTGTTTGTGGTATGGGGATAATTGGGCGGGATCACTGTAAATTCCCGGTCATGAAACCGTACCTTATCTTCTCCAAGAATCAAGAACCCCTGACCTTCATAGCAGAAACCAATCTCCAGATAATTATGAAAATGAAGATAATCGATATCGTTTCCGTAATTCTGGATCCATTTCTGACCAAGCAATGCAAGAATCGGACTCCCTTCCGGCATTTTGTAATACCGGAGCTCCATTTTGGGTTTTCGTTTTTTTGCCAAAGATATTCCTCCGTATGTTTTCCTATGTCTGCATTTCAGGCGGATAAAAACGATCCGCGTTTAAGTCAAGTCTTTGTTATCTTACCGCTATCCGCCAAAAAAAGCAACCTGCTGAAAGCTCTGATCTGTTGATATCTGTGCATTCTGCCGATTGCTTTTTCATTTGTTTTCTCTTCTTGTTTATTGTTCTGTTCCGGTTATTCACCGATCACACGATAAGTTTTCCATTTTCCCTGGCGGAAACGGATCCAGAAGATCACTCCGCGGACCGTCCAGTCCAGACACATGGCCAGTGCGATCCCGATCACTCCCAGATCCAGGACAATTCCCAGCAATATAGATAATATCAGTCTCACGCCAATGGTTGTGAACAAAGAGATTCCCATGGTAAACATGGCGTCTCCTGCTGCCCGGAGGCCTTTTCCCAGAGGATCTGCAAATGGAAATACCACTGCATTGGCTATGTTATGGATCAGCACCAGATAGAGGATCATCTGCCCTGTCTGCCGGGAAACTGCAAAGATCTTTATAAGCAGTGGCGTTATCAGAAAGATCAGTGTATTCCAGGCGACTGAAATACAGACTGTCACTTTCGTTAATTTCCGAAAATAATATTCCGCCTGCCTGATATCTCCAGCTCCCATACACTGACCGATCACAGTAATAAATACCGGCCCCATGGTCACACTGATCAGTGCTGCCACACTCCAGATACTCTGAGAAATTCCGTTTGCCGCGATCTGGTAAGTACCAAACAGCGCAACCACACTGGAAAGTGCCACTTTTACAAACTGAAAGATCCATCGGCCCACATAGCGAACTTCCTTTTCCCGGAAGCAAAGCAGTGTGATCACCACTGCTGAAAACGTTCTGGCGATCAGGGATGGATAAGCAACGCCTGCTACTCCTGCTCGGAAAACAAAAACTCCGATCAAATTTCCTGCCACATTGATCAGATTGGATACAATTGAGATCTTCATGGTCACACTTGTCTTTCCAATGCTTCTGTAGAGTGCGGTTCCTGCATTGTATATTCCCAGAGCCGGAAAAGAATATACGGAGATCCTGAGATATGTTTTACACGCTTCCATTACATCCGGTTCTACCTTGCCAAATAATCCCTTCAGAAGAGGGACTTTCCAGATCAGTACCGGAATTGAGATCACTACTGCAAATACAGTAGCTACCATCAGAAGCTGACTGGATGATTCCGATGCCATTTTCATATCCCGCCGGCCAATATACTGGCTGACTACAACTGCTCCTCCGGATGCAAGTGCCGTAAATAGGTTAATAAATATGGTATTAAATGAATTTACCAGGGACACTCCGGAAACTGCCGCCTCTCCCGCATAGCTGACAACCATTGTATCTGCCAGGCCTACCAGCATCAGAAGAAACTGCTCCATCAGGAGCGGAAGTATCATATCTTTTAACTGTTTATTGGAAAACATTTCGGCGCCTCTTATTTCTTCTCGTCCAGAAGGATCACACCCTCTGCCGGATTTTTGTCAATTGCACCTACGATGGGATGGGGAACGTACATCTCTTCCAGATATGCAATGTCTTCCGGAGAAAGTTTTACGTTCAGTGCATCTGCCGCATCATCCAGATATTCTGTTTTCGTGGCTCCGATGATCGGTGATGTTACTCCCTTTGCCCACTGCCATGCAATGGCGATCTGGGACATTTTGCAGTTATGTTTCTCAGCAAGTTCCTGAACCCGTTTTACGATCTTGATATCCTGCTGTTCCATACGGTCGTATTTTCCCACTGCAACGCGGTCTGTTTTTCCTCTGAGAGAATCAGACTTCCACTGCGGCCTTGCCAGATGCCCGGCTGCAAGAGGACTGTATGGCATCCGTGAAACATTCATCTGGTTGCAGATCGGGATCAGTTCTCTTTCATCTTCCCTGTAAAGAAGATTGTAATGGTTTTCCATTACGGAAAATGGTGTCCAGTTATTGTCCCTGGCTGCAAGCTGCATGTTGTAGAACTGATATCCGTACATGGCGGAAGCGCCCAGTGCGCGTACTTTACCTGCTTTTACCAGGTCATGGAGTGCTTCCATTGTTTCCTCGACAGGTGTCTCGTAATCAAATCTGTGGATGATATACAGATCCAGATAATCTGTTCCCAGACGTTTCAGACTTCCGTCGATCTCTCGCATAATGGCCTCTCTGGAAAGACGGCCCGGGTTAAAATAAACCTTGGACGCGATCACCACTTTATCTCTGGCTACGCTTTCTTTCAGAGCCCGTCCCAGATATTCTTCACTGGTTCCCTCGGAATATCCGTTGGCTGTATCAAAAAAATTAATTCCCAGATCCAGCGCATGGCGGATTACTTCTCCGCTCTGTTCTTCATCCAATGTCCATTTATGCATAGTGCCGGCCTTTCCAAAGCTCATGCATCCTACGCATAATTTTGATACTTCGATATCGGTGTTCCCAAGTTTTGCATATTCCATAATGAATCCCTCCCTGTATCATTGTGTGCGCTCCATATGTTGTACTTTTATTGTAAAGGATTCTTTGAATTATGTAAAATACCCAGTTTATATAGCTTTCCATGCCTTTCAGGCATTATCAGGTCAAGCGGATATTCGCAATCCGCTTCGCTACGTAGCTCTACACCAAATAACTGCTCCGCAGTTTATCAGGAGGAGCTTGCACTCCTCCTGATACAAGCAAGTCCCCACCCACTGCTTATTGCCTTTCGCAACCCCGCAGGGGACTTACTTGATTTGGTTAAAGTGCAGTGTTTTGTGATATTTCGCATGCTGATCCAGAAGATCACTCCATTTTTCACCTTCCGGTTTCTTCTCGTTATTGTTGTAATTTTCTTCTCCTTTCAGCTCATCCATATACTGCACGTAATCCAGGATATAAATATCAACGGTGGAAATATCTCTGTCCTGAATGGCAAAATTATTGCAGTTTCCATTGGACTCATTATATGGCAGCCTGTTTCCATTGGCATCCAGCGCAACCATGAAACAGTCGCTGTTGGAACCTTCCTCATAAAGTTCATTTACCGTCAGCTCATATGGAGTCCGGATCACGGACTTAAGACCGATTCCTGCCTCATTTGTCTCATTGATCTCCTGAACTTCCGTTTCTGAATCATCGACTGTTACCGGAATGTCAAAACTCCAGTCTCCTTCGAATTTATAATATCCCGCATCCGGATCATTCGGATCTGAAGCTTCATCCGGCCGCATTCCACGGATCTCACTGATACCCAGATGCATGTTAAACTTTTCCGGAATATCGATCTCTTTGATATAAGACTGAAGTGCGCCTCCTCTGACAGATATTTTTTCTATATATTCTCCAAGAAGTGCACTGCCTTCTTCTGTCTCATCATTTATGTCATCCAGGGTGATGCCCATTTCATCCCGTACCTGCTGGCACATTTCCTCGTATTTTTTATTGTATTCACTGTAGTCTTTTGTCGCCTCTGCAAGATCTACCCGAAGGATGCAGGCATATGTATTCTCATCCAGAAATTCTCCTTCCAGATTGCTGAGCATCACCCCATCGTCCACCGGATTAAAATCCAGAAGTCTTGTTGAATACATTTCCATAGCAGGCTTCCCATCCAGTCCTTTTAACGTATCAGGAAATGGTTCCTCACTTTGAAACTGCATGGTCACATAGACAGCCTGGCTGTTTGCAAAAATCTCGGAGCAGGTGATGGTGAGGCCGCCGGATGTTTTTGTGTAGGTGGTGTCTGCGTTTGCATTATCTGATGCTGTATGATCCGTTGTTTGATCAGAGTTTCCATCTGCTGTTTTCGCTCCGGCAGATTTTTCTGTATCTTCCAGTGTCGTCGCATGATCTGCAAAATCTCCAAAGAAGCTTACTTTATCCTGTAATGTTTCAAAAAGATCTCCCACCACCGGGATATTCTTTGCCATGACCGGATTTGCCGCACAGAACAGAATACCTGCTGCCAGTACTGCTGCTGTTCCCGCCACGACCTTCCCGCCTGTTTTCATCCAGCGGAGGGCATTTTTATCATTCGTTTCTCTCTTTTGTACGGCAGTATTGTTCTCAATGTGATGATATGCCTGGTTTGCCCGTTCCCGCACAATCACCGGTATCTCTGTATCTTTCTGAAGTTTTTCCTGAAAATTTTTTTCATTATCATTTAATGTCATCATCAAACACGTCCCTCCCTGACCTTGTACTCGTACATCTTCGCAATCTGTTTTCTTCCGCGTTGAAGACGAGATTTCACTGTGCTTTCCTTCATATCCAGGATCTCACTGATCTCCCGGGTATTAAATCCTTCCATGTAGTACAGAAGAACGATCATCCGGTATTTCTCGTCCAGCGGTTCCCAGCATCTGCGCCCATTCTGCCGAGGCATATTCCGCCTCATGGAAAGGCATCTCCGGCATCTCGTCTGTACAGATCATTCGATTTTTTCTCTGCAGGATGTCCTTGCATTTGTTGATCAGGATCCGTATCATCCATGTTTTGAAATACCTGTTATATTTCAGGCTTTTCAGATTTTCATAGCAGGAAAGGATGGTATCCTGGATGGCATCCGCAGCATCTTCGTCATTTTTCACATAGGAGATGGCAATCTTGTACATACTCTGCATCTGCTCATCCATAAGCCGGCAGAAAGCATCTTTGTCCCCTTTTTTCGCCTTTCGTATCAAAATCTCATTCATTGGTAATCTCCATTCTCCTGCACGGACCGGTCCTCAGGAAATGTTTTTTGAAAGCATTTGTTTCTGTGCTTCTGTTTATTAGACGTGGGAGGAGTGGGGATGGATGCAAAAAAATAAATATTTTCAGGTTCCTGTAATAAAAACGCCGGTAATCCTGAAGATATACCCAGAATTTCTGGTACATATCCAAAGATAAACCGGCGCCATATTTCAGTTATTATTTATTACTCAGAGTTGGAGTCACGCGGAAAGTTCGGATTTCATAAGGACGTACCGTTACCTTAAGTTCTCCTGTCATTTCTTCGCCATCCGGATTCTCCATCAGATCCGTCTCCTGCCAGGAGTCTACCGGAAAACCAAAATTCAGCGTTACCGGGCCACGCATGCCTGCGTACTCGTGGAAACGGATGATCAGATCTTCGGAATCTTCTGCCTTCTTTATACAGTCAATGGCTACATGATCTGTATCTGCCTTGCAAAATGCAGACTGTACCTCTGCATCCACTGCCCCTTCCACAGTCCAGAGCGGATTGTTCAGTCTCCAGGCTTCTTTCTGCACACCGGATTCCTGCCAGCTACCACTGTGTGGATAAAGTGCATAGGTAAAATCATGGATTCCCTGATCTGCCGCATAATCCGGATGGATTCCACATTTGATCAGCGACATGCCAAGAACATATCCTTTGGCACTGTAGCCATATTTGCAGTCGTTCATCAGGCTGACTCCGTATCCGGTTTCGGAATAATCCGCCCACTGGTGAGCAACGGTTTCAAATTTTGCCATATCCCAGCTGGTATTCTCATAGGTCGGACGTTTTACATTTCCGTACTGGATATCAAAAGTTGCCTCGCTGGTACGGATATCCAATGGGAAAAGAACTCTCAAAAGCTGCTGATGCTCATGCCAGTCTGCATGGGTGACAAAGTCGATCCTGCGGTTGTCATTATAAAAACGGATTTCCTGTGAGATCGTGGAATCCTGATAATTCCAATCCATTTTTACTTTTGTCATCAAAGAAGATTTTTCCACAGAAACCGTTTTCAGATCATCTACCTCGTATCCTTTTTCCTGGTAATAGATATCAATATCCCAGGCATCATACTTCATCGGACGATCTTCATAAACTACCAGGTGGTTTCCTAATTCACCTGCCTTCAGGATCTCGCGGTCATTTTCCTTATCAAAAATAGAAGTCATACGGCCCTTTTTATCCCAGACAATATGATAAAATGGCGTATCCATTTCCCCAGTCCATTCTTCTGTGCAAAAACATTCCGCCTTGGTTCCAATTTTATAAGTCAGGGTTGTAAATCCGGCAGGCTCTATACCAGAAACTTTTACAAACCAGCCATCTTCCGTATATACAGCAGGCAGCTCTTTTCCATCCGCGGAAAACCAGCTTCCCTTTCTGCCCTCGTAAGCTTTTACTTTTGCTGTTACAATACCTTCGCCTGCAAAACTGCTGTTATTTACTACAGTTACAATGGAATTTGATTCTCTTACCAGAACCTTCAGAGCATTTTCCTCGATGGTATCCAGAATTTCATTGGCTTTTGCATACTCTGCCGTGGAATCCTCATATACTTCATGAATGGAAGATCCGGGAATGATATCATGAAACTGGTTTCTCAGTGCGATCTTCCATGCTTCATGAAGCTCTTTTTCCGGATAGGAAGAAAAATCTCCGGTCCTTATGGCTGCTTCACTGGCCAGCCATTCTGCCTCCCGCAGTTTCAGTTCGGTTTTACGATTATTTTTCTTATTCCGTGCCTGAGAAGTGTAGGTTCCTCTGTGATATTCCAGATACAGCTCGCCATCCCAAGTTGGTACATGACGGTCTGTAGACGCAATGGTCTTCTGAAGATTTTCGAAATAATCATAGGCCGTTCCAGGAATTACTTCCGGAAGTCCTGGCATAGCCTTCAGATGGCGTCCCATCTCCAGCATATCACGGTTCACTCCGCCGCCTCCGTCTCCATTTCCGTAAGCCAGAAGCAGATCCTTATTGATCTCTTTATCATGGTAAAGATCCCATACCCCTTTTACAGATGCCGGATCGATAAGCCCATTATATGTATAACCACCATCATCGCCAAAAGTCGGAGTGCTCATAAAGTGCGTCAGTACTTCGGAACCATCCACACCGATCCAGCGGAAAGTATCGTGAGGCATATGGTTGTACTGGTTCCAGCTAATCTTAATGGTCATAAAATTGTCAATTCCGGAACGCTTCAGGATCTGAGGCAGTGCCCAGCTGTAACCAAATACATCGGGAAGCCAAAGAACATTGGCCGTTACGCCGAACTCTTTTTTGAAAAAGCGCTGTCCGTTCAGGATCTGACGTACCAGAGCCTCACCGGAAGAAATGTTGCAGTCAGCTTCTACCCACATCGCTCCGTTTGGTTCCCAGTTTCCGGTTTTTACGGCTTTCTGTATCCGTTTATAAATATCCGGATAATCCGTCTTAATATAATCATAAAGCTGTGGCTGGGACTGGACAAAGGTAAACTCCGGATACTGCTCCATCAAAGTGCACATCGTTGAAAAAGTGCGGGCTGCTTTTTCCCTGGTGTGTTTCAGCTGCCAGAGCCAGGCCACATCGATATGAGAATGGCCCACAGTATGGACTGTTACCGGGCTGGTCCACGAGATTCTGGAAAACTCCTTCTTCCAGACTTCCAGAGCTTTTTTCAGAGATCCATAAAAGGCATCAGAACCAGGCCTTCTCCAATCTATAGCCAGATGTGCACGATCCATAGCTGTCAGAAGATCTGTTCTTATGGAATCGTTCTCATCCAGCATACGCACAGTCTCAACAGCCGCTCTGCTGCTGTAATAAAAATCATCCGCAACCTCATCCAGAACGGCAAGCTCTGCCTGTTTGAACTGATGAGTCTGTTGTGTTGGTACTCCGCCGCCTTCCAGTCCTGCCCAGAGGCGGATAGCCAGCTCCACTTTCGTACCGGCAAGCTCTGAAGGAAAGATCACTTCTTCATGATAGGAGCCGGTTTCGCAGTATGGCGAACCATTGACGTAGATCAGTCCCTCGAACCCGGAATTCAGGCCCTCGCCGGTTTTTCCCATATTAAAAAGCCCGGCGATCTTTTTCCCCGCCCATTCCGCCGGGATCTCTACGGACTGTCGGATCCACAGATAAGTACCTCTTCCGATCCAGAAATCACCTTTTTTCAGAGTTCCCGTGTAGACCACGCTTTCCGGCCGTTTTCCCACCGGCTCCTCCTCCTGCGTGCTCGCGTCAAATGACGGGATCTCCATCCGTTGTGAGAAATGCTACTGTCATAAATAAAACAGCCAAAACTCCTACTATTAAAA
>OGPM01002759.1_pt1 | contig 11810 bp, 10 predicted proteins | sample 1552961 | NCBI WGS metagenome assembly OGPM01 (sample SAMEA2580304, study PRJEB22360) | human gut metagenome | biome: human gut; feature: human-associated habitat; material: faeces | place: Denmark | collected 2008/2010
AACTTACCGTGCAAGCCTTCCTTGTCTTTCTTGAATATTTTGATATAGTCGTCGGCAAAACCGAGTGATCCCAGCCATACAGTGGTGATCAGCATCAATATCATGTATATATTATCCAGCTTACCCAATAGCAGGCAAGGTATAAGGATGGCTACAATGATGATGACACCTCCCATGCTTGGTACGCCTACTTTGTTGACACCGAACGGGTCGGTCTTGGCGTCACGCTGTGTTTCCGTGATTTGCTTCTTTTTAAGCAGATTGATGAATTTGTCTCCCCATATACTCGATATAAGCAATGCGAGGATAACAGCCATCAAAGCACGGAATGAGGTGTAACCGAACATTCCCGCTCCGGGAAAATTAAGCTTGTGCAGCCATTCAAACAGATAGTATAACATCTCTTTTCTATTTACAATTTATAGCCTGCAATTTACAGTTTCTCATTGTTGCCCCACGCTTGATAAGATGCTGTCTATTGCAAATAATTATATGTTGTCAATTAAATATTTCCTTCAAAACTTCCTTGTCGTCAAAGTGGTGTTTCACTCCTTTGATTTCCTGATAGTTTTCGTGCCCTTTTCCGGCAACGAGTATCACGTCTCCTTTTTCTGCAAGCATGCAAGCCGTGCGGATCGCTTCTTTCCGGTCGGCGATGCTGAGCGTTTTTTTCATATCTTCCGCATCCAGTCCGGCAAGCATATCGTTGATAATCTCCTGTGGCTCTTCAAAACGCGGATTGTCCGATGTGATAATCACCCGGTCACTGGCTTTCGCTGCTTCCTTTGCCATGATGGGGCGTTTCCCCTTATCGCGGTTGCCGCCGGCACCTACTACGGTGATCACTTTTCCTTTGCCTTCGAGTACTCCATGAATGGCGTTCAATACATTCACCAACGCGTCCGGAGTATGTGCATAGTCAACGATGGCCGTTACCCCTTTCGGAGAACGGATGGCATCGAAACGTCCGGCTACCGGATGGAGCGGACTGAGTGCAAGAAGTACATCTTCCTCTTTTTTGCCCAATAATCCGGCTGCTCCAAATACCGCCAACAGATTGGATGCATTGAACTTGCCGATAAACTGAACGGCCAGCTCATGATTATTGAAATCGAGCAGCATTCCTTCAAAATGGGATTCTATGACCCGGCCTTTGAAGTCGCTGAGGCTTCTTAATGAATAGGTGTAGACCTTGGAACGTGTATTTTGTGTCATCACCAGCCCGTTCTTATCGTCAAGGTTGGTGAGGCTGAAAGCGTTTTTAGGCATATCGTCAAAGAACTTTTTCTTTGCCTTCAGATAGTTCTCCACCGTTTTGTGATAATCCAGATGATCGCGCGTCAGATTCGTGAAGATACCTCCCGCAAACTTTAATCCGCTGATACGTTTTTGAGCGATGGAATGTGAACTGACTTCCATAAAGACGTACTTGCATCCTTCGTCTGCCATTTGCCCCAACAAACGGTTGAGCGTGATAGGGTCGGGGGTGGTATGTTCTGTCGGAATCGGCTGATCGTCGATATAGTTGCAGACAGTAGAGATTAATCCCACTTTATATCCGAAGTAGCGGAATGTATTATATAATAAGGTGGCGATGGTTGTCTTGCCATTTGTTCCCGTCACACCGACCAGTTCGAATTGTGAAGTCGGATTACCGTAGAATGTCGTTGCAATCTTTCCTACTGCATCTTCGCTGTCTTTCACTTGGATATAAGTGATTCCTGCTACGGGTTCCTCCGGTATATCTTCGCAGAGGATGGCAGTCGCTCCCTTCTGAATGGCAGCGGGGATATAGGCGTGACCATCGGTCTGCGTGCCGCGCATCGCCATAAACAGCTGTCCGGCTTCTACCAGACGGGAGTCAATGTTGACTCCGGTGATCTCTATCCTTGAATCTCCGGTCACTTGCACCGGCTGGATTGCTTTCAGTAACTCGTTTAATAACATATCTGTCCTACTTAATTTAATTCTTAATGCAACGTAAGCGTAATCGTCTGCCCTTTTCTTGCAACACTGCCGTTGGCTATCGACTGGCTTTTTACTTTCCCGACTCCCACCAGATTGACTTTCAATCCTTTGCTTTCCAATAGATAAACAGCATCTTTCGCTCCCATGCCTACGACGCTTGGCACGAAGTTCTGCATGATACCCCGGCTTTCAAGAACTACCGCCTGAGGGGCGGGATGGGTGCTTCCCCATACTTCTTTTCCCGAATCGGTGATTTTTCCCTGTATCTTTATATTCAGTTCTTCCAGTACCCGTTGCGTTTCCCTCATTTCTCCTGCCTTAACGTTCGGGATGACTACCGTATTCGTATCAATGGCACTTGTGAGTGGCAAGCGCAGGTCTTTGGCATACACTCTTTCTGCGATCTTGCTGAATACGCTACCTGCCATCAAACCTCCCGAAGCGGGCAAACCGGGTTTCTGGATCGAAACAATCATACTGTACTTCGGCTCTTCCGATGGGAAGTATCCGCAGAAGCTGACGAGATAATTGGTTCTTCCTGTCTTGTAGCCGGCTGCTCCCTGCGAAACCTGTGCTGTTCCGGTCTTACCGGACACATGGAACTGCTTGCTTCCTGCCGGTTTGGCAAGTCCTTCACCTACCACTTTCCGCAGGATTTCCCGTATTTGTGCCAGCGTCTTGTCCGAACAGATCTTGGGATTGATGATTTCCGTCGGATATTCCTTTATCACTTCTCCGTCTCTGACGGCGGCTTTTACAAACTTCGGACGTATGGATACTCCGTTATTGGCTATTGCATTATAGAATGTCAGAATATTGATCGGTGGAACCTGCGTTTCATAGCCGATGCTCATCCATGGCAAAGTCGTTTTTGAAAAATAGCGTTCTTTCGGACCACGAATATTCGGCTTTCCTTCTCCGGATATTTGCAGGTGGAGTGGCTGGTCGATGCTCATCCGTTTCAGTCCGTCCACAAACTTCTGCGGGTTGCTTCCGTAAAAGTTCTCGATGATGCTGGAAGTTCCGACATTGGACGATACTCCCAAAATCTCGGTAACAGTCAGTTTGCCGTATCCGCCTCGATGCCAGTTGTGGTCTTTCATGACACGGCCATGCATCGGCTTTTGTCCGTTGCCGGTGTCTACGATATAGTCCGGAGTGATTTTTCCGTCTTCCAGAGCTACCATGATAGAGGCTGTCTTGAAGGTAGAACCTGGCTCGAGCATATCGCTGATTGCATTGTTGCGTACTTCATAATATTCACCGTCTCTGCCTTGCGTCATATTGACGATGGCTTTTACTTCTCCGGTTGCAACTTCCATCAATACGACTACACCCACGGTGGCGTTCAGCTCTTTCAGCTTGTCTACCAATGCTTTTTCGCAAATATCCTGCATACCTACATCGATGGTGGTGATCAGGTCGCAACCGTCGATCGGGGCGACATCGACAATGTTCAGGTATTTGTTCATCACCTTTTGGCGGTGAGTCAGCCCGTCACGTCCTTTCAGAATCGTATCGAACGCGAGTTCTATACCGTTCTTTGCTCCTTGGGCTGTATCGGCATATACATCTCCCAGGGTACGGGCTGCCAATGAGCCGAAAGGTTTCTTGCGCTGATTATATGCCAACTCCTTGAATCCTCCCTTATAGCGGTTCAGACAGAAGACAGGCAGACGTTTCACCTCTTTATATTGTATATAAGAGATACGCTTCGGGTAGATCAGGTAGTTACGGCTTTTGGCCTGACGTCCTTTTTGAAGGTGTGCCTTGAATTGTGCCGCACTTCTGTCGGGGAATATCTTATGCAGTCCGATGCAAATCGAATCCATATTGGCTTTGAGGATGGAATCCCGACGTGCCTGATCCTTCTTTCTTCTTTTTTCGTCCTTTTCACCGGACATAAAGTCCATGTAGATTCTGTATTCAGGCAGTGAACTTGCCATCAGTTTACCGTCAGAAGAAATAATGTTTCCGCGGTTAGGTTTCACCGTCACGTTTTCTTTTACGAAACGATCGGCTACATCCTGCCAGTACTGCCGTTCGGCAAACATGGTCACGCCTGCCTTGACGACAATTGCTACTCCTATCAGTGCCATGATCAGAATGACAAAGAAGTAACGGGTCATTATATTTTTCTTATTTACTGCCACAGTGCTTATTCTCTTTTAAGACTCTCCACTTACACCTTATTTAATAAGGTAAGGCGGGTTGGTAGAGGTCTGCAAATCACTTTCCTTGTTTGATATATACTCTTCGATGCGTGACTGACGGCTTTTCTCCATCAACTCCGAACTACGGGTCAACGCATCGTATTTAATGTCGATTAATTCTTTTTTCAACCGGTCGATCTCGATCTGTTGGTGCTGGCTTGCATAGCGGTTATGGATGTAAAAGATGATGAATACCATAATCAGCACCAACAGCTTCGTCTGCCGGCGGAAAAAGTCTGTGGCGAGGATATCTCCTCCCAGAATACTTTTCAATGAGGTACGTTTTTTCTTTTTGCCCTCTTCTGCTTTTTTGTTTACTGCTTCTTCTTCCATATCTGAGATTATTTCTTCTCTGCGATTCGTAATTTGGCACTTCTCGACCGTGGATTTCTTTCTATCTCCGCTTCATCGGGGACAATCACTTTATTGTTGACCAACCGGAACGGAGTTTGCAGGTTTCCAAAGAAGTCGGTTTCCGCTTTCCCTTCTACGTTTCCTGTTTTCATTATATTCTTCACCATGCGGTCTTCCAGTGAGTGATACGTGATCACTACAAGGCGCCCCCCCGGTTTGAGCGCTTCGGTGGCTGCTGCCAGCATTTCTTTCAGTGCTTCCATTTCCTGATTCACTTCAATGCGGAGTGCCTGAAATACTTTCGCCAGTTCTTTCTTCTCCCGTTCGCGTCCGAAAAGCGGCTTGATGATTTCCAGAAACTCGCCGATAGTCCGGATAGACTGTCCGTTTCTGGCTTTTACGATGGCGGATGCCAGTTTGCGGCTGTTCTTCAGTTCACCGTACAGATAGAAGATGTTTGCGAGCCGTTCTTCTTCGTATGTGTTGACGATGTCGGCGGCAGTTAGTCCTGCACGTTTGTTCATGCGCATATCCAGCGCTCCGTCAAAACGGAATGAGAAGCCACGCTCGCTGTCGTCGAAATGGTGGGAGGACACGCCGAGGTCGGCGAGGATTGCGTCCACCTGTTCGATGTCATGATACCGCAGGAAATTCTGCAAATAGCGGAAGTTACTGCGTACAAAGGTGAAGTGGGGATCATTGACGATATTCCGTTCGGCATCCTCGTCCTGATCGAATCCCAGCAGGCGCCCTCCTTCTCCAAGGCGTGAAAGAATCTCGCGCGAATGCCCTGCTCCTCCGAAGGTAACGTCTACATACGTTCCGTCCGGATGAATATTCATTCCGTCAACGCTTTCCTTTAGCAGTACGGGTACGTGGTATGTCAACTCATCTTTCTCCATCTTGTCTATTTTCATCGTTCATAATCTCTTCTAATGCTGCACCGAACTCTTCGGGGGACATGAACGGTTGTTCTGCCCGTTCTTTGGCCCATATCTCTATCTTGTTGTCGATACCGATAAAGCGTATATCTCCACGGATATTACAAATCTGTAAGTAACGCTTCGGGATCAGTATGCGTCCGTTGCTGTCGGGCGTAACTACTTCGACGTCACTCACAAACTGTCTGAAAATGAGCTGGTGTTTGCTATTCCATTTGTTCAGCCTGCTTCGGAGCTCATTCAGCTCCTCGTTCCACACGCTCTCGGGGTACAGTGTCAGGCAGTCCTGAAATACGTCTTTACGCATAATAAGTCTCTCTTCGGAAGCAGCTTGCAGTTGCTTCCTGAAAGTAGCGGGGATGAACACTCTTCCTTTGGCGTCCGCCCTGACTTCAATATTGCCTAAAAAACGTATCATTTACCTTATTATAATAAGAGAGCGTAAAAGTAGGAAATTCCCCACAATTCCCCACAATTTTCCATAAAAATCTTTTAGATAAGTTTTCAACCGATTGTTAAATGCTTATTTACTTGAAAAAGATGCGGTTTGGGAAATGCTTTATTAGTGGGCGAAAACGGAAAGATGCGGCGCTTTTTTGTTTGTATTGAGGAAGAATCTTTTTTTTATCGAAAGAGAGGCTTTCTCTCTTTGCGAGGGAGGTTTGCACGACACCCGGGTCTCGGTATGTATGACACCCGGGTGTCAGAACGTACAACACCCGGGTGTCAGTATGCTCGACATCCGGGTGTCATACAGGATGGATTAGTAAAAAAGGCAGAAGGTATGGTAACTCTTCTGCCTTAAACTAACACAATTAAAAATCTGCACTAAAAATATCTAACTTGGAATTGATAAATAATATAGTTAAAGGTTTAGCGAAAGTCTTTCAGTTCTTCCTGCAATTTTTGGCGGGTGAAGAAGATACGGCTCTTCACGGTGCCCAGCGGGAGGTTCAGCTTTTCAGCGATTTCGCGGTACTTGAAGCCGGAAACGTGCATAGCGAACGGAACTCTATATTCTTTCGGGAGCGCGTTGACTACCCGATGCATTTCTTTCAGGTCGTACGTTCTTTCCGTACTTTCAAAGCCGGTGTCTTGCGGCAGGTTCAGATGATAAAGATTATCGGTCTGATCGATGAATGTCTGGTCGCGAACTACTTTACGGTAGTTGTTGATAAAGATATTGCGCATGATGGTATACATCCATCCTTTGAAATTTGTGTCGGGCATATATTTATCCTCATTGTCTAATGCTTTGAGTGATGTCTCCTGCAACAAATCGTTTGCTTCTTCGCGGTCGGTTGTCAGTTTGTATGCGAAGCGGAGTAACTCATCCTGTACTCCTACTAAATCTTTTCTGAAGCTTACACTTTTCATATACGTTGCTTTTTAAATTGTGAATATTCGTTGTTAAATTTCGATGATGCAAGTTTACGGGATTTTTTTAAGTACGGCAGGGGTGAAACTGACGGAATTTAACCTAAAAACTGTCTACGGATAGTTTTTAGGTCATAATCTGATAGTTTTTGGGTGTTTTTCACCCGTTTTTTGAATATTCCCTGTTGTCTCATTTGAACTTTATAAGGTAATCATTGTTTTCATCAGACCTAAACTTTTAACGAACCGGTATATGAAAATACAAACTGGGAGGGGAACAATACCTCTTATCACTTTAATAGCTATCTGGTCTATCTCGGCATTGACCTCTTTGCCGGGGCTGGCTGTTTCGCCTATATTGGGCGACCTTACCAAAATTTTTCCGAAAGCAACCGACCTGGATATTCAGATGTTGACTTCGCTGCCATCGTTGTTGATTATCCCTTTTATCCTTTTGGGCGGTAAACTCACCGAAAAGGTCGATTTTGTCCGTATCCTGAAAATCGGACTCTGGCTCTTTGCAGCAAGCGGTATCTTGTATCTGATCTCCAACAAAATGTGGCAGTTGATCGTTGTGAGTGCCCTGCTGGGCATCGGCTCCGGACTGATTATTCCTCTGTCCACGGGGTTAATCTCAAAATATTTTGTGGGTACTTATCGGGTGAAACAATTCGGATTGAGTTCTGCCATTACCAATTTTACATTGGTGATAGCTACTGCCGTGACCGGATATCTGGCGGAAGTCAGCTGGCATTTGCCGTTTTTGGTCTATCTGCTCCCGTTGATTTCTATTCTGTTGGTTGGTCACTTAAAAGAAAGTCGGTCTGACGCTGCCGTCGAACCTTCTTCTCAAAGTACCGCGCCATCCGGACAAACGGCTGCCGTAGATACCGGAGGAAGTAAATATGGAATCCATATCAAGCATCTGCTTCAGATCATGCTTTTCTACGGAGTGACGACTTTTATTGTGCTGGCAGTCATATTCAACCTTTCTTTCCTGATGGAGAAACACCATTTCTCCAGTGGCAATTCGGGACTGATGATCTCGCTTTTCTTTTTAGCGATTATGGCTCCGGGTTTCTGTCTGGACAAGATAGTGGATGAACTGAAAGAACGTACCAAAGCATACAGCCTCCTGTCTATGGCTGTGGGGCTGGCGCTGATCTGGATTGCCCCGATCGAATGGCTGATTATTCCGGGATGTATCCTGGTCGGTTTGGGATATGGCATTATTCAGCCTATGCTGTATGATAAAACGACGCATACGGCACTGCCTCAAAAGGCGACAATGGCATTGGCTTTTGTGATGATGATGAATTATCTCGCCATCTTGCTCTATCCTTTTATTATAGATTTTCTCCAAAATCTGTTTCATACCCAGTCGCAAGAGTTTCCTTTTGTCTTCAACTTGTTGATAACTATTGTCACATTCTTCTGGGCTTACCTGCGCCGCGATACCTTTTTGTTTAACGATCAACTGAAATAAAAAAAGATGAAGAATAAGAAACTGGAAGCCAATCTGAGTATGGCTGTATCAAAAATATTCAGCGGTTTGAATATGAATGCTCTGAAGTATCTGCTTCCCCTATGGATGAGCCCGTTGACAGGTGCGACACTTCGTTGCACCTTTGCCGCCGCTGCATTTTGGGTGATCGGATGGTTCATGCCGCCGGAAAAGTCATCCGCCAAAGACAAATGGCTGCTTTTCCTGTTAGGGGCATTCGGACTGTACGGCTTTATGTTTCTTTATCTGGCGGGGCTGAGTAAAACGACTCCTGTATCCAGTTCCATATTTACCAGTCTGCAGCCTATCTGGGTGTTTCTGATTATGATTTTCTTTTATAAGGAGAAGGCGACATGGAAGAAGATTCTCGGAATCTCCATCGGACTGGTCGGTGCACTGGTCTGCATCCTGACCCAACAGAGCGATGATTTGGCCTCCGATGCTTTCATGGGAAATATGCTTTGTCTGATCAGTTCTGTCGTTTATGCTGTCTATCTGATTTTGAGTCAGCGCATCCTTTCTTCTATCGGAGCGATGACTATGTTGAGATATACATTTTCCGGTGCGGCGGTCTCCGCTATTATCGTGACATTTATTACGGGATTTGATGCGCCGGTGTTCTCTATGCCGTTCCATTGGACACCTTTCCTGATATTGATGTTTGTACTCATATTTCCGACAACGATCAGCTATATGTTGCTTCCGGTCGGTCTGAAGTATCTGAAAACAACAGTCGTCGCGATCTACGGTTATCTGATTCTGATTGTTGCGACCATTGCTTCTCTGGCTCTCGGACAGGACCGTTTTAGCTGGACGCAGACGTGTGCCATCATTTTTATTTGTATCGGTGTTTATCTGGTTGAGGTGGCCGAAAGCAAAGACAAGTCGCCGGACCCCTTGAAGAAATAATCATATATAATGTATGATATGAAAAAAAGCGGGCGCCCTTCTCAGGGTGCCCGCTCACTTATGTCGTCATCATGTTTTATAGAGAGGAGCTGATTGCTTGCGCAATGGATTTAAATTCTTCATCCGATAATTTCAGCTTCGGATTGGAGAACAACATATCCGATTCCTTCTGAATAGGAATTAAGTGGATATGGGCATGCGGTACTTCCAGGCCGATAACCGCTTCGCCTACCTTTTTACAAGGGAAGGCTTTTTCGATGGCACGGGCTATCTTCTTTGCGAATACGTGCATTGCTGCGAGGTCTTCGTCACTTAAATCGAAGATGTAGTCTACTTCCTGTTTGGGGACTACCAGCGTATGTCCCTTTACCAATGGATTGATATCAAGAAAAGCAAAAAAACGATCGTTTTCCGCTATCTTGTAGCAAGGAATTTCGCCTGCGATGATTCTACTGAATATTGTTGCCATAATCTTTGATAGATAAAAGAAGGCAAGCCTCACACGGAGACCTGCCTTTCTGTTAAATTGATATGTTTACTACTTCTAATGCAATTTTACCCTGTGGTACGGTAATTTCTGCAATATCACCTACTTTCTTGCCAAGCAGACCTTGTGCAATCGGGGTGTTTACGGAAATCTTGCCTTCTTTCAGGTTAGCTTCGCTTTCGGAAACGATGGTATAAGTCATCTTCATGCCATTCTTGACGTTCTTCAGCTCCACTTTGTTCAGAATCTGTACAGAGTCTGTCTTTAGTTTGGACTCGTCGATGATCTTGGCATCTGCAATGACCGTTTTCAGTTTGTTGATGCGCATTTCAAGCATCCCCTGTGCTTCTTTGGCTGCATCATATTCTGCATTTTCCGACAAGTCGCCTTTATCCCTTGCTTCGGCTATAGCCGCAGAGATTTTGGGGCGTTCCACTGTTTCCAGTTCCTTTAATTCTGCCATTAACTTTTTGTAACCTTCTTCTGACATATAAGCCATGATGTTTTTCCTCCTTTTATTTAAAATGGTCATATAAACAAAAAAGAATTCCAACATGGCACATGTTGGAACCCTCTCTTCAATTATTTCTCTGCAAAGATAGACTTTTAAGTGATATCTGTCAAGTGAAAAATGATGCTATGTAACATATTTAAATGAAATATGCTAAATTATAACAACTTAGAGTAATGACTTGACGGATGCTTCGAGGTCTTTGATGTCTTCGCCGCGGAGCTTCAGTTCGTTGTTCCGGTTGATCAGGAAGATGGATGGAACCTGACGAACATTATATACAGCTACGTTGGTCGAGTAGACACCGTTGCCGTCACGTACGCAAACCCAGGGCAGGTTGCCTGCTGCGGTTTTCCAGTAGTGCTCGTCTGCGTCGAGAGATACCTGATAGATTTCCAGCCCATCCTTTGCGTATTTATTATATAGTTCGCGAAGCATCATATTGTGAGGCGCTCCTGCCGGTGACTGGAATACGGAGAAATCCAGCAGCACTACTTTCCCTTTCAGGTCGGTCAGTTTGCGGGTATTTCCTTTCACGTCACGCAGGGCGATGTCGATAATACCGGTCTCGATGATCTTGTCCTGTGGAATTTCCAGAGACTTGCTCTGTGGCTGACGGGTATTTTTCATCCCTTTGATTACTATATTATATAGATTTTTTGAACGTACAGCATCCGGATATGTATTGTTGAGGCTGGTAGCGACAGCTGCAAAACATTTTACATCGTCCTTGTTGTTCAGCGGATCGAAGATCAGATAGTCATTCAGCTTTTGGAACAGGGCGAAGTAAGCGGCTGCCGTGTTGGGAGCTGCGAATATATAATTCACTTTGACGTCCTCCTTATAGTTCTTCAGCAGTGTTGCGAGGTTCTCTTCAAACGTATCGTGTCCCAGTTTGTTGGCACGCAGCGCATTCAGTTGCTCGTCCACATTCTTTTGAAGATTGATTTGTTTCAGCGTCAGTTCCTTTATCTTACTGCTGTTTTCAGATCCTTCTACCGTGTAGGCGGTAGAGAAATCAACGTATGGAGCGTTGATCTGTAGCGTTTCGATAGAATCCACAGAAAAGTTGATGACTTTGTTGTCCACCCGCAAGCGATAAAACTCGGGTGATTCGGGGCGGGGTTGTTTAAACTTGAATGTACCTTCTCCTTTCAATTTAACCGAATCAAGCGGAACAATACCTTCCAGACCGGAAGCTTCGAGATAAAGCATTTTCCCGTCGGCCCCTGATATGTCTCCGTTCACTTCAAACTCAGGACCGGAACTACAAGCTGTAATGGTAAGTGCGGCAAGCGCTACAAAAGTTATCTTTTTCATATCTCGTGTGTTTTTTAAGAGTTGCAAATATACGTCTTTTCGAGATTACTCAAAGCTTTTTGCCTGCTTCTTCACCTCTATTTTGCAAAAAAAACATATAGCATCTAACTTTTTAGCTCATTTCCACCTGATTACAACGAGAAATGTATATCTTTGCAGGAATTTTGAAAGAAAAGTATAGATAAAACAATTTTTATGATTAACCCAATTGTTAAGACGATCGAGT
>OGPM01002762.1_pt1 | contig 11801 bp, 14 predicted proteins | sample 1552961 | NCBI WGS metagenome assembly OGPM01 (sample SAMEA2580304, study PRJEB22360) | human gut metagenome | biome: human gut; feature: human-associated habitat; material: faeces | place: Denmark | collected 2008/2010
TCCACCGGGTCCCCCATCTCAGATGGGGGCTTAATATACGAATACAGTTAGGAGTTAGGAGTTAGGAGTGCTGGTGCGGCGCATGAAAAAATAGAAGCGCCGCGAGTAAAAATAATGGCGATGCCCGAGGGTTGTATGTAGTCACCAGTCACTAGCTACCAGTCACATGAGGCTCCCAATCCCTAGCCACTAATCCCTAATCCCTAATCCCTGCTTTCAAACTTAACCCTTGTGGCGTGCTGCCCTTTGATTCCGTTTGAAAGCCTCGCTTGCATTAGAAATTAGAAATGGTGGTGCGTCGCATAAAAATATGGAAGCTCCGCGCAATTTTGATAGTGCTTCGCGCTATCGTCATCCCGAGCGAAGCCGAGGGATCTTTCTTGAACTGCTGTCAGTATCACATAAGCACCGGCAGGGAAACGACGCCTTGGTGCTACATATTTCTGCTTTCACGCATCCTTCGTTTAGCGGTCTGCAAAAAAGATTTCTCGCTTCGCTCGAAATGACGATACGAGAGTCTGATGTCTCCTAGTCTCCAGTCACCAGTCACCAGTCACCAGCCACTAGTCACACTAAAATACCAAAAGCCTCTCCGCCATTGGCTAGAGAGGCTTTCCCTTTATCCCAAAGCGACGCGGTCGCTGACCGTGCCACTGGTCTCTTCGAATTTCTTCAGCAGATCTTCGATGGTGAGATTTTTCTTTTCTTCCGGTGTATAATCCGCAATGATACGACCGCTGTTCATCATGATGAGACGGTTGCCGTATTTCAGCGCGTCTCTCATGTTGTGCGTGATCATCAGTGTCGTCAGATGCTGTTCGGTTACGATCTCATCGGTGATTTTCAGCACCTTGGACGCTGTCTTCGGGTCGAGAGCGGCTGTCGGTTCATCAAGAAGAAGGATGTCCGGCTTTTTCATGGTCGCCATGAGCAGCGTGAGAGCTTGGCGCTGCCCGCCGGAAAGAAGTCCGATGCGGGTGCCGAGGCGATCCTCCAGACCGAGATCCAGACGGGCCACCATGTCTCTGTATTTCTCATGATCTCCTGCGGAAAAAGCCCATTTCAGGCGGCGGCTCTCCCCTCTACGGGAAGCGAGCAGAAGATTCTCTTCGACCTGCATGCCGGCCGCAGTGCCTTTCAGCGGATCCTGGAAAACGCGGCCGATATACTTCGCTCTCTTGTATTCGCTGACGCGGGTGACGTCCGTGCCATTGATCTCGATCGTCCCTGCATCGGGAATATACGCACCGGCGATGGCATTGAGAAGCGTACTCTTGCCTGCGCCGTTGCCGCCGATGACGGTACAAAAATCACCGTCATTCAGAGTGAGCGACAGACCATTCAATGCTTTCTTTTCAGTGCTGGTGCCCTTGAAGAAGGTTTTGCTGATGTTGGTAACTTTTAACATGGGATCAGCCTCACTTTCCGACATTGACTTTGCCTTTGATCATTGGCGCAGCCAGTGCAAGGACAACAATAATAGCAGTAAAAAGCTTCAGGTCATTCGGCGGCATGCCCATATAGAGGACGACAGCGATGACCACACGGTAAATGACGGAGCCGAGGATGACGGCAGCGAGAGAAGCAGAGAAGCTGTCGACGCCAAGAATAACTTCGCCGATGATGACAGATGCGAGCCCGATGATGATGGTGCCGATGCCCATGCCTACGTCAGCAAAGCCGTTGTTCTGTGCAACGACCGCGCCGCAGAGACCGATGAGGGCATTCGAAATGAAAAGACCGATGATGATCATGGTATCGGTATTTACACCCTGGGCGCGCACCATCTGTGTATTATACCCGGTCGCGCGGATGCACATGCCAAGCTCGGTACCGAAGAACCAGTAAATGAAAGCACTGCAGAGGAAAAGCAGCACTGCCGGCACGAGGAAGGCCGCGACAGAGTTGCTCACATTGAGGAGGCTCGCCGTGGTAGAGAAGATGGTGTCCACACGAAGCAGGGAAATATTCGCTTTCCCCATGACGTGCAGGTTCACCGAGTAGAGCGCGATCATGGTCAGGATCCCTGCGAGGATCGCCGGGATCTTAAGTTTCGTGTAAAGAATACCGGTCACGATACCGGCCAGAAGACCGCCGAAAGCACCGGCTGCAATGGCAAGCCATGGCGAAGCACCGGCTGCGATCATAGATGCTGCGATAGCACCGCCCAGCGGGAAGCTGCCTTCGCAGGTCATATCCGGTACATCCAGTACGCGGAAGGAAAGAAATACGCCGATGGCCAGAATGGACCACATGAGCCCTTGGGCAACGGTGGAAAATGCTAAATCTGCCATGTAAATTCAATGCTCCTTTTCTGCTATGCTACGGATTAAAAGTGACTTGTGACTGGTGACTTAAGGAAACGCTGATTCAATCACAGAATCAGTGTTTCCTTAAATGGCACCTTCGGGCATCGCCTCATATATACGCGGCGAAGCTGCCACCTTCATTCTTAATTCTTAATTCCTAACTTCTAATTTTTTACGGTCTTGCCGGCTGTCCATCATAAAGATAGAGCTTTCTGCCGCGCTGCCAGATGTCACCGGGGAGTGGAATATTGAGTGCATTCACCTGTCTCATGTTGATGACAAGATCCGGATCATGCTGCTTGGTGATGAGGATATCCTTCGGAATCTTTTCTCCCGCAAGAAGCCAGCAGGCCATACGCCCGCCGGAGAATCCCATGCGGTAATAGGACGGAGACACGGAGAGGACTGCTCCGCGGGAAACCATTTCCTTCTGCTCGCCAATGATCGGCACCCAGGCGTCTGTGGCGATCTTCACCATTTCATCAAAGTGTGCAAGAACCATCGGATCTTCCGGCATATAGACGCATTTGACCTGCGAGATCAGGTTTTCAAACTGCGGCCCTGCTTTTTCGCTGTCGTTATACTTGATCTCCACCAGCTTCAGCTGCTTCTGCTCTGCAACGGCGCGAAGCATCTTGACCTGCTTTAGAGCCCCCTCATCCTTGGGATTGTAAATCACACCCAACGGGTCGAGCTTCATGAAGCGCGATGCCATCCGCACCTGATTCACGACCTGCGGATAGTCGCTGATACCGGTGAAGTTGTCATGGTCCTCGAAGTCTTTGTCCTTCTGGAAATAAAGAACGCCGACGCCGACGACAGGGATGCTCTTCGTCACCTTTGCGGCCGCTTTGGCTGATGGAGTGCCGATGGCAATGATAAGATCCTTCTTGCTGCGGACGAATTGATTCACCGCGCTCTTCACTTTGCGTTCACTGCCAGCTGCTTTGACGAGCTCGACCTTCATATTCTTTCCGTCCTGATAGCCGCCGGCTTCAAGAGACGCCATGACGCCTTCGAGCATCTTATCCTGCTCGGGCAGATCGTCCGACTGCAGGATACCGATGCTATAGACTTCCTTCCTGGCGATAGGGACCGGCGGATTTTCATCCACAGGTACCGGTCTGTCATTATAGAGGAGAATAGCCATCGCGATATTGCAGATAGCGAAAATGAGCATGAGCCACCACAGCTGTTTCAGTTTCGAAGCCAATGAGGTTTTCCTTTCTCTTTTATACAAGGAAAAGTAACCTCTTCCTCTTTCACGGAAAAGGTTACTCCTTTGTATGCCTTACTTATACACCGGGAACATGCAAACCGTATCCCCCGGCAAATGCCTGCTTAAGGTAATTCAGCGTTTCCTTACTACTACATCATTTCCGCGCGGTCCAGAACCGACTGCGGGATGGTGATGCCAAGCGTTTCCATTTCTGCTTTATTGATGTAAAGTTTCGATTTGTCAGCGCCTTCGACAGGGAAATCCTTGACCTTTTTATTGCCCTTCAGGATCTCTGCTGCCATCTCACCTGCTCTATGACCAATGTCATAGAAGCTGATAGAATCCGAAGCAAGGACGCCGGACTTCACATGACCCACCTCTGCACCATAGACCGGGATCTTTTCCTTATTCGCAACGGCCATCAGTGTCGGAATGGATGATGCGATGATATTATCCGTCGGAACGAAGATCGCATCGACCTTGCCTCCGAGGAAGCCCTCGGCCACCTGCTGCACATCATTCACCGAGTTCACCGTGAGCTCGACGACTTCGATGCCAAGCGGCTGGCAAGCCTTTTTCAGACGATCAGCCTGAATGACGGAGTTGATTTCACTGGAATTGTAAATGATACCGACTTTCTTTGCATTCGGCTGGATCTCATGAATGAGTGCTACCTGCTTATCCAGCGGACCTCTGTCGTGGGTCCCTGTAATATTGCTGTCCGGCGCTTTTTCCGACTTCATGAGCTTCGCATTTTCGAAATCAGCGATCGCAGTACAAATGATCGGGATCTTGTCCGTCGCATTCGCCATCGTCTGCGCTGCCGGTGTAGAGATCGCACAGATCAGGTTGTAGTTCCCGGAAACGAAGCGATTGGCGATCGAGCGTAGATTCGACTGGTCGCCCTGGGCATTCTGCTGATCGATATCGACCTTGTCTTTCAGCCCCTGTTCATTCAGTGCATCGACAAAGCCTTTGTTCGATTCATCCAGTGCCGGGTGCTGCACGATCTGTACCACCCCGACCTTCATCTTCGCATCACTCTTACCGCCGTCACTGCCGCCGCAGCCTGCAATGAGACCCGCAGCCATCAGCCCGCAAAGACCTGCTGCCAAAATTTTCTTCCATTTTTTACCTGCCATTCTACTTTTCCTCCATTTCTATTTTGCAAGCACATGACCCTCCATCCGCCTCCGAAAATACCATCCTACGTCTTGCTCACCAGCGGTTGCGTCTTGTACTATGCATTGGGTTAAAGAAATTATAACATAACGCACTTCTATTTTCCATTGATTTCATGCGGGATTACAGGTGGTTTACCGGTGGGATAAATCAGTTTTACCCCACGTTTTACCCCATTCATCACAATTTTCACCCCCAATTTGCTTTCTTCTGATTCTAGTATCCGGTCACATATCACGCAACGTTCTTTCAGTACAGAGACGTAGTCATCAATGCACACTGGCGGCAATACGCGGGGCGTAAGTTCCGCGCCAGTTACTAGCCAGTCAAGAGAGACACCCCCGAATAAAGCAATATCTAAAAGTGTTTCGAGCGATGGAATACTAACCCCCGTTTCCCATTCCGAAACGCGTTTAGCGTCCGTTAGGGTAGGGGAAACCCTGCTTAAAAAAGCAGACTGTGTGAGCCCGCCTTCCATTCGAATTTCCTTTATTCGCATACCTATTTTCTTTTTGTCTACCATAGTTCCTCCTAGCAAAAATGCCACTTTTTATCGGATGTATTCCTGTTTGAAACGGGTTCACGATTGTGCCACCCTCATTTATCATTATAGCAGACGTCAAGAACACATGCGCACACATGAGAGAATGGCGGAACGGGTAGGCCACCCGCGCCGCCGGAAAGCGAGCAGAAAAGAAAATGAGAGTATCGTTAAACCTGACAAATAAAAGACTACTGAATAGAGAAGAAATGTTGCTTTATACGGGAATGGGTAAGACCGCCGCCCGCGCCTGGTGCGATAAGATTGGCGCGGTGCGTCATATCGGCGCGCGCACTCTCTTTGATAAAAATGTTATTGACACGGCTATCGACAAAATGGGCGAGAAAGAATAGCAGGGGGGCTACTATGCTTTACGAATACTTGCGAGAAACGGGCGCCGTAGGCAGAAAGCGCGCCGCCAGTTCAAAGGAAATCATGACCGCACTGGACATTGGCAAAAGGGAATTGGTGAAACTGGCGGCCAGTGAGAGAGAGGGCGGCCGCCTTATTTGTTCCGCTCCTACTGGCGGCTACTATTTGCCCGCCAATGATGGGGAAATCATCGAGCAGAAAAACAGATTGGAAAAAACATTCGTTAGTAGGGCTATTGCGGTGCGGGTATTCCGGCGGGCGTGCAAGGAAATCGACGGAAAGAAGGCGGGCGGCAATGGCGCGGCGTCGAGGGCTTGAACCCTGGCAGGCAAAGACGAGAGACGCAAACTTTCTTATAATTGCTTACGACATAATGAAAGCACCCGCCTTTAAAGAACTGAGTGGCCGCCAAATACGCCTATACCTGTTTGCCATACAACGGCGCTTTTTCTCCATTGCAAGAAGTAGTATGAAGCAACATGGCGCAACGTCGATCCCGGCGAAACGATGGCCAGACGCGCCACAAATATCGTACGACTGCTTTTTCTTAAATGCGGCATTAGTCATTAGTGCCGGGCTTTATAGCAAAACAAAAAGCAAGAGCGGAGCGGCCGCCTTTCGCGATGACGTGAAAAAGCTAGTCGAGGTCGGGCTACTTGACATTGTTTTAGCAGGAAAGAATGGCGAGAAGTCCGTCTATAAAATGTCGGAACGATGGAAAGAGTACGGGGGTATATCGCCGCCGGAAACCTAAAACGCGAATTACTTTGGGTAGGGGGTAAAATACCCCCTACCCCACCGCTAAAGTAGGGGGTAAAACACCCCCTACCCCAAAATGGGCGCGGCGTTCGATAATATCTAGCGTGAGTTCGATTTTGGCAAATTGTTGTTCGGTAGGGGGTAAAATACCCCCCTAGATTTATATATACCATGTCTCCATATCAACGATTTACCACAAGGGGGGCAAAAAACATTGTGACACAGATGTGACGAATAAAGTGACGGCAGACAATAGAGAATAGATACTAGAGAAAGGAAAAATACAATGAAAGAAAAATTTGGGGTATATGAATTAGAAGCAAAAGAGACTACAGGCGTTTTTTGGTATCCAACGAATGAAGCGGCATTGAATATTTGTAAAATGGGCGAGTGGTTGGGTGATAATACCTCATTCAAACCATTGATGGGAGAATGGGTTGGTGGAATTGTACTGTTTAAGCACTTACAGGAAGCGGCGTTTAACGGCGAGGCCATGAACGAAGGATGGAAACGGTATTTCTTAATCAAGGTGAACGGGGTAAACCTTATCAGACTTCCCCGCCCAAAGGATGACGCACTGATCGACGTTATGCGCCCCGTGATGTACACGGCGGGGCATGGCGTAATTCCCATGGGAAAAGTCGAGGTTTTAGACGTAGTGTCATTGAAGGCATGAAGAGGCGCGCAAAATCAACATAGGATACCCTGGCTTTCGTTTACAGGCGTTCGCGTGCTCCATTTGAGTGATTTATCACACATGGGCATGTGAACGCCTGTAGAGCGAAAATAGGCGTTTTTCCCCAAAAATATCTCCGAAAAAATATGACGGGAGCAAAAGACAGTGAAGGGCATATCATTTTTACAGTCCATCAGACGGAAAAGGCAAAAACTGGAAGAAATGAAAAGGCGATACCGGGAAGAAGAGAACGCCCGCCAGTATTTACACGGGATGGACTACGGGCGGGCGCGTGTTTCCGGCGGGCGCGTTTCTACCCTTGATGATGAGATAGAGCGCCACGCAGAACGATTGGCATGGTACGCGCAGGAAATAGGGCGGGCATATTTGAGCTATATCACGGACGAGCTGACGGTGTACGAAGTGATTAACGAGATACCCGACGAACCGTGCGGGCTAGCCTTTATGACCGAATATTACCTATTCAACGGCGATCCCCGCGACATGGCCACCCGTTACCACTATAGTCCCGGTTATATCCGAGCTATTATTGCCAGGGGTGTGAAAGCATTTTCTAAGAAGTTCGAGGAATGGAACACCCCTGGCGGCGAGTGAGAACTTCCACGGCGGCCGCCATGCCATAAACTTCCTAAACGCAGGCAACAAAAACGGCCTACCATGGCGAAATGGTAGACCGTTTTTTAGGGGGCTACTCTTTACGAAAAAGAGAGCCACGATCATTATAGCATGGGGCGCGGGGACAGGCCAACGAAATGGCCGCCACTTATCCATTGCCCCTTGCCAATGGGCGGCGGCGTCATGGCCTTCCTGGCGGCGTCCACTTCCTACTAAACGCCCCTCAAAGAAAGTTAAACGGTCGTTTCCATTCCCCTATCCTGTTATGCATAAGTGGAAAAATATCACTGGTCAATTTTTTTATGCATAAACAGGCCGCCCGATCGGGACAAATTTTATATTTTTATGCGTTGATTTTGGCTATTTATACCGTATTAGATTAGATAACTTGGCATTATCTAGTCTAATAAAAGTAGTTGGCATAGGTCGCTTAAATGCGGCAATACCATTGACAAATTATATTAACCGAATACAATTAAATAAGATACCGCCGCATTAGGTTAGCGGAAGGGGGGGCATGAGCGCGGCGGGGTTCACATGAAAGCGAGGTGAACACATGGCAGAAGAGACACGAAAACGGGGACGGCCGCCAGTCGAGGACACCGCTAGACATTCGGCGGTTATATCCATACGCTTGACGCCTGGCGAAATCGTCAAGCTAGACAGGTACGGCGAAATAAAAGGCCTATCCCGTTCGCAGGTTATCCAAAAATGGCTTGATATGGTCATTCTGTTAGACACTAAAGGGGGCTAAACATGGTAACGAAAGAGAGAGCTACCACAAAGAAAAAAGCACTTCCGGCGGGCGTGCGCATGGCTAAATCGGGAAGATATGAAAAACGATTCACATTAAACGGTGCGAGGTATTCCGTCTATGGGAAGTCTATCAAGGAAGTTACACAGAAGGAAACGGAAAAAAGGGTGGCGATACAGGCGGGCATATACACCCGAAACGCCAGTATCACGCTTGCACAGTATTTTGATGAATGGATAGCGCACAAAGCGAGCACCGTTTCTACCTGTACCGCCTATTATTATGCGCTACAGTTCAAAAACCATTTACGCCGCCCGTTAGGAAGGTTTAAAGTATCGACGATAGAGCGGCGCCAGTTGATAGCCGCCCTTTCTAATATTGCGAAGAAGTCGAGCGTGCGAACATCAAACACTTGCCGAGCCCTGTTAGCACAGGTGTTTCAATCGGCGGTGTACGATGAAATCATTAGTGACAACATAGTACGGAAAATACCCGCAATCAAGGAAGAAGAGAAGGTGCCCGCAAGGGAAACCATTCATAGAGCATTGACGGACGCAGAGATTGGCGCGTTTATGCGGGTGGCGGGCAATAGCCAATACTTCCATGCTTTCGAGTTCATGCTAGCTACTGGCGTGCGGGCGGGTGAGTGCGCCGCCCTTGCATGGGGCGATATTGACGGAAAATGCGGCGTAATTCATATCCGGCGAACAATCACGCGAGACAAAACGGGGAAAAAGGTCATAGGCAATCAGACGAAAACCAAGAGAAGCCGCCGCGATATTCCCATCAATGCGGAAATATCCTGTATACTGACAGAACAACGGGCGCAAAATGCCGCCCTTTTCGGCGTTCAATTCAACCCCGCCGCCCTTGTATTCCCCGCAAGTGGTGGGCAACATGCGAGCGCGGAAATTTTCAATGGTACAATATACCGCATTTTGCAAGGAATTAAAAAAAAGTCGAGCGAGAAAAGCACGACGGGACAGGCCGCCCCGATTCGTCATTTTTCTGCACATGCCTTTAGGGACACATTCGCCAGTAAAGCGGCCATGGATGGCGTTCCTTTGAATGTGTTGAAAGAGCTATTAGGCCATAGTTCCTATGCAATGACGGCCGATTTATACGGCCATATCTACGATGAGCAGAAGAAAGCGGCCATGAATGATTTGAAAATGTGTGTAGGATAGCGAGGGATCAGCATGAGAAACGACAAAGCAATTAGGGAAGAAGTCGCCAATGGCGTATTACACGCCGTTGATAATGTTTGCATGAACAACGATGATAGAACGGTGGCAAATGTATTTATCAAGACGCGCGGCCTAGCAACTCTAATGGGCGGTGATTCCTTCCTAATCCCCACGGCATTAGACATTTACCGCGCTGGGCTAGTGATGGGGCAACTGAATAGCGCCATAAATGATTGACGGCAGTCGGGCGAACTGGAAACCGTCGCCAATGTTGACGAAATCATAGCGGCCGCCCATCAGACACAGGGAGGCGATGAAACGGACAGTGAAAACAAAACATGGCTAGCGGTATTTGATACCGTTGCAACGGCCTTGAAACAGGCATACGCCGCCGGATACGTTCGAGCCATTCGAGACAATGGCGACGCAGATGACGACGAATAACAAAAAAGCACTAGAGGGCGCGCCCCCTGGTGCTTTTTGATTGCCTGTTATTGTTTCGGGGGCACAGGCGTGAAAATGGCGATGGATACGGGGCGCCAAATCACTTCCGGGCTATCCCACTTTTACCCCACTTTTACCCCACTTTTTACCCCACTCTTTACCCGTTTCTCATTGGACAGGGAAGGCACGTATAGAACGGCGGCGGGCGTCGCATATGCTAAAAACATAGGCGACACCGCCCCAAAAACAAACACGGACGGAACGGATAAAACACCCGCGGACGCCACAAAAAAGAAAGAAATTATAACACACGGGCATAGATTTGGAAAGAGAAATGGGGCTTACGGCATGGGGAAGCCATTCGTTCATAGGAAGCCGACTTACAAGTCCTGCCCCCAAAGCCCTTTCCCCTCCTCCCCATTCATGGTATGATTAAGCCGCAAATATATTAGCAAAGAAGGTTTTCCCATGACAAATGATACCCCCACACCGACGTCCAAGCCCGCCAAAAAGAAGCTACTCCACATCGAATTTTTGCGCTTCCTCTGCATCTGGCTTGTCATGTTCACCCATAGTGCGACCGAAGGTTTCTCTATTTTCATTCACCGCCCCGAGTCGCTCTTTTATCCTTTCTACCTCGCCGTCCCCTTCTGGGTAAAGACCGCGGTGCCTATCTTTTTCATGATCTCGGGCGCACTGCTCCTGGGACGCGAAGAGCCGATCTCCACCATCTTCAAGAAACGCATCTGGCGCTTCCTTCAGGTCATCTTTGTCTTCTCTCTCATCAACTATGTCTGGTTCTACCACAATCTCCCCCTCACCATCCCCGGTCACATCTTGAAATTCTTCACGATGCTCTACTCCTCGCAGATGGCAACCGCTTATTATTTCTTATACATATATATTGGCTTTCTCCTGATGCTCCCCATCTGGAGAAAACTGGTGAAGGCCATGACGGAGGATCTCTATCTCTACCTCATCGGGCTCAATCTTTTCTTCGTTGGCTGCGTGCCTGTCATTTCCTTTCTCATTTTCAAGGGCGGTGCGGAGATGAACTACTTTATAAACCCTCTCCTCGCGATCAGCGAGCCGTCCTTCTACTTCCTCATGGGCTACTGGATCGAGCATGTACTCCCTGACACATGGCTGACGAAGAGAAATCTTGCAAGACTAGGGCTTATCGCCATCATCGGCACCGCCATAGCCGGCTTCATGACCTACTACCACGGCGTATGCGCCGGCGGCATGACGGAAGCCATCTCCGAGCGCTTCTACGACTCCTTCCTCTTTCTGAATACCGCCTTCGTCTTTTGCCTCACCCGCTGGTACTTCATGACCCACCACATCTCCGATGCTTGGTCGCGCCGCCTCGTCTTCCTCGGAGGCATCTCCTTCGGTGTCATGCTCTTCGAAGAGATCACAAGAAATCTCACACACATCATCCTCTCCCGCGTTCTTCTGGTCTATCTCTACCGCTTCCCCTTCTTCGATGCCGTCATCTGGATCACTCTTGCCTACGCACTCGGTGTGGTGCTGACGTGGGGAATCAAGAAGATCCCGTATTTCAGAAAACTGATCTGATGAATCCCGCAGGTCCTATAAGTGATGCAGGCTAAAGGGAAAACCCAGTCCCCCATAAAGCATGTTGCCGCACGGTCGCTGCATGCAAAAAGGCGATGTGAAATAACGATCATCTCATTTTCGCGTTCCATCTGCCGCGGG
>OGPM01002770.1_pt1 | contig 11785 bp, 8 predicted proteins | sample 1552961 | NCBI WGS metagenome assembly OGPM01 (sample SAMEA2580304, study PRJEB22360) | human gut metagenome | biome: human gut; feature: human-associated habitat; material: faeces | place: Denmark | collected 2008/2010
GGTCATTTGAAAGTATGAAGGCAGCAGTGGCAGCGGGAGCTGACGCAGTCTATATGGGGGGCAGCCGGTTCGGAGCCAGGGCCTACGCGGATAACCCGGATGAAAAGGGGCTTTTGGAGGCAATCGACTATGTGCATCTGCACGGACGCCGTCTGTATATGACAGTCAATACCCTGTTCAAGGAAGATGAGCTGGAGGAGCTGGAAAACTACATGCGTCCTTATTGCGACAGGGGATTGGACGGTGTCATCGTCCAGGATCTTGGAGCCCTGGCTTTCATGCGCCGGCATTTTCCGGGGCTGGAGCTTCATTCCAGCACCCAGATGACAGTGACCAGCGTATACGGGGCAAGGATGATGAAGGAAATGGGATGCAGCCGGGTAGTCACCGCCAGGGAAATGTCTCTGGAGGAAATACGGCGGATCCATGATGAGACAGACATAGAGATAGAGAGCTTTGTACACGGAGCCCTCTGCTACTGCTATTCAGGACAATGCCTTATGAGCAGCCTTATCGGCGGCAGAAGCGGAAACAGGGGACGCTGCGCCCAGCCCTGCCGTCTTCCCTATACAGTGTATGAACCTGGAGATTTAAACCGGCAGAAAGACAAACATTGCGCGCCTGAGCAGACCAGCCAGTCAGGAGCCAGGTCCCGAATCATAGAACAGACCGGAAAAAAGAACCGGGACCAAAAGCCGGCTGTCTCCGGCCGGACAGGTCCATCCCCTCTCAATAAAAGCAGCGAGAGATACGTGCTGAGCCTGAAGGATTTGTGCACCCTTGACATCCTGCCCGATATCATAGAGGCAGGCGTGTACTCCCTGAAGATAGAGGGAAGAATGAAGAGCCCCAGATATACGGCGGGCGTGGTGAGCATTTACCGCAAATACGTGGACCGGTATCTGAAGCAGGGACGGGACGGTTACCGTGTGGAGCCGGAGGACAGGAAGATGCTCCTGGACCTTTTTGACAGAGGCGGGTTCACAGACGGCTACTACGCCCGGCACAATGGCCGCGGCATGGTAGCGCTGAGGGAAAAGCCGGAGTTCAGGGAGGGAAACCAGAAACTTTTTGAATATCTGGATAAGACCTATGTGGAGGCCGAACTGAAGGAGAATGTACGGGGGCATGTGGAGCTGGCAGAGGGAGAGCCCAGCCGCCTGACCCTGGAGTGCCGCAAAGAAAAGGTCCAGGTTCTGGGCCAGGCGCCCCAGGCAGCCGAAAAACAGCCCATGACCCGGGAGAAGGTATTAAAACAGCTGAATAAGACGGGAGGGAGCCCCTTTTGTTTCCAAACACTCACAGCCCAAATCGAAGGAGATTTATTCCTTCCGGTTCAGGCGCTCAATGAGCTGCGCCGCGCCGGCTTTAAAGAGCTGGAGAAAAAGCTTACCGGCGCCGCATTGGCCATTGGACATTCTTCTGCGGACCCGACATCCCAGCCCGTTCTTATCCAAAACATAGCTTCGCGGTCCCGGCCCGTTCTTACCCAAACCGCAGCCCCCCAGTCTCAGCCCGTCCTCACGGCCTTCCTGGAAGAAACAGCCCAGCTTTCTCCTGTGCTGGCCCGTGGTGAGATATCGGTGGTCTATCTGGATGCGGACGGTTTTAATCCGGACCAGTGGAGGGATATTGCAGACCGCTGCCACGACAGGGGAAAACAGTGCTGGCTGGCCCTTCCGCAGATATTCCGTTCCCATGCCCAGAGGTATCTGGGAGCGAACCGCCGCCTGCTGTGCCAGGCAGGCTTTGACGGCGTGTTGATCAGAGCGCTGGAGGAGGCCGTATGGCTGAAGGACCTTATGGAACAGGAAAATCAAAAGACGTCCCTTCCCTTTGGCATGGACGCCTCAGTGTATGGCTGGAACAGCCGGTCCGCAGAGGTGCTGGCCTCTATGGGGACATCCCTGCTCACCATGCCCTGGGAGCTGAACAGCCGTGAGATAGAGCCTGTTCTTGGGGCCTGCCGCGGCCTGGGGATGGCCAGCGAGCTTATTATCTATGGAAACGCGCCCATGATGGTATCGGCCCAGTGCATTACCAATACGGTGAAAGGATGTACCCATAAACGGGGAACACTTATGATGAAGGACAGGACAGGCGCCTTACTTCCGGTAAAGAATCACTGTTCCTTCTGCTATAATACCATTTACAATCCGGCGCCCCTGTCCCTGCTGGGCAGCGAAAAGCTGGTGGGCCGGCTCATGCCGGATCGCCTCCGCTTTCAGTTTACGGTAGAGGGAACAGAGCAGACAGAAAAGGTACTGGATGCATTCATCGGTTCCTTTGTATATGGCAGGGATGTGGAAGCCCCCTTCAGAGACTTTACCAGGGGACACTTTAAGCGCGGAGTGGAGTGAGGCTTATGACCAATCTGATTGTAGAAATATCCAAATACCTGATGATACTGCTGATGGCAGTCTATACCTATGCGAATTTCCGCTTCTTTTCCTTCCCGGATATGGAACGCAAGCGCAGGGTATGTGCCAGACAGAACCGGGCCATGTTCGCCATACATTTTCTGGCATACCTGGTCATGTTCCTGAAGACAGAGGACGAGGGGATGCAGGCCATGCTTCTGGCATTTTACGGGGCGCAGGTGGTCTTTTTCCTGTGTTATATTTACCTGTACCGCCTGTTGTACCGGAATGTGTCCAGACTGCTGGTAAACAACGCCTGTATGCTGTTATGCGTGGGCTTTATCATGCTCACCCGGCTGTCCATGGCAAAGGGCCTGGACAAGGCCCTGCGCCAGTTTGCCATTGTGGTCATATCCGCGGCCCTGGCCTGGCTGGTGCCCTATATCATGGAGCGGGTATGGCAGCTTTACAAGCTTCAGTGGGTATATGCGGGGGCAGGGCTTCTGATTCTTCTTGTGGTATGGGCTGCCGGAAACGAGAGCTTCGGCGCCCAGTTGTCCCTTACCATAGCAGGAGTATCCATCCAGCCGTCGGAATTTGTGAAGCTGACCTTTGTGTTTTTTGTGGCGTCCATGTTCTATCAGTCCACGGATTTTAAGACCATTTTCCTGACAACGGCTGTGGCCGGGGCCCATGTTCTGGTGCTGGTGCTTTCCAAGGATTTGGGAAGCGCTCTGATTTTCTTTGTCACTTACCTGCTGATGCTGTTTGTTGCCACAGGAAGCTGGGTGTATCTGATAACGGGAAGCGCCCTGGGAACAGGAGCTGCCCTGGCAGCCTACCAGCTGTTTGACCATGTGCGCCGCAGGGTGGCGGCCTGGAGCAATCCGTGGGCTGATATAGAGAACAAGGGATACCAGATTACCCAGTCCCTTTTTGCCATCGGCACAGGGGGATGGTTTGGTATGGGACTCTGCCAGGGAATGCCGGGAAAGATACCGGTGGTGGAGAAGGATTTTATTTTTTCAGCGGTGTCGGAGGAGATGGGAGCCATTTTTGCCATCTGCGTACTTCTTATCTGCCTGGGCTGTTTCATCCAGTTCATGATGATTGCAGCCAGAATGCAGGCCGTGTTCTACAAGCTGATTGCATTTGGCCTGGGAGTGGAGTATATTGTGCAGGTATTCCTGACGGTTGGCGGGGTGACCAAATTCATACCGTCCACAGGAGTGACGCTGCCCTTTGTCAGCTACGGAGGAAGCTCCATCCTGGGAACCTTCCTGCTGTTTGGCATTATCCAGGGGCTTTACATCCTGAAACGCAACGATGAGGAAGAAACCGCAGAGGAGGTGATGCCGTGATGAAGAAGGCGGATGCCGGTCCAAAGCCCAACTCAAAGTCCGGCTCAAAATCCAATTCAAAGTCCAATCCGAAATCCAATTCAAAGCCCGTCTCAAAGCCCAACCCAAAGCCCGGTTCAAAGCCCAGCTCAAAATCCAACCGCAGCATTCTGGGTATTACCTATGTGGTGGTGGCCTTGTTCCTGGGGCTGGCAGCCTATCTGGGATATTTCCTCCAGGTAAAGAGCGAGGATGTAATCAACAACTCCTACAACGCAAGGCTGGACAGCTTCTCGGACCGCATCGTGAGGGGCAGGATTCTGGCATCGGACGGCACAGTACTGGCCCAGACCCAGATGGACGGCGGAGGGAACGAGACAAGGGTGTATCCCTTCGGGGATATCTTTGACCATGCGGTGGGCTATTCCACCAAAGGCAAGACAGGAATCGAGGCTCTGGCCAATTTCTATCTGCTGACCTCCCATGTAAATCTGTTGGAGCAGGTGGGAAATGAACTGACCGGCAATAAGAATCCGGGAGACGATGTATATACCACCCTGGATACGGAACTCCAGCAGGCTGCCTATGCCGCGCTGGGAGCCAGGAAGGGCGTGGTCATTGCCATGGAGCCGGATACCGGCAAGATACTTGCCATGGTATCCAAGCCTGGTTACGACCCCAACAGCCTGCCGGAGGACTGGGAAGCCCTGACCGCCCAGGATAATAAGGAGGGCCAGCTTTTAAACAGGGCCACCCAGGGACTTTATCCCCCTGGTTCCACCTTTAAGATAGTGACCGCGCTGGAATATATGCGGGAACATCCCGCGGATTATAAAAATTACCAGTTTGACTGCGGCGGTGTGTACGAGAACGGGGAATACCGGATTAAGTGCTATCACGGTACGGCTCACGGCCATCAGGATTTCACCCTGGCCTTTGCCAATTCCTGCAACGGCGCCTTTGCCAGCCTGGGCCTTACAATGGACCTGGGAAAATGGAACAGCACCGCCGGGGACCTTCTCTTTAACGGACCGCTTCCCCTGAGCGGGATTCCCTATAAGGAGAGCGCCTACAACATGAAACCCGGAGCCGGCACCTGGGAAATCCTGCAGACCTCCATCGGACAGGGAACAACCCAGATTACGCCCCTTCACAATGCCATGATTACGGCTGCCATAGCCAACGGAGGCACCCTGATGAAGCCCTATTTTCTGGACTCTGTTGTCAGCGCAGGGGATGAAACCATCAAAAAGTTCATGCCCGCCGCGTACGGAAGCCTTATGAGCGCAAAGGAGGCAGCAGGACTTACGGAGCTTATGAGGGCGGTTGTCACAGAGGGAACAGGGTCTGCTGTGCGTACGGATGCATATACGGTGGCGGCCAAGACAGGATCTGCGGAGTTTGAGACAGGAAAGGAAACCCACGCCTGGTTCACCGGCTTTGCGCCGGCTGAGTCCCCGCGGCTGGTGGTGACGGTTCTGGTGGAGGAAGGCGGCAGCGGAGGAAAGGCGGCGGCCCCTATAGCCAGACAGCTTTTTGATATCTATATGAGCCGCTGAATATCTATATGGGACGTTCTGCCGGAGGATCCGCAAACAGCTCCTTTAATTCCCGTATAAACTGCTTCTCCCTGGAATTCATGGTGTAGGAGGCGTGATGCAGGCAGTAGGCATCCATGCCAAAGGGAGCGTCCACAATGGAAATCTCCACGCAGTCTTCGCTGTATGTATCGGTAAAGCGTTTCATCATCACGGTGACATACCGGCTCTGGCGGATGGCGTCGATGAGGCCGCCCCGGTCGAACACATATAAGATATTATTGTCATTTTTAAAGTTCAGAATTTTCAGCCATTCATCAAACTTGAAATTTTCATACATGATGAACTTATAATCGGTTATACTGTCAAAAGGAATCTCCTTCTTACGTGAAAGGGGGTTCTTTTTTGATGCCAGAAGGATCAGGGGACGGTTGCGGGCAATGGGAATCAGCTTCAGATTATGCTTTTTGGCAAGGGCGTAATAGGTATCGCTGACCGTGTCAAAGCAGTAAAACAGGGACATGCGGTACCGCTGTTCCACCACGTCGCGGATGGTCTGGATCAGGCCGGTTTCCTTAAATGAGTCCTCGCAGGCTGTGGGCGGTTTTTTCTTCTTGAATTTAAGAAAATGGTTCATGAAGTCAAATGAATAGGTACAGGAAATGGAAAGGTTGTCCTTATGGCTGAACATGGACGGAATGTTGTGGATGGTTTCCAGTTCCGTGGCAATCTTCCTGGCGGATTTAAGAAACAGTTCACCTTCATTGGTGAGGCGTATACCGCTGTGCTGCCGGCAGAAGATGGGAAACCCCAGTTCCTGCTCTAGATTCTTGATGCATACGCTAAGGTTCGGCTGCAGCATCTGCAGGTTCTGGGCCGCCTTGTTGATGGAACCGCATTCCACGATTTCAATTACATATTCAAAATATTTGATATCCATAGATAACCCCTCTGTCATATATGCGGCCTTTATATAGTCCCCACCTAATTATATGATTTTCCATATAACATATCAAGTATTAATATAACACAGAAGGCCTTCCAGATGGTATGCTGTTGTTAACGGAAAATTGCCGACAATAAGTCCAATAAAACTAAAAGTGCGCACGAATCAAATTAAATACAGTTAAATAATATGGAGGGTTATATAATGACAGATATTAAACAACCGGCAAGTGCCTTATCATCACCAAGATTTTGTAATATGGGAACATTCATGAGAATGCAGAAAGTGGACTCAGCAGAGGGGCTGGATTTCGTAATCGCAGGGGCTCCCTTTGACACAGCCAGCTCCTTCCGGTCCGGCTCACGCTTTGGTCCCAACGCAATCAGGAATATCTCAGCCATGATGAAGCCCAACAATGTAATCATGCAGGTAAACATTATGGACGGGTTAAAGGGCGGGGACATAGGCGATTTTAATGTGACTCCTGGCTACATACATCCCACCTACCAGGCAATTGAAGAAGGGGTTGCCGGCATCCTGAAGGAAAACGCATGTCCCATCGTACTGGGAGGCGACCATTCCATCACGCTGGCGGAGCTTCGCGCGGCTGCCAAAAAGTACGGTCCCGTCGCCCTGGTGCACTTTGACTCCCACTCCGATTTATGCGATGAGGTATTTGGCCAGAAATATAACCATGGCACGCCGTTCCGCAGGGCTTTGGAAGAAAATCTGATAGATGCGTCCCATTCCATTCAGGTGGGAATGCGCGGCTCTCTGTATGACCCGGATGAGCATAAGATGGCGGCAGAGCTGGGAATGAAGCTGATTCCGGCCCACAAGGTAAGAGAAATGGGGCTGAAGACACTGGTTAAGACGATTCTGGAACGGGTAGGTGATAAGCCATGCTTCCTGACCTTTGACATTGACTTTGTAGACCCCGCATATGCTCCCGGAACAGGCACTCCTGAGGTAGGAGGCTTTACTTCCCTGGAAGCCCTGGAGCTGGTACGGAATATCAAGGATTTGAACTTTGTGGGATTTGACCTTGTGGAGGTGCTTCCGGCATATGACCACGGTGAAATAACCGCTTATCTGGCAGCCAACATTGTATTTGAATACCTGTCCATCCTGGCAATGAAGAAAAAAGCAAAATAGCGGCAGCTGCAATGGAGGATAAGGCATGGAAAATGACAATAATGTGAACGGGAACCTAAATGACAACTCGGTATTAGACGCCCTGGTGCTTACCGGAAATCAGTGGAAAGGCGGGATAGCAAAGGCAGTCATTTTCACCTTGATTGCAGTCGTCATCTTTTTTGTCCCGATCACGGTAAGGGGAAGCACGGATGTCACCTTCGGCATCATATATAAAAATATTAAAGCTGGCCTGGGACTTGCGGGACTCTGGATGGGAGGAATTATCATCATGGGAAACGGCCTGGCCAGCGTATACGGAAAATATTTCTGCAAAAACAAGGATTCAGCTGTTTACAGGTACTATCAGGAGGATTCGGTGCTGCATCCGCTGTTTTACCTGCTGGGCAGTATATTTGCCCTGATTCTGGTACTGCACTACACCTTTCCCGCCTTTGAAGGGCCGGCGGCCATCGTCAGTCCCGGCATAGGAGAAACCGTATACTCCATTGCCACGGACGTGGCCTGGATTATTCCGGTCAGTGCTGTGTTCATGCCGTTTTTACTGAATTACGGAATCGTGGATTTTATCGGAAGCCTGATGGAACCGCTTATGCGGCCTGTGTTTAAGATTCCCGGAAGAAGTGCTGTCAATGCCATTGCGTCCTTTGTCAGCTCTGCCTCTGTGGGAGTTCTGATTACCAGCAAGCTGTACCAGAAGGGGATTTATACGAAAAAGGAAGCGGCTCTCATCGCCACGGGATTCAGCGCGGTCAGCGTGGGATTTGCCTATAAGGTGATAGAGACAGCAGACCTTTCGGAATATTTTCTGCCTATTTATTTTATAGCGCTGCTGGTGACTCTTATAGTCAGCTTCTTTATGGCCAGAATTCCCCCGCTGTCCCGCAAGGCGTCTGTGTTTGCAGACGGACGGCAGCAGACAAAGGAAGAGATTTTGGCGGAGCGTGTACCTGCCAGGGCGGTGCTTAAGACAGGAGCCTCCAGGGCGGTCAAGAAAGCGGCCACTGCGCCCAATCTTCTGAAAGAAATCCGGTCCAGCCTTTTAGACAGCTGTTATGTGCTGCCAAAGGTGATATCACTTCTGACGGCCGTGGGAATCATAGCAATGCTCATCGCCACCTATACCCCGGTATTTAACTGGATTGGCAAATTATTTGAACCCCTGCTTGTCCTGTTACAGGTTCCCAATGCGGCTGAGATTGCGCCTTCCCTTCCGGTTGGAATCGCGGAAATGTTTTTACCCGTGCTGATGATTGCCGATAAGGTCGGCACCCTGGCCGTGGGGGCCAGGTACATGGTAGTCACCGTGTCCATGGTGCAGATTATCTTCTTTTCTGAGACCATCGTGGTCATGATGTCAACAAAGATACCTGTATCTCTGAAGGAACTGATTGTCTGCTTCTTTGAGCGGACCATTGTAGCCATACCAATCAGCGCATTGTTCATGCATTTATTATTTTAAAGAATAACGGTATATGTAGAAAACAGGGAGATTTCATGATATAATCTCCCTGTTTGCTTTATTTTAGGGCGTGTATTCACGCATTTGACAAGAGAGGAGAATCTACGTGTTCCGAGCAGAGGATTATGTAAAAGTGGACAGTCTGTCCGAGGCGTATGAACTATGCCAGAAGCGCAGCAGCCTGGTTGTGGGAGGCATGGTGTGGCTTAAGATGACCAGTGTGACCAAACGTACCATCGTGGACCTGTCCGGCCTGGGACTTGATAAAATCGAGGAAACCAAGGAAGAATTCAGGATTGGCGCCATGTGCACCCTGCGCCAGTTGGAGACAGACCAGGGGCTTAACCAGTATTTCGGAGGCATTTTTAAGGAATGCACACGCCATATCGTGGGTGTTCAGATGCGCAACCTGGCTACGGTGGGAGGCAGCATTTACAGCCGCTTTGGTTTTTCCGACATCCTGACCTGCCTGATGGCCCTGGACACATATGTGGAGCTTTATCACGGAGGAATGGTGCCTCTGGAGGAATTTTCCAAACGGCCTGTGCGCCGGGATGACAGGGATATTCTGGTGCGCATTATCATAAAAAAAGACGGAAGAAAGGCAGCCTACACCACCCAGAGAAATTCGGAAACGGATTTCCCGGTCATAGCCTGCTGTGTATCCCGGTGGGGCAATGACTGGTATGTGGCGGTGGGAGCCAGGCCGGGGGGGGGGGCGGGCGGGGCGCCGGGTTTAGCCACTCTGGCTAAAATGCTGAATCCAAAGATCAAAGTCATCGGTGTGGAGCCGGAGGGAATGACAGTCTGGCGCAGCTTGCCGGGGAGGCGGCTGATTCCTTTACCTATGGCAGCAATACGAGGGCAAGCGGACCGTACCGCCGCCAGCTGGCTGCTGTGTATACAAGGCGCCTTATGGAGAGACTTACAGGAAGGAGCGTAAGCAAAGGATGAATATTGAGTTTCGGTTAAATGGAAAAAATGTGCAGGCAGAGGCTGAGCCGGATGACCTTCTTCTGGATTTAGTGAGAAGCCTGGGCTGCTACAGCGTGAAACGCGGCTGCGAGACAGACACATGCGGCCTGTGCACCGTATGGCTGGACGGAAAGCCTGTGCTGTCATGTTCCATCCTGGCTGTCAGGGCAGACGGGCGCCATGTCACTACTCTGGAAGGACTTCAGAAGGAAGCAGAGGAATTCGGCATGTTTCTGGCAGCGGAGGGCGGGGAGCAGTGCGGATTCTGCAGCCCCGGCTTCATCATGAATGTGCTGGCCATGGAGCGGGAGCTTAAAAACCCGGATGAGGAGGCCATCAAGGAGTATCTGGCCGGCAACCTGTGCCGCTGCAGCGGATATATGTCCCAGCTGCGGGCAGTTAAGAAATATCTGGAATCGAAACAGGAGGTGTGAGCGGATGGGATATACAGAAAATAAGACATCTGACAGGACATGCGGCACATGCGCCGGTACGGATGGTACATGCGGCCGCATATGCGGCACATGCGGCAGCGAAGGCGGTGCATATGCCGGAAGAAATTACCGTGTGGTAGGCGCTCCCTTCATCAAGAAGGATGCCAGGGCCCTGGTGACAGGCAAGCCGGTGTTTACGGACGACTTGGCATTAAAGGACTGCTTGGTGGTAAAGGTGCTCAGAAGCCCTTACGCCCATGCCATGGTTAAGGAGATAGACTGCGGCGTTGCCGCCAAGATACCGGGTATTGAGTGCATTCTCACATGGAAGGATGTGCCCCAGAGCCGTTTTACCATGGCGGGGCAGACCTATCCGGAGCCAAGTCCCTATGACCGGCTCATACTGGACCGCAGGCTGCGGTTTGCCGGAGACGCGGTGGCAATCGTGGCAGGCAGGGATGAGGCTGTGGTGGACCATGCCATGCGTCTCATACGTGTAAAATATGAAGTCCTGGAGCCTGTGCTAGACATGCACGATGCCAAGGACGCAAAGATACTGGTGCACCCGGAGGAGGACTGGAAGAGTCTCTGCGATGTGGGCGCTGACAATAGACGCAATCTCTGTGCCTCAGGCATTGAGAGCCATGGGGATCTGGAACAGGCATTTGCAGGCTGTACCCATGTGATAGAGCGGGTATACCACACCAAGGCCAACCAGCAGGCCATGATGGAAACCTTCCGGGCCTACACTCATCTGGATGTGTATGGAAGGCTGAATGTGGTGGCATCCACCCAGATTCCATTCCATACCAGAAGAATCCTGGCCCATGCCCTGGATATACCCAAATCCAGGATTCGCGTCATCAAGCCCAGAATCGGAGGGGGGTTCGGGGCAAAACAGACGGTTGTGGCAGAGGTGTACCCTGCCATCGTGACCTGGAAAACAGGAAAGCCTGCCAAAATCATTTACAGCCGTTATGAGTCCCAGATTGCGTCCTCACCCCGCCATGAGATGGAGGTACGGGTGAAGCTGGGATGCGATGACAACGGTATACTGAAAGCCATGGATGTATATACATTGTCAAATACAGGGGCCTATGGGGAACATGGCCCCACCACTGTGGGTCTGTCCGGCCATAAGTCCATTCCGCTGTACCACACGCCTGAGGCGTTCCGGTTCAGTTATGACGTGGTCTACACCAACCGGATGTCGGCCGGGGCGTACCGCGGATACGGGGCAACCCAGGGAATCTTTGCCGTGGAATCAGCGGTCAGCGAGCTGGCGGCAGAGCTGGGCATGGATCCGGTGAAATTAAGGGAACTTAACATGGTCAAAGAAGGGGACGTCATGCCGGCCTATTACGGTGAGACGGCGGACAGCTGCGCTCTGGACCGCTGTGTGGCCAGGGTCAAAGACATGATAGGATGGGACGGAAAATACCCCAGACGCCAGGTGAACGGATCAAAGGTGCGCGGCGTGGGACTGGCCATGGCCATGCAGGGCTCCTCCATATCCGGGGTGGATGTGGCAGGGGGCACCCCTTAGATAAAAAACCACGGCGTTTATTTGGCTGC
>OGPM01002777.1_pt1 | contig 11768 bp, 7 predicted proteins | sample 1552961 | NCBI WGS metagenome assembly OGPM01 (sample SAMEA2580304, study PRJEB22360) | human gut metagenome | biome: human gut; feature: human-associated habitat; material: faeces | place: Denmark | collected 2008/2010
GGCCGCCGCTTCGTGATCGCGCTTCACGAGAACGCAAGAATGCTCGGCGTGACGACGGCGCTCAACACGCGCGCCGTGCGGCTCGCCCGGGGCGCGCGGGGGGGGGGGGGAGCCGGTACTGCCCGGTCTGATGGACTTCTGCCTGTACTGCATCTACAACTCGGTCATCGACCACGAGCTGTACAGCCGCAACGGCAAAACCGCCGCCATCTACAAGATGGTGTACCAGTTTGTGCTCGGCAAGCAGGCCGATATCATCAAAATGATGAAGAAAGACGGTCATTTCCGTCCGCCGATGCCGTTTGACGAGGTACGCAAAAAGTCGCACGCCATTATCGGTCAGGGCGTCAAGATGGGCGAAGGCTGGCTGCTGCCCGCCGAAATGGTCGAGCTGATCAGCGAAGGCGTGACCAACATCGTCTGCACCCAGCCGTTCGGCTGCCTGCCGAACCACATCGCGGGCAAGGGCATGATCCGAAAGATACGCGAGGTGTACCCGCAGGCGAATATCGTCGCGGTGGATTACGACCCGGGCGCGTCGAAAATTAACCAGGAAAATCGAATCAAGCTCATGCTTTCGAGCGCAGAGTAAAGCAAAGAGGACTGCAAACGCAGTCCTCTTTTTTATCCACAGACGGTGGATAACTTATTCATCGATGATGGTGGTGAAGGTCAGGGTTTCGCTTTCGTTCGGGTGCAATTTGCGGATACCCTGCTTGTGCTCGATGGCATGGTCAAGGTGATTGCCGTCCGGCAGGGTGCTCCACGGCTCGAGGCAGACGAACGGCACCTCGAAATCCTTATACGGGCTCCACACCGCGAAATAGTCGAAGTCGGTGAAGTCCATCGTCACACGGCGGCGGTTCTTCGTGCTGGCAATGGTTGCCGTGCGGAACGGCAGACCCTCGGTCATGACCGCATCGTTTGCAAACAGCTCGCGGGAAATCGGCAGTCTGCCGTCGGTCAGCGGAACGGAAACGCGGTCGGCGGTCAGCATGACGTTCTCGTCGGTTGCAATGCGGCTGAGCGCATCCGTGCCCTCAAACTCCACATAGTAGTCGGTTATCCTCTCGCCGTCCTCCCAGCAGAGCGTGTAGGCGTCATGGCCGCCAACCTCGTAATACATCACGGAATCGCTCGTATTCTTGACGATATGCTCCTTTTTCAGCGCATTTCCGTCCAAAGTATAGCGCACGGTGCAGATAAAATCCCACGGATACATCTTTTTCGTGTACTCGCTCGGCGTGAGCGTGAATTCCGCACAGGTGCCGCTGATTTTCTGTGCCTGCCACACCAGATCGCGTCCGAAGCCGTGCTGCGTGATCTCATACGGCCTGCCGTCCACGGTGTAGGTCTTGTCCTTAAGCCGTCCCACGATCGGGAACAGAATGGGCGCATGGCGCTTCCATGCCGCCGGATCGCCCTTCCAGACGTACTCCGTGCCGTCCTTTTTGCTCGTAAAACGGGTCAGCTCGGCACCGAATTCGTTAATTTCCACGCGAAAGCGTTCGTTTTCCAATACCTGCATGGGTTTTTCCTCCTTTACTTGAGGCAATACCACATAATTAAAGCTGCGGCGCTTTACGGAAATTTTGTGTCCTGACTTTGTTGCGATTTCTTGTAATACGTCAAGTATTACTGCGAAACCGCGTCGCGTCAGTACGCAAAATTTACTCGTAAATCGCTCTTGTTCAATTATGTGGTATTACCTTAAGTTCAGGATACCCACTTTATCCGGTAAAGTCAAGAAAAAAGGACGAACCAAACGGTTCGTCCTTTGGAGGCTGTCGAAAAACTAACGTTTTCCGGCAGCCTCTCGATCGAAACCACGCTTTCGATCGAATTCCGAAGAAAAACCGCGCCTTGCAGGCACATTTTTTCTTCCCTTGTATAAATTCCGAGATACACAAGGTGAATTGCCGCATAGCGGCAAGAGAGGGTGGCCTGGGCCATGCTCTCGGAATTTATGAATTTGCTCCGCAAATTCTATTTTATGCGTGCTGCCGCACGAAGCACAAGAGTCGAAATTCTGCTTTTTGGACAGACTGAAAGGACGAACCAAACGGTTCGTCCTTTGCTTTTACTCAAGCTCCGAAATCGCTCTGCGGATGACGGCATCCTGCTGCTCCACGGCGTCGAGCAGGCTCCTGTCCTCGAGCGGCTTCTCCCCTCTCATGGCCTCGGTCAGCACAGCGCTGACCTGATACAACCGCTCAAATCCGAGGTTCTGCGCTACGCCCTTGAGGGTATGCGCACCGCGGAAGGCAGCTTCCCAGTCCTGCTGCAGAACCGCATTGTGCAGGTCGGCGCAGGTCGGGTCGTCCTGATACTTCTTCACGAACTTTTTCACCATGTTCTCATTGCACAGGCGCTGCAGCGTGTCCGCATAATCGCCGCCGATCTGTGCATAAAACTCTTCCAGATTCATGTATGTACTCCTCCTCAGGTCTGTACGTCGTTGCGCTTTTGCTTTGCCCAGTACATCAGCTTGTCCGCCCGGCGGATGGCCTCGACCAGCGGATGCGCCTGATACACACCGCCGATGCTGACGGTCGGGTGGATATTCTCGTACTGCGGTATTTCGGTCGTGTACACGGCTCCCCGAATGCGTTCGAGTATCGAACGGAATTTCTCCGGCGGTATATGCGACAGCAGCAGCACAAATTCATCGCCGCCGTAGCGGACGAGTGTGTCCGCTATGTTGACGCGCGAGAGAATGACGTTCGCAACGTGCCGCAGCACCGCGTCGCCCGCAAGGTGGCCGTATTCGTCGTTGATCTTCTTAAGGTGGTCAATGTCGATCACCGCCAGCGCCTCCGCCTTTTCCAGCTCGGGCTGCTGGTCCTCGAGGTAGCGGCGCCCGTACGCGCCTGTCACCGGGTCCAGATAAAAATCCTCTCCGTGCGAGGCATCCAGCCGGAACTGCCGTCCGCCGCTCGTCACCCAAACGCTGTCGCTGAGCCTGCTGCCCAGCTCGAGCACGCACTCGCGTCCGTCCACGACCAGATAGCGCGAAATCAGCTGATACGCGCACTCGTCGGTAAGCTCCAGCTTGCTCATGCGCGTCTTTTCCTCCATGCAGCGGCGGGAAATGCATCTGCTGCATCGCTTTCCGTGGTTACACACCGGAAAGCACGGCAGGACGCGGTCCGAGAACGTGCCGTCCGCATTCAGCTGCAGGAGTTCGCTCCTTTTCGGATCAACCAGCCGCACCACATCAAAAATGCGGCTCATGCCCTGCATGGAATCCGCAAGCTGCCTGCCAGTGACAGCGCCGGAATCCGCCAGCTGCATCTCCGGCAGCATGATATCGGTCTGCAGCTCGCGGAACTGACCGACAGCGCCGAGATACCGCGGCTTGGCGTCACTCGACCAGAGCGCACGAGCCGCGAGCATGTACTCGTGTTCCCAGCCGACCTCCGGAAACCGCAGGGTGATCGGCATGCTGACATCCGGAGCATCCCGCGTGGTGGTATACAGCGCGTTTTCCAGGCGGTTCAGGTCATCCTTGCTGAATATCGTGAATTTTTCCGTATCCGCCGCATCATACAAGCGGCTGGGAAACGGCAGCGTATCCGTGTGGTCCGTCACAGAGATGGTGCGCGTTGCCGCATCATAGTCGAACTGAATGCCGCAGGACTGCTTGGCAAAGAACTCGGTCTTGATGCGCTCGGTCTCGAGCGCCTGAATCGAACGCCCGACCTGCGGCGTCGCCTGCTTGAGCAGCATTTCGGTCGAAAGCTGCTGCGTGCGCGCCGTGCTGTGCGTATATCCCTCGTTCGCCTCGAGCAGACGCTCCCTGATCTGCAGCGACGCATCGAGCAGGCACTCGAGCAGCAGCGGATTGAACGCGCCGCACTCGCCGTTTACGATCATCCGCAGGGCGGTCTCGTGGTCATACGCGGACTTGTAGCAGCGCACGCTTGTCAGCGCGTCGTACACATCGGCAACCGAAACGACCTGCGCCGCGATCGGGATCTCCTCGCCGGTCAGGCCGTCCGGATAGCCGCGGCCGTCGTAGCGCTCGTGATGCCAGCGCGCGATCTCATACGCGGTCTTGAGCAGCGGCTCCTCATTCGAGAACGGCAGGTCGTGCAGGATATCCGCGCCGACCGTCGTGTGCGACTTCATGATCTCAAACTCTTCCGGTGTCAGCCGTCCCGGCTTGTTCAGAATTTTCTCGTCGATACCAATCTTACCGATATCGTGAAGCGCTGATGCTGTCGCAATCAGTTCCCGGTCGGATCTGGACAGATGGTACTGTCCCGTCTTCTGCACCAGACGTTCCAGCAGAAGATCTGTCAGGCGGTTGATATGGGATACATGCAGTCCGCTTTCCCCGTTACGAAATTCCATGATCTGGCTCAAAATACCAACCATAACCCGGTTATTCTTCTCTTTCTCATAAATCTGGTTCGTGACTATCTTGATGAGACGGCGCTGCTTTGCGTAAAGTTTGATGGTGTTAAAGACACGCTGGAACACCACCTTGGCATCGAACGGCCGGCTGATGTAGTCGGACACGCCAAGCTCATAGGCTTTTCGAATGTAAGGCTCCGAATTTTCACTGGAGATCATGATAACCGGTACCTCTTCGATCCAGTGGTTCCGGGTCATATATTCCAGCACCTCAAATCCGTTCATGCCCGGCATGACGATATCCAGTAGGATCAGCGCAATTCCAGTGCCGTACTGCTCCAGCGTGGCAACACACTGTTCTCCGTTTTCTGCCTCAAGAATGCGGAAATCCGAATGCAGCATCTCAGACAAAATTTCTCTGTTCAGTTCAGAGTCATCTACAATCAGGATCTGCTGCTTGATGTTTTCCTGATCTTCCAGTTCCTGGCTCTGCGTGCTGGCTTCCTGTTCCGTTCCGGCTGTCACCACCATATTTTTGCGGTTTTTCGCCTGATACATCAGCTTGTCTGCCCGGATGGCCGCATCATCAACCGTCTCTGTTCCATTCAGCATCACGCCTCCCACGCTGACAGAAAGATGCAGGCTCGTGTACCCAGGTACATCTGCTTCATTGGTTTTCTGTTTCGCGTGTTTCAGACATTTTTCAAACTCGTCCCGGCTGATTTCCGGCATGAGAAGCAGAAATTCATCACCGCCATAGCGGATCAGGGAATCCTCATCCCGTACGCAGCCCCGGATTATCATCACTAGTGTTTTCAGCACCGCGTCACCGGCATCATGACCACAGGTATCGTTGTAAAGCTTGAAATCATCCAGGTCGATCATGGCTATGCCGCCCTTCTGCACAGAGGTCTTGATCTTATCCTCATAATAACGGCGGTTGTAGGCACCAGTCAGTGCATCAATATATAATTCATCATGGTAGCTTGTCAGATGTTCCAGAAGCTTGTCAGATCCCTTGGCATCCAACAGGCAGCTGCAATCCATATGGCGCACCAGCTCCATAACATAGGGCTTTCCATCTACCTCAATATAACGGGCTGTCACCTCATAAAGCTCATCCCCCTTATATTCCAGTTTCGTCCGTTGAATCCGGTCCTGATAAACTTGTCTGGAAATACAGTTTTCACAGGGCTGGTTTTTCTCCCAGTAGTCATAGCAATAACAATGGTTCCCTTCACCAGCGTGATTTTCTTTTCTTTCATATTCCCCAGCCAGGCGAAGATCAAAGACATCCAGAAGACGTACGGTGGTGAATACTTCCCGGTAAAGCTCCATCCGTTCCTCTACCTGCTGTCTTGTCAGTTTATCGCGTAAATTCATTATGGATTAAGCCTCCGCTTCCAGCTCACGAATTGCCTCTGTTAACTGCTCATAACATACGGTAAGTTCCTGAAATAATCGGTCTCCGCCGGTAATATCTCTTCCTCTGAGATCTTCTGTCAGTGCTGCACTGATTTCATACAGGCGATCAAAGCCAAGGTTTAAGCATACACCCTTTAAGGTGTGGGCCGCACGGAATGCGCGCTCTGCGTCACGTGCCTCCAGAGCCTCCCTTAATTCCGCATAGCTCGGATCTTTTAGAAACTTCAGCGCAAAACGCTTTACCAGCGCCTCATTGCCAAATCTGCTTAATACACTTTCATAATTGGACCCGATTTTTTCATAACACTCTTTTGTATTCATTATTCTTTCCCCTGACTATTCATTATGTATTTGTAATTACTGCTTTTTTTCTCAGTAACGGCATATATCTTCAGTGTAGCATAAAATTTATCGGTTTTCCACTATAAATGGCATATATACACAAAAGAAGCCGCACATGATTTTCATGCGCGGCTTCCGAATATTACGATTTTCTATTACAAATTACTTCTGGGCAATTGCTGCCTGTGCTGCGGCCAGTCTTGCGATCGGAACGCGGTACGGTGAGCAGGATACATAATCCAGACCGATCTTGTTGCAGAATTCTACGGAAGACGGATCTCCGCCGTGCTCGCCGCAGATACCGATATGCAGATCCGGATTGGATGCCTTGCCAAGCTTGATAGCCATCTCCATGAGTTTGCCGACACCAGTCTGATCCAGTTTTGCGAACGGATCGTTCTCGTAAATCTTAGCATCGTAGTAAGCGCCTAAGAACTTGCCTGCATCATCACGGGAGAATCCAAAGGTCATCTGGGTCAGGTCGTTGGTACCGAAGCAGAAGAAGTCAGCCTCTTTCGCAATCTCATCTGCAGTCAGAGCTGCTCTCGGGATCTCGATCATGGTACCTACATGGTACTTCAGATCAGAACCAGCTGCTGCAATCTCTGCGTCTGCAGTCTCAACAACAGTCTTCTTGCAGTATTTTAACTCTTTGATATCGCCGATAAGCGGGATCATAATCTCCGGAACGATGTTCCAATCCGGATGAGCTTTCTTTACATTGATTGCTGCACGGATAACAGCGCTTGTCTGCATCTTAGCAATCTCTGGGTATGTAACTGCAAGACGGCATCCACGGTGTCCCATCATTGGGTTGAACTCGTGCAGGCTGTCGATAATAGCTTTGATCTGGTCAACTGTTTTGCCCTGAGCATCAGCCAGTTTCTTGATGTCCTCTTCCTCTGTAGGAACGAACTCATGAAGCGGTGGATCAAGGAAACGGATAGTAACCGGATTTCCTTCCAGTGCCTCATACAGTGCTTCGAAGTCTCCCTGCTGTTCCGGAAGGATCTTCTCAAGTGCTGCTTCTCTTTCTTCTACAGTCTCAGAACAGATCATCTCACGGAATGCATCGATTCTGTTTCCTTCGAAGAACATATGCTCTGTACGGCAAAGTCCGATACCTTCTGCACCAAGTTCGCGTGCTTTTACAGCATCGTGTGGTGTATCAGCGTTTGTACGAACTTTCATTGTTCTGTATTTGTCAGCCCATCCCATAATTCTTCCGAATTCACCAGCGATTGTTGCATCAACTGTTGGGATGATACCATCATAGATATTACCTGTAGAACCATCAAGTGAGATGCAGTCTCCTTCATGATATTCTTTTCCAGCAAGTGTAAATTTCTTATTAGCTTCGTCCATTGCGATGTCACCGCAACCAGATACACAGCATGTACCCATACCACGAGCAACTACGGCTGCGTGAGATGTCATACCACCACGAACTGTCAGGATACCCTGTGCAGACTTCATACCTGTGATATCTTCTGGTGATGTCTCAAGACGTACAAGAACAACTTTTTCTCCTCTTTCAGCCCATTCTACAGCATCGTCAGCTGTGAATACGATCTTACCGCAAGCAGCTCCCGGAGATGCTCCAAGTGCTTTTGCAAGTGGTGTAGCCTCTTTCAGGGCTTTTGCATCGAACTGTGGGTGAAGCAGAGAGTCAAGGTTACGAGGGTCGATCATTGCAACAGCCTCTTCCTCTGTTCTCATTCCTTCATCTACAAGGTCGCAGGCAATCTTAAGAGCTGCCTGAGCTGTTCTCTTACCATTACGTGTCTGAAGCATGTACAGTTTACCGTGCTCTACAGTGAATTCCATGTCCTGCATATCTCTGTAGTGAGTCTCCAGAGTCTTGCATACATCTTTGAACTGTGCGAATGCTTCTGGGAACTTCTGCTCCATCTCGGAAATGTGCATTGGTGTACGAACACCGGCAACAACGTCCTCTCCCTGAGCGTTTGTCAGGAACTCTCCGAACAGACCATTCTCTCCTGTAGCAGGGTCACGTGTGAAAGCAACACCTGTACCACAGTCATCTCCCATATTACCAAATGCCATCATCTGTACGTTGACAGCTGTTCCCCATGAATAAGGGATGTCATTGTCACGGCGGTATACGTTAGCTCTTGGGTTATCCCATGAACGGAATACAGCCTTAACAGCTTCCATAAGCTGTACCTTAGGATCTGTCGGGAAGTCTTCTCCGATCTTCTCTTTGTACTCAGCCTTGAACTGCTCAGCAAGTTTCTTAAGATCATCAGCGTCAAGATCTACATCCTGTTTAACACCTTTCTCTTCTTTCATCTTGTCGATCAGTTCCTCGAAGTATTTCTTACCAACTTCCATAACTACATCAGAGAACATCTGGATGAATCTTCTGTAGCAGTCCCAAGCCCAACGTGGGTTGCCTGAAGCTTTTGCCAGTGTCTCAACAACCTCTTCGTTAAGTCCAAGGTTAAGAATTGTATCCATCATACCAGGCATAGAAGCTCTAGCTCCTGAACGTACGGAAACGAGAAGCGGGTTCTCTTTATCTCCGAATTTCTTACCTGTAATTCCTTCCATCTTATCGATAGCTTCCATGATCTGAGCCATAATCTCATCGTTGATCTGTCTGCCATCCTCATAGTACTGTGTACAAGCCTCTGTTGTTACTGTGAATCCCTGTGGTACAGGAAGACCCAGATTTGTCACCTCTGCCAGGTTTGCGCCTTTTCCACCGAGAAGGTTTCTCATATCTGCGTTACCTTCAGTGAACATATAAACCCATTTTGCCATGATCAATGACCTCCTAAAATAATTTTTACAAATAAAATAATTTTATTTCGCATATAATATTTTAATAGTTTTACACTTATGAGTCAAGTCTTTTGTTCGTAATTATATACAATTTTTACAAATGCTTTTTGTATACTTTTCATATTGGTTAACCTATCTTTCACAAATTGTAAACACATCGTCCATCAGGCTGTCATTTTGCATATTTGCATTAATCTCCATACAATGTGCAACATGCACAAAAAAATAGTTGTCCATGCTTTATAAGAACTTGGAAACAACTATTTTTTTGTGATTAATATACAATTTACACATATCATTGCTATGGTGTTTCCGCCACCAACATCATGCAATTTTCCTCAAAATCAACAAGTACATAATCTTTATCTCATTTCTTCAACAAATGCCTTATATCCCTTATAAGCTTCATACACATCTGCCTTGCTTGTCACTTCCCACGGCGCATGCATACTCAACACTGCGACACCGCTGTCGATGACTTCCATGCCATAATTTGCCATAATGTAAGCAATTGTTCCACCACCGCCGGCATCTACTTTTCCAAGTTCTGCGAACTGGTATGCAACACTCTGCGCATCCATTGCATTTCTGATCTTTGCAAGATATTCTGCATTTGCGTCATTAGAACCGCTCTTTCCGCGAGCACCTGTAAACTTGTTGAATACAAGTCCTTTTCCAAAGAATGCAGAACTGCGTTTTTCGAATACTTCAGCATACATCGGATCATAAGCTGCGCTCACATCAGAAGAAAGCATTCTGGAATTCATCAGCGCTCTTCTGACTTTCAGGTCAGACTCCCCTTCTGTCAGTGCCACAAGTTCTGCAACTGTATTTTCAAAGAAACGAGAATGCATTCCGGTCGCGCCAACACTTCCGATTTCCTCTTTATCTACAAGAATACAGCATGCTGTGTGCTCTACTTCTTCCACATCGAGCATTGCAAAGAGGGATGTGAATGCACACACACGATCATCTTGTCCGTAAGCAAGCACCATACTGCGATCCAATCCACAGTCACGAGCCTTTCCTGCCGGAACAATTTCAAGCTCTGCGGAGAGGAAATCCTCTTCCTCCATGTCATAATATTGTTTCAGAAGATTGATTACATTTGCTTTTACAGCCTCTTTTTCCTTTTCTTCTAATGTTTCATCCTGCCCAATCGGGCGGCTTCCGATCAGAAGATCAAGCTTCTCTCCTTCTACAACCGTTGCAGCCTTTTTCTCCATCTGTTTCGACGCGAGATGGATCAGCAGATCCGTGATAACAAAGACCGGATCATCTTCTTTTTCACCGATACTTACCTGAACTGTTGTGCCATCTTTCTTTGCAATCACTCCATGAAGGGCAAGTGGAAGTGTCACCCACTGATATTTCTTGATTCCACCATAATAATGTGTATCAAGATAAGCAAACTCTTCATTTTCATACAAAGGATTCTGCTTTACGTCAATGCGCGGGGAATCGATATGAGCTCCAAGAATATTCATACCTTCTGTCAGCGGTTTTGTACCCATATGAAACAGCGCAATTGTTTTGTTCATACACACGGCATACAGTTTATCTCCGGCTTTCACTTCTTCTCCATTTTTAATGATATCTCTGATATCCTTATATCCCTCTGCTTTTGCCTTTTCAACTGCCAGTGCAACACACTCGCGCTCTGTCTTGCCGGCATCAAGGCAGTTCTTGTATTCTGTATTCACCTGTTCTAATCTGTCCAGCTCTTCCTTACTGTAAGTTGTCCATGCATTTTTTCTGTCCATGTCATTCTCCTCCTGTTCTATCTTCCATGCTATTTTAAAGTTATAAAGAAACAGCCCAAACTGAATCCACAAGCTTACCTGTGAACTACAGTCCGGGCTTTTCTTATTTATCTTACCACTCGAATTTCTTCTCGAAGTATGCTTTCAGATCTTCAATCTTAACTCTTTCCTGTTCCATTGTATCACGGTCACGTACTGTAACAGCTCCGTCTTCCTCAGAATCGAAGTCATATGTTACACAGAATGGAGTACCGATCTCGTCCTGACGACGGTAACGTTTTCCGATATTTCCACGATCATCGAACTCACAGTTGTAGTACTTGGATAACTCTGCAAATACTTTCTCTGCGCCTTCGTTCAGTTTCTTGGAAAGTGGGAGCACACCGATCTTAACCGGAGCCAGTGCCGGATGGAAATGAAGTACAGTTCTCATATCCGGTTTCTCTTCTGTTCCGATATTCTCCTCATCATATGCACTGCAAAGGAATGCAAGTACAACACGGTCAGCACCAAGTGATGGCTCGATAACGTATGGAATGTATTTCTCCTTTGTCTCATCATCAAAGTATGTCATATCCTGTCCGGATACATTCTGATGCTGAGTCAGGTCATAATCCGTACGGTCAGCGATTCCCCACAGCTCACCCCATCCGAATGGGAAAAGGAACTCAACGTCTGTAGTAGCCTTACTGTAGAAGGAAAGCTCTTCCTGATCATGGTCACGGTAACGTACTTCCTCATCTTTCAGTCCAAGAGATGACAGCCAGTTCAGGCAGAAGCTCTTCCAGTAATCAAACCACTCAAGGTCTGTGTCTGGTTTGCAGAAGAACTCAAGCTCCATCTGCTCGAACTCTCTTGTACGGAATGTAAAGTTACCCGGTGTGATCTCGTTACGGAAAGACTTACCGATCTGTCCGATACCGAATGGAAGTTTCTTTCTGGATGTACGCTGTACATTCTTGAAGTTTACAAAGATACCCTGTGCTGTCTCAGGACGAAGGTATACTGTGTTCTTCGCATCCTCTGTAACACCCTGGAATGTCTTGAACATCAGGTTGAACTGACGGATAT
>OGPM01002779.1_pt1 | contig 11765 bp, 9 predicted proteins | sample 1552961 | NCBI WGS metagenome assembly OGPM01 (sample SAMEA2580304, study PRJEB22360) | human gut metagenome | biome: human gut; feature: human-associated habitat; material: faeces | place: Denmark | collected 2008/2010
TAAACTGTGAGTTTTTTCAACAGAGAAATCATACGAAAATTAAGAAAGAAGCAGAAAAAATCTGGACAGAGATTGTAAATTGTAATTTAAAATTTGTTAATAGTTTGTAAAGAAGCTTAAAACAAAAAAATCAGGTGTTATAATACCAATGCAAAAGTGAAAAAAGAAGGAGAAATGTAAAATGAAGAAGAGAGTCATTGCGGTGTTGATTTCCGCCATACTGCTTTACCAGCCATTATCAGTATCTGCAGCAGCAGCTCCAGATGGAATGACAGACGCAAGCAAAACACCAGCGGCACAAAACGGGGCATGGGATGCATGGTGTGAGGAATGGGAAACAATAAAAACAGACTGGACCCAGGTCGCCATGTCACCTGGATCCGATGAAACAGAAATGAATTTTGCATGGTATACGAAAGAAGGGGAAGAAGCGTCCTTTGTATATGGACAGACTCCGGATCTAAGTGATGGGCAAAGTGCAGCAGTATCAGAAAGTCCGGCACAGACAGGCTATAAGAGCAGCAAAGTGGTAATAAAGGATTTGAAGCCCGGAACTACGTACTATTATCAGGTGGGCGGAAAAGAGATTTGCTCCTTTACTACGGATGCGGATACAAGTTCCTTTTCCTTTATTTTCGTAGGAGATCCGCAGATTGGTTCTTCCAATCCGGAAAAAGCAAAGACTCCGGAGGATATTTTAAAACCATCCTTTGCGGCAGCACAGTCAGAAGCAGTTAGAAATGATACCTTTAACTGGAATGATACATTGACAAAAGCATATGAAAAAACAAACAGATTGGCATCCTTTGTTCTTTCTTCTGGCGATCAGATTCAGACAAATGCCAAAAAAGTGCAGGATACAACAATCAGTGAGGTGGAATATGCAGGATATTTGAGCCCGGATCTTATGAAAAGTGTACCCGTCGCAACAACGGTAGGAAATCATGATGCAGACAATGCCAATTATACGTATCATTTTAATCCGGCAAACAGCAGTTCTCTTGGCGACAATGGAAGAGTAGGCGGAGATTATTACTACACATATGGGGACGCCCTGTTTATGATTTTAAATACGCAGGATACAAATGTGGAGGAACATCGTCAGTTTATTGAATCCACAGTAGCGGCAAATACAGATTGCAAATGGAAAATAGTAACACTTCATCAGGATATTTATGGATCTGCAGAACATTCTAATGAACCAGAAATCACCAATTTGCGTTATAGTCTGGTGCCTGTGTTTGAACAAAATGATATTGATCTGGTGTTGGCAGGACATGATCACGCATATTCCAGAACAAAAATGTTAAAAGGCGGTCAGTTCAAAATGGAATATTCGGATGATGAATTTGAAGAACAGTTGGAAAAAGATATGGATGCGGGAGAAAATCCTGATACACTTTATGAGGCACCGGGAAATATTTCAGAAGATACACAGGATGAGGGCGAACAAAAATATCTGAAATATCTGCATGCGGTGATGGATGAGGAAGCAGTAATGGAATTGACAGGGAATCAGGAAACGGCGGTAAATTCTGATGGAATCATGTATCTGACAGCAGGATCTTCATCAGGAAGTAAATATTATGATCTGGTACCTCGCCAACAGACTTATATTGCCAACAGATGGCAGCAGGATGTTCCGACTTATTCGGTAGTAGACATTACGGAAACAACATTGACAGTGAATACATATCGCACAGATACACAGGAACCGATCGATACACAGTTTATGCTTGTGAAATCAGTTGATCATGGACAGCTTTCCGCGTTAATTGAAGAAGCTGGGAGTAAAAATCCAGAAGAATATACAACCGAGAGTTATCAAACAATGCAGCAGGCTCTGGAAGGCGCCAGAACTGTAAATGCAGATCCGGCAGCAGATACGGCAACACTGACAAATGCATATACTGCATTGAAAACAGCATTGGATCAGTTGGAGATGAAACATCAGGAAAATTTAAACCCACCGTCATCCAGTGATTCACCGGACAATGGACAGTCACAAAACGGAGGTACAAGTGGTTCTATGAGCGACCAGACTACGCATACAGAAGGTATCAATAAAAAACCAGTGACTTCAAAAACAACGGTAAAAACAGGAGACGCTGTACCGATTGCAGGGGTAGTGATCGTGATGTTAACAGCGTTACTTTGCGGAGGCGGAGTGCTCGTGGCTCGGAGAAAGCGTGACCAAAAATGAATTGGCTGAAAAAAGGGAGAAGGCAGTTTATCATTTTCGGAATTACGATTCTGTTTGCTGCATTTTTGATACAGTTAAATCAAGTGGAACGGGAAGGGCTGTATGAAACAGAAGGAAAAACCTTTGAAAAAGCAAAAGTAGTGGAGATAAAAAAAGATAATACAACAGAGTCGGGAAATCAGATTGGAAATCAACTGGTTTCCCTTCGATTATTAAGTGGCAAGTTTCGTGGAACAGTTGTGGAGGCTGTCAGTTCTTCAGGTTATCTTTACGGAACACATTGTGAAAAGGGCATGAAGGTGATCGCGGAAGTGAATGAAGGGGAAGATTCGTTGTATGTTACCGTCTACAGTTATGACCGTACGGCAATTTTGTGTATGATTGTTTTGCTGTTTTTGCTGACCTTAAGTCTGATCGGAGGGAGAAAAGGAGTCTATTCCGTTGTCGCTTTGATTTTTACATTTGTATGTATTGTATTTCTATTTTTGCCACTTATCTACAGAGGGGTATCTCCTGTTTGGGCAGCAGTGCTGGTTGCAATTCTGACGACGGTTGTGACCATGTATTTACTGGGAGGGATTTCAAGTAAAAGTGTGACTGCTGTGGTCGGCACAGTACTGGGGGTTGGAATTTCAGGGATACTGGCAATTCTGTTTGGAAAATGGACACATATTTCCGGATATAATGTTGCAGATATTGAGCAGTTGACGTATGTAGGTCAGACAACGAATATTAAAATTGGAGAATTGTTGTATGCGGGCATTTTGATTTCGGCACTGGGGGCTGTTATGGATGTTGCGATGTCAATAGCGTCTACTATTAATGAAATCCACTTTCGCAATCCACTGCTTTCTGCAAGGGAATTATTTTTTTCGGGGATACGGGTTGGAAAAGATATGATGGGGACAATGTCAAATACACTGATTTTAGCTTTTACAGGTACGTCGATTAATACGTTAGTATTTTTGTATGTGTATAACTATTCCACAACGCAGATCATCAATATGTATTCCATAGGAATCGAGTTAATTCAGGGAATTGCTTCCACAATGGGAGTGATATTGACGATTCCATTGGTTTCATTACTTAGTGCATGGCATTTAAAACGGAAAGAAATTAAAATTTTTTCAAAAATTTTTCAAAGAACAGGCCGGCGGTAAACCAAAGCGGCGCATAATCAAGACGGATGACCCCTTTGATATTGAATTTTGCACGACTGTAATCCCAGGGACAGATCCGGTGTTTCTTTAAAAACAGACCGGATAAAAATTCCCCGGCAAAAATAAAAGCAGTGTAGATACTGCCGCGCAGAAGGGTATTTTTTGTCTTTAATTTCTGGGAGAGCGGGGAGAAAATACATGCCATTCCATAGATTGGAAACATCCAGATGGAGGTTCTTCCTGCAAGTGTATAATCTTTGGAGAAAAAGGAGTGAAGTCCTGTAAACAAAATTTCCATGCACCAGCCGAGGGTGCCGCATAAAATAAATTTTTTCTTCATAACAACAGACTGCCCATTTTAGAGCGGATTTATGCAGTTAGAAATCAGGTATTGTACAATCGGAAAAAAATGTATTATAATACAGCTTAAGTTTGAAAGGACAAGGAGAGAAGAAAAATGGCGACATTGGAAGAACTCAGGGAGAAGCTGGATGGGATCGATGATCAGATCGCAAAGCTGTATGAAGAAAGAATGAAAGTCTGCGAGGATGTTGGAAGATTTAAAGTCGGCGCAGGGCGAAAAGTGTTTGACCGTCAAAGAGAACATGAAAAACTTCTGGATGTGGCATCCAAGGTGAACGGTGAGTTTAACAAGAAGGGGATTCAGGAGCTGTACGCACAGCTGATGAGTATGAGCCGGAAATTGCAGTATCAGCAGCTTGTGGAGGCGGGTGCACTGGGAAGACTTCCGTTTATTGAGATGGAGTTGCTTGATAAGCAGAATGTCCGTGTCGTATTTCAGGGTGTGGAAGGAGCTTATAGTCAGGCTGCCATGAAGAAATATTTTCCGGACAATGAGAACAATTTTCATGTGACGACTTTCCGGGAAGCCATGGAGGCAATCGAGGAGGGGGCGGCAGATTTTGCAGTTCTTCCGATTGAAAATTCTTCTGCTGGAGCAGTCAATGAAGTATATGATCTGTTGGTAGAGTTTGAAAATTATATTGTGGGAGAGACGTTTCTTCCAATCGAAAATACGCTGGCAGGCCTTCCTGGAACCACACTCTCTCAGATTGAGCGTGTGTACTCTAAGGCAGAAGCTCTGATGCAGACAAGCCGTTTCCTGGAAAAGCATGGAGACTGGCAGCAGATCAGTGTGTCCAATACAGCGGCAGCGGCAAAAAAAGTCCTAAAAGAGCAGGATCACTCGCAGGCGGCAGTGTGCAGTGCATATGCAGCACAGGTATACGGACTTTCTGTTCTGGCAGAGGATATTAATGATGAGACTAATAATGTGACACGGTTTATCATTGTTACGAATCAGAAGATTTTTACGCCGGATGCATCGAAAATCAGTATTTGTTTTGAACTTCCGCACCAGAGTGGATCACTGTATCAGATTTTGTCGCATTTTATTTACAATGACCTGAACATGACAAAGATTGAATCCCGTCCGGTGGAAGGGAAAAGCTGGGAGTATCGTTTCTTTGTGGATTTCGAAGGAAATCTCGAACAGCCGGGTGTGAAAAATGCGATCCGGGGGCTCAGAGAAGAAGCGCGGAACTTGAAGATTTTAGGAAATTATTGATGAGTATGAGGGAGGAACAGGAAGATGCGTACCAATGAACTGATCTTATATAAAAATATGGAATACGAAGAGTTACTTTTGGATATGACATTTCTGATGGAACATTATGATAATGAATACTATAATCAGGAGGATTTAAAAGGACTGCTTTTTTCCTGTATGAATGAATTGCTGGAACTCTCAGAGTGTCACGGGTTTTTCGGAAATCTCTGGCATACCTTCCTGACTTTCCTGCTGGCAAATGATGAAAATGCTTACAGTACCTCCTGCGAGATCACGGGAGAGACAAAAGGAAGCCTGAATCTGGCGGCAGAGCATGATTTTTGGATTTTTAAAGAATTATTCGATTATGATTTCACTGCATTGATGCGGGTATTGGATGCAGGCTGTTTTTCCCTTCTTCTGGACTATGAAAATACACAGGATGACAGGATTGTTTTTAATAAACGAATCCGTGACAGAATCTGTAATCTGAGCAGGGAGCTGGAGCAGGCAGAGGACGTACAGTCGTTTAAGCAGTGCGTGACGGAGTTTTATCGGGAGTTTGGAGTCGGAAAGCTGGGACTGCACAAAGCGTTTCGCGTGGAACATACCAAAGACGGAGCAGCGGAAATCGTTCCAATCACGAACATTGCTCATGTGCATCTGAATGATCTCGTAGGATATGAGGCAGAAAAGCAAAAGCTGATTGATAATACCAAAGCGTTTGTAGAGGGAAAAAGAGCCAATAACTGTCTGCTCTACGGAGATGCAGGGACAGGAAAATCATCTTCCATCAAAGCAATTTTAAATCAGTATTATGATCAGGGGCTTCGCATGATCGAAGTATATAAGCATCAGTTTCAGGATCTGAACGAGGTGATTGCCCAGATTAAAAATAGAAACTATAAATTTATTATTTACATGGATGATCTTTCTTTTGAAGAATTTGAAATCGAATATAAGTATCTGAAAGCCGTGATCGAAGGAGGTCTGGAGAAAAAACCGGACAATATTCTGATCTATGCAACTTCCAACAGAAGGCATCTGGTGAGGGAGACTTTCCGTGACAAACAGGATCGGGATGAAGAACTGCATACAAACGATACGGTGCAGGAAAAACTGTCTCTTGTGGCAAGATTCGGTGTCAAGATTTATTTTGCCTCTCCGGCTAAAAAGGCATTCCAGAAGATCGTGACAGAACTGGCAAAGCGGAACCATATTTCCATGCCGGAAGAAGAACTTTTATTGGAAGTCAATAAATGGGAACTGAGTCACGGGGGAATGTCGGGAAGAACTGCACAGCAGTTTATTGATTACCTTCTTGGGAAGGAATAACCGCATCAGGCGGAAAAAGAAAAGGAATTTGGTATGACAGGAAAGAAACGGATGCGCCGTCTTGCATTGACAGGCGCACTGCTGATGCTGTGCACAAATACGGCGGCAGGATGCAGACAGCAGGAAAAGCAGGAAGTAACACCAGAAGTATTGATGGATGCGGTAGACAAAAATATGAAAGAAGTCAATTCGGCATCCAGTTCACTGGAAATCGAGGTGGAGTTGGAGGATGTGCTGGATCATACCAGAATCCGAATGGATATGGACATGGAGAACACGGTAAGCCCCAGAGCAGGACACGCAAAGGGGAGGGCGGAAGTGAAGCTAAATGATAATCTGGTCTCTAGTAATATGGAAATCTACCAGGTGGAAGAAGGCGATAAGTATGTGACGTACAGTAGTCTTTACGAGCAGTGGTCGAGGACAGAGAGTGAAAACAGCTCCTCTTCCAGTGGTACAGAAACAGATTTTTTCCAGAGTGCAAGAGCGGAAATCGAAGATTTTACGCTTGCAAAGCAGCCGGTAAAGGTCCGGGAAAAGACGTGCTATGAAATCTACGGGGATATGCAGGGAAAGAAGCTGATGGATTTTCTTGGGGAGGAGATGATTCAGGCCTACGGTCTTGTGGATCTGCCGGATCAGGATGCGCTGGATACACTGGAGATTCCGGTTACGGTGGATATTTACAAAAAAGAGCTGCCGGCAAGGATCATCGTGGATATGACAGATGTGATGGATGAATTATACCAAAGCTTCGGGAAAACAACTAATGTGAATTTTTATAATATTGAACTGGTGTATAACGGATATGATAATGTGGGACAGATTCAGGTTCCTGAAGATGTGAAGCAAGCAGTCAATGGATAAGAATACTCTTTTATTATAGAAAAATAGATGGATGCCCCTGGTAACGAAATCTGTACCAGGGGCATTTTGAATGCATTTTAATCAGAAATTTCTTTTAAGTCGCCGATATCACTGTCGATGATCAGCGAATAATTGGTATAATATACGACAAAGCCGGGTTTTGCACCCTTTGGTTTTTTGACATGTTTTTTCTCAATATAGTCAATCTCTACTTTTTCTCCGCCCCGGGCTTTGGAATAGTAAGCGGCAAGCCGTCCGGCCTCTTCAAATGTACGGTCCGGAAGCTCATCTCCGTTGGTGCGGACAACAACATGAGATCCGGGAGTATTTTTTGCATGGAACCACCAGTCATTGCCGACTGCAAATTCGAAGGTCAGCCAGTCGTTCTGCAGGTTATTCTTTCCGACATAAATATGATATCCGTCACTGGAAAGATAGTGCAGTGGTTTGTTTTTGATCTTTACTTTTTTCTTGGTGAATTTGCGGCGCATATAACCGGAATGAATCAGCTCTTCCTTGATCTCTGCAAGATCCTCCTCACTGAGTGCGATATCCAGAGCAGTGCTGACGGATTCCAGGTATGTGATGTCTTCTTTTGTTTCTTCGGTCAGCGCGGATAATGCTTCAAAGGTACGTTTTTGTTTGTTATATTTTTCGAAATAGCGCTGTGCATTTTCCAACGGAGTTTTTGTGGTATCCAATGGGATTTTTACGATTTCATTGTTGTAGTAATTCAAAGCTTCCAGTACTTTTGCACCCGGTTCCAGATTATAGCCGTAAGTATGGATCAGTTCGCCGTATACTTTGTATTTGTCCCGATCCTCGGTATCGGATAACTGCCGCATCTGCAGAGCATATTTTTTTCTGGCACGTTCCAGAGCGGTCTGTACGATATGGCGCAGATCAGCAGATTTCTGGCGGATACGGGTAATCTGGTTTTTGGTTGCATAATAAGTCTCCAGTACGTGTGAGATGGAAGAAAAAGTTTCTCTGTGGTATGCATGCAAATGATCCAGCCCAAGGGATGCAAATTCCTTTGGCTCTTTTCCGTCATAGTATACAGACGGGGAGAATTGACCTTCCCTGACTGCGGAGAGATAAATACAAAACTGATTGTAAAAGTGTACACAGACATCTGCGGAAAGCTCTGAGGCCGGAAGTCTTGAGTCTATACCGGAAAGAAAACAGATCTCCTCAGCGGTGACGGGACTGATCCCGGTAAAGCTGGTGTAGATCGCCTTGGATACCGGCATTGGCTTTGCACGAAGCAGGGTATGAAACTCGGCTTCTGAAATTGTGAGCGGATCTGCTTTTTCCATGGTGTCCGGGATGAAATAGTCCCGTCCGGGCAGCACTTCCCGGACAGAACTCATCTGGGCGGAGACATGTTTGATGCTGTCAATGATCGTTCCGTCTGAAGTACAGAAAATAATATTGCTGTGTTTGCCCATGATCTCCACGATCAGATCCTTGCGGCAAAGATCGCCAAGCTCATCCAGATGCTCGATTGTAAAATGAATGATCCGTTCTAGTTTGGGCTGCCAGATATCCACGATCCTGCCGTTTGCAATGTGCTTTCTCAAAAGCATACAGAAATTGGGAGCAGTCATGGGACTTGGTTTATTCGCGTCAGTGAGATATATGAGCGGAAGAGATGCACTTGCAGAAATGGAAAGCCGTCTCTGTCCCTTAGGGAATTTGATCGTCAGCAGAAGCTCGTCTGCCTCCGGCTGTGCGATCTTTGCAATTCTTCCGTTTAAAAGCTGTTCTTTTAATTCGTGGACCAGATTGGCCACGACAATTCCGTCAAAAGCCATAAAAAAATCCTTTCTTTTGGTTGGTTTCGTTTAACTTGATTATTGTATCACAGAATTCGGACAAGTGGTACCTGAAATCGGGAATTTCTGGAGTGAAAGCTTGACCAAACAGCATAAATAAGAGTATACTGGTAACAGAATTTCAAGAAAATGACAGAGGACAAAGACATGATAAAAAGTATGACAGGTTTTGGACGATGTGAAATTCAAAAAGAGTCCAGAAAATTTACGGTAGAGTTAAAAAGTGTGAACCACAGATATCTGGATGTAAATATCCGGATGCCGAAAAAGCTGAATTTTTTTGAGACGGCGATCCGTACGCTTTTAAAGCAGTATGCCAACCGTGGGAAGGTAGACATTTTTATTTCCTGTGAGGATTTGTCACAGCAGCAGATGATGCTGAAGTATAATGCTGCACTGGCAGCGGAATATATGCGTTATTTCCGTCAGATGAGCGAGGAGTTTCACATTGCAAATGATGTGAAAGTATCTGCATTGTCCCACTATCCGGAGGTACTTACAATGGAAGAGCAGACAGAGGATGAAGAGATTCTCTGGAGCGGGCTCAAAGAGGCGCTGGAGGGAGCGTTTGGACAGTTTGTGGAAACCAGAGTTTTGGAAGGTTCTCACTTAAAAGAAGATATCCTTCAGAAGCTCTCCGGTATGGAATCACTTGTGGAACAGGTGGAAGCACGTTCTCCTCAGATTGTGGCAGAGTATCGTGCAAAGCTGGAAGAAAAAGTAAAAGAATTACTTGCGGACGCGCAGGTTGAAGAGAGCCGGATTGCAGCGGAAGTGATTCTGTTTGCGGACAAGATCTGTACGGATGAAGAAGTTGTTCGTTTGAAAAGTCATATCGCACATATGAGAAATACACTGGAAGAGTCGGAGGGAATCGGGCGTAAGCTGGATTTCATCGCACAGGAGATGAACCGGGAGGCGAATACGATTTTATCCAAGGCGAATGATCTGGAAGTTTCGAATTATGCCATCGGACTAAAGACAGAGATTGAAAAAATCAGAGAACAGATACAAAATATTGAATAACCAGGAGATAAAGGAGAAATTTTAAAGAGATGAATCAGAGAGGGATTTTGATCGTTGTATCCGGATTTTCAGGGGCAGGAAAAGGAACACTGATGAAAGAATTGATGAAGCGTTATGAGGAAACTTATGCACTTTCTGTTTCTGCCACCACACGAAATCCAAGAGAAGGAGAAGTGGATGGAAGGGAATATTTTTTCAAAACAACCGAAGAATTTGAAAAAATGATTGCGAAAGAAGAGCTGATAGAGTATGCTAGATACGTGGAAAATTATTATGGAACACCGCGTACCTATGTAGAACAGCAGCTGGAAGCGGGAAAAGATGTGATTCTGGAGATTGAGATTCAGGGAGCACTCAAGGTAAAGGAACGCTTTCCGGACACATTGCTTTTGTTTGTGACGCCGCCGTCTGCCAAAGAGCTGCGCAGACGTCTGGTCGGAAGAGGGACAGAGACCATGGAGGTGATCGAGTCCAGACTGGCAAGGGCAGTGGAGGAGTCAGAGTACATGGATCAGTATGATTATCTGGTGATTAATGATGATCTGGATGTCTGTGTATCCGAGATGCATAAGATCATCCAGGGAGAGCATCAAAGAAGTTTCCGTAATGAGAGCTTTATTCAGAGTATGAAACAGGATTTAAAAGGGAATGTGAAAGGAGACAGATAGAATATGTTACATCCATCTTATACAGATTTGATGAAGGTCGTAAATCAGGACGTTGAGGAAGGGGAATCAAAGGTTGTAAACAGCCGGTATTCCATTGTTATGGCAACGTCCAAAAGAGCGAGACAGTTGATTGACGGAGATCTTCCGATGGTACATGCAAAGGCAGGAGAGAAACCTCTGTCAATTGCAATTGAAGAGATGAATGCAGGCGAACTCAAGATTCTGGCAGAAAACGCAGAAGAGGAATAGGCATAGAAAGAGAAGATAAGGGGCAGATGCCATATGGTATCTGCCTTTCTGACTGTTGAAAAAAGGAGAAAAATGAAATATGAATATACTTTTTATTTCCCTCGGGTGTGATAAAAATCTGGTGGACACAGAAGTGATGCTGGGGATGCTGGCATCCAGAGGATATCAGATGGTAGAGGAAGAGACACAGGCAGATGTGATCGTGATCAATACCTGCTGTTTTGTCCACGATGCCAAAGAGGAGAGTATTCAGAACATTCTGGAGATGGCAGAATATAAAAAAGAGGGCAGATTAAAAGCCCTGATTGTTACAGGATGTCTGGCACAGCGCTATCGTCAGGAGATTTTAGATGAGATCCCGGAAGTGGATGCAGTGCTTGGAACGACTGCATACGACAAGATTTTAGATGCGATTGACGAGGCACTAAAGGGGCACCATACACTGACATTGGCCGATACAGATCTCCTTCCGGAAGTGGAGACAAAACGTCTGGTGACTACGGGCGGTCATTTTGCGTATCTGAAAATCGCAGAAGGGTGCGACAAGCATTGTACGTATTGTATTATTCCAAAGATCCGTGGAAATTTCCGGAGTGTGCCGATGGAGCAGCTCCTGTCAGAAGCAGAATATCTGGCAGAACAAGGGGTAAAGGAACTGATTCTGGTTGCACAGGAGACAACCTTGTACGGAAAAGATCTTTATGGTGAAAAATCTTTGCACAAACTCTTGAGAGAGCTGTGTAAAATTTCAGGAATCCGCTGGATTCGAATTTTATATTGTTATCCGGAAGAAATTTATGATGAACTGATTCAGACGATTAAGGAAGAACCAAAAATCTGTCATTATCT
>OGPM01002814.1_pt1 | contig 11639 bp, 7 predicted proteins | sample 1552961 | NCBI WGS metagenome assembly OGPM01 (sample SAMEA2580304, study PRJEB22360) | human gut metagenome | biome: human gut; feature: human-associated habitat; material: faeces | place: Denmark | collected 2008/2010
GCCGCCGCGTAGAAGGACCAGGCAAACATGAGCACATTGTAGGCGTTTTTAATGTACAGGGCGATGATTAAGGCACCCATGGCCAGTACCACGGACATGACACGGGACATGAGTATTTCATGCTTTTCCGTCATTTCCGGCATGAAATTTTTTCCCAGGTCATGTACAAAGGTCTGGACCGATACCAGCAGGTAGCTGTCCGCAGTGGACATCATGACTGACAGGATACCAGCCAGAGCCAGTCCTGTAAGGCCGGGGGGCAGGATGCTTACAGCCAGGGCAGGCACCACGGCATCAGAGCTTCCGTAGGAGGCCACCACGTCCGGCAGAATCTGCTGGCCTGCCAGACCCATGAAGAATACCAGGGCAATGGTTACCATGTAAATGGAAGTGCCCCAGAACATGCCCTGGGTGGCTGCCTTTTTGCTCTTGGCAGCAAAGGCCCTCTGCCACATCTCGGCACCGGCCAGGGTAAACACCAGATAGGTGACAATGTCGCCCAGGATGCTGCCGTTGATATGAGGCACCAGGTAGGATTTGTCCAGGTTCTGCCAGAAGGAGGAAAAACCGCCCAGATAACGAATGCTGGAAAAGGGAATGAGTATGTAGACAAAGATAATCAGCATGAAAAACTGGAGCACGTCCGTGTACACCACGCCAAAGAGTCCTGATGCAGCGGTATAGATGATGAAGATGAGAGTGGCTGCCAGGGCGCCGGCTTCATAGCTGATGCCGAATTCATTTCCCAGCATCTTGATGATGGTGGCGGTGGCAGTCACCTGGGCGGCCACTGTGCCCATCATGGTGAATACAATCATGAAAGCCAGGATGCAGCGGGCAGTGCTGTTGAACCTGTAGTTGAAAAGTTCCGGTATGGAGTTGATGTTTCTGGTGAAGCCAACCTCCTGTATGCGTCCGGCGATGGCTGAGAAGATAAACATGCCGATGAGATAGGGGATAGCGGTCATAACCGCCTTAAAGCCCGTGGTATAGGCAATGCCCGCGCGGCCCATCATGGCGCTGCCTCCTATGATGGACGCGCACACAGTGGCAGTCAGCACAAAGGGGCCCAGGGTTCTGCCTGCAACGTAGTAATCGCCTGTATTCTTGATTCGTTTGACGAACCATACGCCCACAAAAAGCATTCCTATCATGTAGAGAACAATGATGACCAGATCCAGGTTGGTAAGTTCATGCATAAATCAGATCTCCTTTCTTTGGGGAGCCGCCCTGGGAGGGGGAGGTGATGCAAAATATCCTTGGATGTATTCAGTTTTAGGTAAAGGAAAAGAACGGACTTAACAAAAGAAACCGTCTGCATGGATGCAGACGGAAAAGTATACGACAATACAGCAAAATGATTTACCAGAATGTCTTTGTCCCTCTTCCGCCTATGAGATTAGCTGCCGGGTTCGGGAAAGAAAGGTTCCCTATCATCCGGGAGCTGCGACAGGCTCAGACGGATGAATACACCCCTAAAAATCGGTTCTCCCACTGCTGCATAGCAGCATTAAGCGACTTGGTGATTATGTTAACATTATCTTAACATTAATATAACACAGAAACAGGAGCGTGTAAAGAAATATCCGGTCAGATTCGGCTCAGATCCTGTCAGATTCAACTCGACATATCCGGCATTTAGCGTATAATAGATAAAGGTATGAAATAAAATAAGACAGCCCGGTGTGATGGGATTGCAGACGCGCAGGGCTGTATCTGGAGGTATTATGTAATGGAAACGGGACCTATACGGGTGGCAATCATGGCAGACACCCATGGAGTGCTCCGGCCGGAGGTGGAAAGGATTCTGGAAACCTGCGATGTAATTGTCCATGCGGGGGACTTTGACAATCAGATGCTGTATCACAAGCTGAATGTGGACCAGCCCCTGTACGCGGTAAGGGGAAATAATGACAGGGGATGGTCGGGGGGCCTTGGACAGGTGAACCGGTTTGAAATCGGAGGGGTCAAATTTATCATGGCTCACGAAAGAGTGGATATTCCCAGCGTGCTCAAGGATATTCAGGTGGTCATATTCGGCCATTCCCATATGTATTATCAGCAGGAAATCAGCGGAAGGCTTTGGCTGAATCCGGGAAGCTGCGGTTATAAGCGTTTTACCCTGCCTCTGTCCATGGCTGTGATGACCATTGAGGACGGAACGTATGAGGTGGAGACCGTCTGGCTGGAACACGGGTACGGGACGCCCGGAGCAGCCACCAGCCAGAGGGAAAAGGCCAAAGCCAGTAAGTATGAAAAGCAGCAGAAACGCTATAAGCAGAAGCAGGCAAAGGGTGAAGGCCAGGCGGATAAGGCAAAGGGAGCTGTCAAGGCAGCCAAATATGGGGGACAGCCGGCAGCCAGGCAGGAAACCGTCAAACCTGCCCAAGACCAGGAGAAGGAATATCTGTTCCTTATAGCGAAAATCCTGCGCCTGAGAAAGGCCGGTGAATCCAGAGAATGGGTTATCCGGAATCTGGGGGAGAATTTCAGGCTGGCGGCAACCATATACGATATATGCGAAAAAAAGCCGGACTCAAATGCCCGGCAGATTTTGGAACTGTTATTGGAACAAATTTCTTTTTAGTGGGAACGCTTTCCGGTGGATGGAACACAATGGGACACACACATCCCGGTGGAGGACACGCCATGGGACACACCGGCACAGCAAGTCAGGATAAAAGTGACCGCATGACGTGGGCATAGATTTCCTGGCTTTTTGTTTTCCAGGTATTGCACATGGCTTCTGCCTGCTCCCTGTCAGGGACGGACAAATCCAGACGGATAAGGGTCGTCTTATTCTCGCGGACCTCACAGTGGACAATGTAGTCCTGATTGGTCCCCTTGTAGAAGTCGGCCGTGGTTCCCACCTCCTCCCGGAGGCGGAACTTATTCTCCTTGAGGTACTGGTCCATGTCCTCTATGATGGCAGAAGATATGTTCTTGCCAAAGAAATTGAGGGTTTCCTCCCCCTCCCTGGTGATGTCATACCGGGTGCTGTTGTGGCTGGCCTCCTTGTGGACCAGGCCGGCGTCTTCCAGCTCATTTAAGGCCTGCTGGAGGGTGAAATAGGTGGTGTATTCATGCTCTGTGAAAAAGTTGGTGAGCTGGGCGTTCGTCAGGGGGAAGTTCACCTGCTTCAACATATAGAGATTCATCAGTTTGTACAAGGTCATAGGTTCAGTAAGCATATTACACACGCTCCATCAGGGTTTTCTTATTATTTTCTAATGTGGTCCTTTACCGCGCTGCTGACAACATCTGCCACCCGCGGGTCAAAGGCTTCGGGAAGTATGTTCTCGTCGCTTAAATCCTTCTCATCCACCAGTCCGGCAATGGCTTCGGCGGCAGCCAGCTTCATCTCCTCGGTGATAGCGGAAGCACGGCCTTCCAGGGCGCCCTTAAAGATACCGGGGAATACCACTACATTGTTTACCTGGTTGGGGAAGTCGGAACGGCCGGTTCCAACCACACGCGCCCCGGCAGCCTTTGCCAGGTCAGGCATGATTTCCGGTACAGGGTTTGCCATGGCAAAGAGGATGGCGTCCTTATTCATGGATGCAACCATGTCCTGGGTTACGATTCCGGGAGCAGATACGCCCACGAAGATGTCAGCGCCCTTCATGGCATCTGCCAGGGTACCGGTCCTGTGCTCCAGGTTAGTCACGTCCATCATCTTTTCCTGCATCCAGTTAAGGCCTTCTGCGCCTTTGCTTAGGATACCGCTCTTATCACACATGGTGACATGGAAAAATCCGTAGGTCAGAAGCAGCTTTGTGATGGCAATGCCCGCGGAACCGGCGCCGTTTACTACCACGCGGCAATCTTCCTTCTTTTTGCCGGTCAGCCTGAGGGCGTTGATGACGCCGGCCAGGACCACAATGGCGGTGCCGTGCTGATCATCGTGGAACACCGGAATGTCCAGCCTCTCTTTTAATGCCTCCTCTATCTCAAAGCATCTGGGGGCAGAGATGTCCTCCAGGTTGATGCCGCCAAAGGCAGGCGCGATGCGCACAACGGTCTCAATGATTTCCTGGGTGTCCTGGGTATCCAGGCAGATGGGGAAGGCGTTGACGCCGCCGAATTCCTTAAAGAGAACAGCCTTGCCCTCCATGACCGGCATGGCGGCCAGGGGGCCTATATTGCCCAGGCCAAGTACGGCGCTTCCGTCGGAGACAACGGCAATGGTGTTGGATTTGATGGTGTACCGGTAAGCTGCCTCCGGATCTGCGGCTATCACCTTGCAGGGCTCGGCAACGCCTGGGGTATAGGCAAGGGCCAGGTCTTCCCTGGAGGCGACCTTTGCTTTTGATGTGGTTTCAAGTTTTCCCTTCCATTCCTCGTGGAGCAGCAGTGCTTTTTCATTGGTTGTCATAATCCATTCCGTCCTTTTCCTTATATAGTAGAAACACAAAAATGCATTTTTATATATCATAACAATTTTGGGAGTGTTTATCAAGTTCCTTTTGAAAATGGTGCTGTTTGGCAGACCTGTATGTTTGAAATCAGTTGGTCTGGGGGCGACTGCGCGGCGGCAGGAACCGGGGGAGGGGAGGACAAAAGGGAAATGGAAGAACATGGAACCCATGGTTTGAACAAAAGATGCAATTAAAACTTTTAAAACCACCCGAAATGTGATATCATGTTACGTAAGTGTGGACATTTTACACAGAAGGATAAAGATACAGGTGGTACTATGAGGGAACGTATTAACCGTCTGGCCAGGGGAATCATTGACAATGGTTCGCCGGAGCTGGTGCTGGCACCGGAACGGGTGGAGGCTTCGGTTCCTGCGGGTGAGGTCATCCGTGGCGAGATATTGGTGAGCAGCGGCAATAACCTGCATATAAAAGGGCTGGTGTATTCCAGCCATGAAAGGGTCCGGGTGGTGAATAACGCTTTCGGCGGGCTTCGCAACCGGATTATATATGAAGTCAACGTGGGTTTTTCAGAACATGGGGACGAAATCAAGGGATCTTTTTACCTGGTCACCAATGGCGGTGAGAGGGAGATTCCTTATTCTTTGCGCGTACAGGCCGGCGATTCAGGGGAGGTTCTGGGAAACTTAAAGACTCCCAGGGACTTTGGGCTGCTGGCTAAGAAGGACCTGGAAAAGGCGCTGAGAATGTTTGAATATCAGGATTTTACAGAGGCCCCCTTTATGCAGGATTCCCGGGTCCGCACCATCTATGACGGGTTAAAGGGAAGGGCCGGCAGAAGGAATCTGCTGGAGGAATTCCTGGTGGCCCTGCAGGTGAAGGAACCGGTAAAGCTTACGCTGGAGACCGGAACCAGGACCTATGAGAATCTGACCGGAATCGCGGAAGATTATATAGATATTTCGGCAGGAACCTGGGGGTATGTGTCGGCGGACATAACCGTGGACGCCCCCTTTATTGAACCGGGAACCTTCCGGATTACGGACCAGGATTTTGTCCAGGGCCGGTGCAGGGCGGGATACCGCATTATACCGTCCAGGCTTCACAGGGGAAGGAATTTTGGGTGCATCCGTGTTAAATCCCTGCGGGAGGAATTCCTTATTTCCGTGGAGGCAGAGGGGTACCATGCAGCCGGTAACGCGGAGCGTGAATCCGGCACGGATCGGTTTATGGACCATGGAAGCTTATATAAATATTTATCCCTGCGACTGGACTATGAGGCAGGGGTTTATGAGCCGGCCCTTCTTCTGAACCAGATGATGAAGGAGACAGAGCATCTCAGAGCTGATTTTCCGGGGGACGAGAGGGCCAAGCTGATACAGGCAGAGCTTCTTATATTAAACGGCAGGGAGGACAATGCCTCCCTGGCTTTAGACGACGCCAGGGACCATGTGCTGGCCCACAGGGAAGAGCAGGTTGAATTATACTGCTTCTACCAGTATCTGCGCCTGGAAATCAAGCCGTCTGTCCAGCAGAAGGAATCCCTGGTCCGCTATATACGCAAGCTTTTATGGGAGGATGGGGAGATACGGCCCTATCTCTTCCTGATGCTGATGAAGTTGGACGAAACCATGGCCCAGAATCCTCTGGAGCTGTACCGTTCCATGGCATCCCTTTTCAATCAGGGCTGCAACAGCCCGTTCCTCTATGCATCGGCCTGCCGTCTGATGGAAGCCCATCCGGATTTGTTTGTGCGACTGGGCGATTTTGAGATACAGGCGCTGTATCTGGGTGTACAGAAAGGAATCGTCAGCCGTTTGACCGCCCTGAGGGCAGCGGGACTGGCACTGGGGCTTAAGCATTACAGAAAGCTGGTGGAACGCTTATTTGCAAAGCTGTACCAGACATATGAGGAGCAGGCGGTTCTGGAGGCCGTGTGCAGCCTGCTCATCAAAGGGGACTGTAAGGAAAAGGACGCATTTGTATGGTATGAGAAGGCCCTGGAACAGGGTATAAACCTGACCAGGCTATATGAGTATTTTCTCTATTCCCTGCCGGATGATTACGGACATCTGCTTCCTAAGGAGGTGCTGCTGTATTTCTCCTATGATAAGGATTTGGACAGGCACAGCCGCCAGGTGCTCTACCGGAACATATTGGAATACATGAACCCTTCCGCGGAGCTGTACCAGAATTACACCAGGCATATGGAGCAGTTTGCCATGGAACAGCTGTTCCAGTCCAGAATCAGCCGTTCCCTGGCTGTTATTTATGAACACATGATTTATAAGGATATGATAGACAGCCGGGTGGCCAGGGTTCTTCCGGGCATCCTTAAGTCCTGCCGCATCCGGTGCGGGGATTCCAGGATGAAGTATGTCATTGTCCGCTACGAGGAGCTGGAGGATGAGGAAGCATTTCTGCTGGAAAACCAGACGGCTTATGTGCCTCTGTTTTCCGAGCGCAGCGTCCTCCTGTTCCAGGATGCCTACGGCAACCGGTATCTGGACGTAAAACACTGGAAGGTGTCTGTCATGGACCGTCCGGAGCTGCTGGCCCAGTGCTATGAGGTGTATCCCGACCATCCCATGCTCAAGCTTTCCGAATGCAGGGACATCGTGAACCGCGGGGTGGAGACGGACGATCAGGCAGCGCTGTTAGAGGAGATCGTGACGCAGATGCATCTGAGCCCTGTCTTTGAGGGCAGGCTGATGCAGGCGGTGACGGATTATTATTGCCGGAAGGCCTCTGAGGATAAGGACGGCGACGGTGTGTTTAACTGTGCGTATCTGGTGCAGATTGATAAAAAACATATGGCGGCCAGGCAGAGGCAGCAGATATGCGAGACCCTAATCAGCCAGAATTATATGCGGGAAGCTTATAATATGATTCGGGACTACGGAAGCCAGTATATATCCACACCGCGTCTGATGAAGCTGTGCACCAAGACCATACTGATGAACCTGTTTGACCAGGACGACCTGCTTCTGGGCCTGTCCCATCAGGTGTTCTGCCAGGGGTGCTATGACAGCGTGATCCTGGACTATCTGTGCGAGCATTTTAACGGAACCGTATCCCAGATGTATGAGGTGCTGATTCAGGGCGTCAGGGAGCATGTGGAGACGTATGACCTGGAGGAACGGCTGCTGGGGCAGATGCTGTTTACCGGCTGCTGCGACCAGATGGATTCCGTGTTTGAACTGTACATGAAACGCAAGACCACCAAGGAAATGGTGGTGAAGGCGTATTTTACCCAGAAGAGTGTCCAGTACTTCCTGGAAGAAAAGGATATGGACCAGAGGGTGTTTGAATATCTGAAGCAGGCAGTGGGCAATACCTTTGACAAGGACAGGATGCCCACCATCTACCTGCTGGCCCTGACGCGGTATTTTTCCACGCTGGACAAGGTGGAGGCGGGGGATGTGGAACTGTTAAAGACCATGACCTCCCTGCTTTTGGAGGAAGGACTGGTGTTTCCGTATACCAGGGAGCTGTCAAAGCATATTCCGGTGCCCGAGGACATCATGGACAAGGCCATGGTGGAGTACCGGGGAAAGAAGGACGCCCACCCGGAGCTTCAGGTGAGAATTCTGCCGGAGGAAACAGGGTATCACAGCGAGGACATCCGCCGTGTATACCAGGGGATTTTTGTAAAGCAAAAGGTACTCTTTGAGGGAGAAACCATGGAGTACAGGATATATGACTATCTGGACGGACACCGCAGGCTTGCGGCAGAGGGACAGGTGGAGTGCGACCATAAGCTGGAGGGAAAGGAGAACAGCCGTTTTGCCTGCCTGAACGAGATGGGAGCAGCAATCAAAGACAGGGATGACAGCAGGCTTTTAAACGCGATGGAGGATTATCTCAAGAAGTCGGCGGCGCTTGGCAGGCTGTTTCCCATGGAGTAATGGAGGAACTGTCTATGGACGGTCTAGTGATTGGTCTGGATTTAAATGACGACTATACCCAGATATGCTGTTATGATAAAGAAAAGTCGTGGACCATTCCTACGGTCATCTGCCGGAGGAAGGAAGAGGAAGTCTGGCTTTCGGGGGAGGAGGCCTATGCGGCCACCCTGCTGGGAGAGGGAGTTATCGTGGATAAGCTTCTTAAGATGGCGGCCAAGGATGGAACATCCACCATCGGAGGCATCTGCTACGGCGGAGGTACGCTGCTTAAGCTGTTCATAGAGAAGATGTTAGGTTATCCCAGAAAGGAATTCGGTACAGATGAGGTGGCGCAGCTGGTCATTACCCTTCAGAGCGTGGACTGCAGGCTGCTTGACACTCTTATGTACTGTGCTGACTATCTGGAGATACCAAGGGACAGGGTCCATGTAATCAGCCACACAGAGGGCTTTATATACTATGTTCTGAGCCAGAAAAAAGAACTGTGGACCAATCAGGTGGGGCTGTTTGAGCTGTCCGGCGAACGTCTGTGCTATTATGAGATGAAGGTGCAGAGGGGTATGCGGCGCAACATGGTCCAGGCGGAGGCCCAGAACCAGGAGGAGGCATTTAACCTGGATATACTGGACTCGCCCTCGGGCAGCCGGCTGGCAGATAAGATACTGACGGCCTGCGGTGAGAAGCTTTTAAACAGAAAGCTGTTTTCCACGGTGTTCCTGACCGGGAAGGGATTTGAGCGCCAGGACTGGGCCGGCGGATTTATGCGGTTAATCTGCAACCGGAGAAAGGTATTTGTGGAGTCCTGTCTCTTTGCCAGGGGGGCGGCTTATAAGGGAGCTGATTATACCCACCAGGAGACCTCCTACCCCTATGTATTTATCTGCGAGGGAAGGCTTAAGGCGGAGGTGTCCTTAAAGGTCATGCGCAGAGGGCGGGAAAACCAGCTGGTGGTTGCTTCCTACGGCGACAACTGGTATGAATCCAAAAGCTCCATGGATCTGATCGTGGACGGACAGAAGGAGATTGAGTTTATCATCAGTCCGCTGGACTCCAAGAAGAAAAAGCTGGTCAGGATTCCGCTGACCGGATTTCCGGAACGCCCTCCAAAGACCACCCGGGTTGAGCTTAAGGTGGCATTTACAGATGAGGGTACCATGACAATGTCTATCCGTGACAAGGGATTCGGGGAGCTGTTCCCATCCTCCGGCGCGGTGGTGAAACAAGAGGTGAATTTATGAGCCTGATACTTTGCAGGCAGGAACCTGTGAAACATCCGTATTATATTGACGTGCTGGGAATCCATATCCATTCCTCCCAGGAGCTGTGCTATATCGTATACAACCACCCGGTTCTGGTGATGGATGATTTCCTGGATGACCTGCTGATTGATTTCATCCGTAAGGATTTGGACATGGATTATCTGGCAGGGCGTATGGAGAAGCTGGTGGAAACCGGCACCAGACCAGAGGAGGTTCTGGCCCTTTTCCTGTCGGAATGCGACTATTACAGCGACAAGGAAATACAGAAATTCAAGCAGACCACAGCGGCTCTGCGCGCCCTGCATCCGGCCCAGTATGAAAAGCAGAGGGCGGATTACATGTTTGGGCAGCAGCAGTATGGCAAGGCGGCGGCCAGGTACGGTAAAATTCTGGAATACCCCAGGGACAAGGTGGTGGAAGACCTGTTTCTGGCAAAGGTCTACAACAACCTGGGAGCCTGCTATGCCATGATGTTCCAGTTTCACAAGGCCCTGAGCTGCTATGACAAGGCCTATGAGCTGGGAAAGGATGATGCTCTGCTAAAACGCATTTATTTCCTCACTGTCTTTGCGCCGGAGCTGGATGTGAAGGACAGGTACCAGTCCGTATTCACGGATGAGCGTAAGAGAAAGTGGAGCGAGGAAATAGAACTTGCTGCGCTGGAGGCAGGCCAGGCAGAGGAAGTCAGGGCCCTGCGGGCATTATTTAAAAAGGATCCCATCAAACGGATGAGCGGCGCGGCTGAGATGGTGCGCAGGTGGAAGCAGGAGTACCGGATGATGGTCTGAGTATATATGGCGTGAAAAGGTTCGGAGATTAAGAATACGATAATAACGGAGGTATTACATCATGGCGTTTGACATGGCAAAAGAACATCTGAGAAAGGCCGGCCTGGAGGATCGGATTTATGAGTTCGAGGTATCCAGCGCCACGGTGGAGCTGGCAGCCCAGGCAGTGGGATGTGAGCCGGCCCGCATCGCCAAGACGTTATCTTTTATGGCGGACCAGAAGGCCGTGCTCATAGTGGCGGCAGGGGACGCCAAGGTGGACAACCATAAATATAAGGAGCAGTTTCACACAAAGGCCAAAATGCTGTCGCCGGACGAGGTGACGGAGCTGGTGGGCCACAGTGTGGGAGGTGTGTGCCCCTTTGGAGTGAAGGAAGGGGTGGCGGTGTATCTGGATGAATCCCTTAAACGGTTCGATGTGGTGTACCCGGCCTGCGGCAGCGCCAGCAGCGCAGTGAAGCTTACCATACCTGAGCTGGAGACAGCTTCCGGGTATCTTGGGTGGATTGATGTCTGTAAAGGGTGGGGGGAAGATAGTATATAATTATAGTTTGATTGGAAAGCTGATTCTGGTTATCTGGAATCGGCTTTTTCTTTTATTTCATCCATGGTATACCAGGAGATGCCTCCGGCAATTGATTTTTTACCGTTATATATAATAAAAAACCTGGTTTTGCAAAATAATAGAAAAAAACGGAGGTATCAACGGATATGGCATGTACGGTAGAACAGTTTCTGGATTTTCTGAAAAAAGAAGAAAAGTCGGAAGCGACAATCAGTAAATACGCCTATGAATTGCAGATGTTCCTGCAGTTTTTAGGAAAAAGGGAGATTGGAAAGGAGCTGATGATTCAGTACCGCACCTATCTCAGCAGTAGGTACCGTCCGCAGACGGTCAACGGCAAGCTGTCGGCAGTGAACGCGTTTCTTAAGTTTACAGGGCTGTATGAGTACAGGGTAAAATTCCTGAAGGTCCAGAGAAGGGCCTATCTTGATGAAACGCGGGAACTGACCCAGAAGGAGTATGAACGTCTTATGGAGACAGCCGGAAGGCAGGGAAAATATCAGCTCTATTATCTTATGATGACAATATGCAGCACGGGTATAAGGGTGAGCGAATTAAGGTATGTGACAGTGGAAGCCGTTATGAGAGGAAAGGCGGAAATCTTTATGAAGGGAAAGTACAGAATTGTAATTTTCCCAAAGAACCTGGCAGCCCAGCTGAAGGCTTTTGCCAGGAAGAACGGCATACAAAGCGGCAGCTTGTTCTGTACCAGGAGCGGACGTCCCCTGGACAAAAGCAAT
>OGPM01002815.1_pt1 | contig 11635 bp, 8 predicted proteins | sample 1552961 | NCBI WGS metagenome assembly OGPM01 (sample SAMEA2580304, study PRJEB22360) | human gut metagenome | biome: human gut; feature: human-associated habitat; material: faeces | place: Denmark | collected 2008/2010
TTCCCGTATCCTTTAATGGATGCCTGTCTTCACCGAGAAAAGGAGATACCGTCCAATCGGGTGGAAAGCCCATCATCTCGGCTACAAACAGGGGATTGAGTTGGAAACTCTTTCCAGTCCGGGCGAAGAAATCCGGAAGGCTGTTCTTCTGTGGTATCTTTCCCCGTTTCTTCAGGTTCTCCAGTGAAGGTGCGCCTTTCCAATCCCGCGCTGTCGGTGTCGGCATCACTTGTCCTTCTGCCAGCCATTGTAGGATCGATTCTTCCAGATTGTTCCCGTCCGTGTTTTCCAGCTCAGTATTGTCCGGTATCGGTTCCGGTAGTATCCCGTAAAAGTCCAGAAAATCCGTCAGGCCGTTGGGATTCTTCTCTCCGGCTATCTGGGCATGGGGTGAGGATAAATTCATCGATTTCCATTTCCTGACTCTTTCGGCATGGTGTATCTCTGTTGCCACTGGCGTTGGCAGAAGCATTCCATGGATTATCTCCGGTAGTCCCTGCTGCCTGCTGCCCGGCCCCCTGCGCTTGTAGTCCTGTGCCGTCACGGTGGGCAATAAACCAAACTCTATCCCGTCTGTGAGGTGCACCGACGGAACAAGCCGGTATAAGTACCGGCTGGACGGAATATCCTTCGCGTTCAAGATCACGGCAAATGGTTTCAACAACATATTGCTGTCGTCTTTTAAATACAGGCTCACTCTCTCCGAATAGAGTGGATTGACTTCCCACTTCAGTCTCCTGACCGGGCTGTACCATCGTGAGGATGCCAGCAACGTTCTCACCAATGACCCAATCGGGCCTGATCTCATGTATGGCCCTGAGCATGTGAGGCCAGAGATAGCGGTTATCATCCGCTCCCTTTCTTTGGCCTGCGACGGAGAATGGTTGACAAGGAAAACCTCCTGTAAGGACATTGATTTTTCCTCTCCATTCCCTGAAATCTGTCGTTGTGACATCTGTATAACTTTTCGCATCTTTAAACCAGTAATTTAGAATGGTATTACAAAAATCGTCTATCTCGCAATGGAAGGCATTCTGCCATCCCATTCATTCGGCAGCCAGGTCTGGGGCGCCGAATCCACTAAACAGGGAAGCGTGTACCAGACGCTTCCGCTGTTTCTTGTCTTGCTCTTCTTCTTTCATTGTTTATTCATTATTTAGAGGTTCGAGGTTCATTACTTTTTTGTCGATCTTACGATAGATGCTCCCCATCTCCAGCATATTTTCCAATCGGAGCAGGTCCGTGATTTCATAGACGGTCATCCCTTTCTGTGTCGTGAAGCGGATATATCCTTTCTGTCGCTGTATCTCCACTTCTTCGGGAGTCATGTGCAGGACTTCACAGATTTCCTGCAAGGTCAGGGTAAGGCTTACTTCCTTAACTGTGTAGATGTAAGTCAGGATGTTCAGCATCTGGAGGCATTTGCGGTGTGATTTGACGAGTGCTGCGAATTTGTTTCGTTCTATGACGATTACTTTACTTTGATTTTCCATGTGAATTTTTATTTATGAGTTAATAGAATCGGATATGAAATCTTCGTTTAGACATTCTTCTCTCAGGAATTTATATACGTCAGAAGCCCAGAAGTAAATCTTGCCGCTGAGTTTGAAAAATGGGAGTTTCCCGGAATTACGCCAGCGGATCAGTGTCCGGTCGCATACTTTCAGCATCAGGCGCATATCCCGGCTGTCCAGCATTTGCTTACCGTTGAAACTGGTTACTGCTTCCAGAGCCGTTTCCAGCTTGGCAATCAGTTTTCGTTGTTCCTCAAAGTTGTCCTTTATCATTGCTTTGAGTATCTCAATATCATTTCTGTTCTCTTCCATACAATATTCCTTTGTTCTAATGGGTTATTTTTCTTTCTTCGGTTGCAAAGTTTTCAAAATTAGGCATGAAAAAATAGGGCTGACGGTAACCGCCAGCCCCATATTTTCTTTGTAACTTACTTAGTATCAATGTCGATTTACAGAATGCTTTTTTTCTTCCTTTAAGGTAGAAAGAAAAATAGCAGTAGTTACCATTCTTTTCAAAAAGATATTTATAGGTAAACAATATAATGAAGGGCACCCCAAAAATCAGATTTTACTCTTCTCAGAACTATCAGTAGAGGGGTAATTTTCTATAAAAAGTTTTTTAGTACCCTCCAATTAATACCAAGCCTTCTAATAAATTCAGATTAACTTGTAACCGTCAAAAACATTAATTACATTTGTGTTAGAGTAATACTTGAAATTGTACAGAGCAACAGAATATGTAGCTGGATTGCGCTACTACAATACTGTTTCTGCCAGTTTTAAAGCAGTAAAATGATTTTTCCTTTGTTTTAAACTAAAAATTATGACGAAACAAGAACTGTTAATTGGGAAGCATCCAGATAATTCACATCCTTATGGGAAATGGCTTGCTGCAAATGATTTGCCAGATTCCTATATGAAATGCCACAGGGAACTTACTGAAATTACAGCTGTAGATGATGAGTTAATAGAATGGATGGCAAAAAAAATAATTAATCACCATTATACTCAGTTTAGAATATCTAGGTTAAAAGAAAAATATAAAAGTTTAGGCTTTGCTAAATATGCAGAGCAGCATAGAAAATTACCTATTACGGATAAGGTGAAAAAAGGTAATGCTACGGAAATATTACTTACTGATTATATTCAAGCATCACAAAAAAAAGAATTTATCAAGGTATATAAATTGAAATATAATCCAAATGTTGATCAAGCCATTAAAGGAGATGACACTTTGATGGTTGATTTATTTAAAGAAAATGGTAATGAGAAAATCAAAATTTATTTGGGAGAATCGAAATTTCGCACTACTCCTCAAAAGAATGTAGTTGAAGATATTACCAAATCTTTAAACAAAGATACTTTGCCTTTATCGTACACTTTCTTAGTAGAAGAAATAGCAAAATCAGATGAATTACTTGCTCGAAAGCTGGATGATTATATAGTGCAAGATATAAAAGATAGAGGCGACCTTATTTATGTTGGTTTGTTACTAAGTAATACCAAGACTTCAGAAACAGTTGAAAAACATTTGAATAGTGATAATTCAAATTTGGTTTTCATTTCTATTGGAATTGGTCAGCCAGAAGAGTTTATTAAATCCATATTTGAAAAAGCAGAAGAACTAATATCTAACCCTGATTTATTATGAATATAGAGCATGTTGAAAAAAGCTACCAAGAATTAGAATCAGATTCTACTTTGCAAAACTTAATAGCTCAAGCTAACGCTAGATATATCCTATATAATACGGAAGAATCTAAAGAAAATTTTCCTCGATATACAATTAAAGATGAGCAGCTAAATATCTTAGCTTTCAAATATCTAAATATTGGATGTAATTATTTTAGTGAACATAATTATCTAAAAGCATCTCATTCTCTAGAAAAAGGAGCTTTAATACTTGAGTATATACACGGTTCTATTCATATTCAGACAAAAAATAAGAAACTATTTTGTCTAATCTCCGCTCTTTCTTATTACGTTTGTTTTCAATACTCTAAGGCATTTATACTTATAGGCAAACTTGAGAGTGATACAATGATTTCAAGTTTAGTATCTCTATTTCTTAATAGAAAATTTGATCAGTTATTAAGTGAAATCGATAAACTTATTACAAACTCCAGTTATGGGGATGAATATCTGGCTGAACATTTTGAAGAAGATAATGCTACAAAAATTTATGAGATAATTATAGCAAAATCATTAAATTATTATGTGCAATTTTATCAGACAGGAAACAAAGATTTTTTAGAAATTGCAAAAAAGGATCTTGTAAATCTTCAAGAAGTAGCCGCAATGAGAGGTGAACCTGATGTTTGGTGGGTTATTCGATTATTACTTCTCATTATAGATGGATTTAAAGAATCCTCATTATGGTATGTATTAGGAAATTATTTTAATACGGAAGATAAACTTCCGTTAAAGTATATACAATCATTAGTTTATAAAAATGGCAGTATAACAGAATTGTTTCTTACTCAAAGAAACTCTTTACCAAAGGTTTTGAATAATAAGCAGGGGAGTATTGTTAGCATTCCTACAAGTAGTGGAAAAACAAGAATTGGTGAAATTGCGATTTTAAACTGTCTATTAAATGAACCTAAAGCGAAAATTCTTTTTATAGCCCCTTATAGATCACTAGCTTACGAAATAGAAAATTCGTTTGATGAGATTTTTAGCAATCTTGATGTTTCAGTCTCACATCTATATGGTGGAAGTTTATTTAGTAAGCTTGATGAAAGAATTATAGACGAATCATCCGTAATTGTAGCAACACCAGAAAAGGCCAAAGCACTCTTTAGAAGCAATGAGGATATTTTATCATGTATCAAACTTGTAATTATAGATGAAGGACATTTATTGGGAACTGATAAAAGACTCATAGTTAATGAAATGTTTTATGAGGAATTAAAGTATCATGTAAAAGCTAATGGTGGAAGATTCTTGTTATTATCTGCCGTTTTACCCAATGCAGAAGATCTATCTGAATGGCTAACGGATTCTACTGATAATGTTTACAAAGAGAATTGGCGACCTTCTGATGAAAGAATCGGAATAATGGAATGGAATGGAGTTTCTGTGAATTTAAATTGGAAAAGCACTGATGCAGAAAGAAATTCATTTAATCCTAATTTTATTATGCGACAAAAGTTGCCTAAGAAGCCAAAAGAAAGGATAATGCATTACTTTCCTGAAAATAAGAACCAAGCCATAGCTTCTACTGCATATAAACTAAGGAAGTTTGGTCCTGTTTTAATATTCGTTGGAATCAAGAAATCTGTTTTTGCCATTGCAAGAGAGTATGAAAAATGTATTCAGCCTGAAGAACAGAAGTTTAGATTTAGAAACAAGGCCAATTGGAGAGCCTTTAAACTGGCTTGCATAGAATCTTATGGTGAAGATACGGAATGGGTTAAGTTTGCTAAACAAGGAATTTTCTGTCATAATGCAGATTTGATCTCAGATGTGCGAATTCCCTTAGAAAGATTAATGAGAAGTGAGAAGCCAAGAGTTATTATAGCGACTTCAACATTAGGACAAGGAGTTAATCTTGGAGTTTCTACTGTAATTTTCTCAACTTTGTATCAATCAGGTAATCCTATTACGAAAAGAGATTTTTGGAATATTGCTGGTAGAGCGGGGCGTGCTTTTGTAGATCATGAAGGCAAAATTTTAGTTGCTCATGATATAACCAAAAAAGACGAGAATAAAATAAATTGGGAAAGAAAAATGATTTCTGCATATCTTAATAAGAGTAATATAGATAGAGCAGAGAGTGGTTGTTTGGAACTAATAAGGACACTTAAAACAGTGGCTCAACTTAACGGAATAGCATTTGATAACTTAATTAATTTACTTGCTGAAAATCGTATTAATGAAATTGATGAGTCTTTAGATGAAGTTAATGATCTTCTTGATTTGATTGATGACGGATTATTATCATTGCATAATTCGAATAATTTTGAAGGAAACACATTGGAATGGATTGATAGTTATTTTACTAAATCCTTAGCCTATATACAAGCTCAATATTATGAAGATATTACTGGCGATGAAGTTCTCGATTTTATAAAGGCTAGAATTAAAGGTATAACAAAAAAGGTAGGGATAGAAAAAAGTATTTGGGAAAGTATTGTATCTTCTGGTATTCCAATCAATTCAGATTTGCAAATAGATGAGAAGCTTAGCGAGATTATTAGTATTGTTCAAAGCTATATAGTAAGTGATAAAACATTAGAAGAACGCATTTCACTTCTTGAAAATATAGAAGACGTCATTAGAGATGTGAATATATATAAAGAAAAATTTGAAGATAGTGTTGATATAAAAGAGATACGAAAAAAGTGGTTAAGTGGAATATCCATGTCAGATATCGTTCAACATGAAAATGCAGTTAATATAGTAACTCAACATTATTCTTTCAATATGCCTTGGGTTCTCAATGGTATTTCAAAGAAAATGAAGAAACAGAATTTAATTGAAGAAGCGGATACTATCGAAGAATTGGCTATTCTTGTAGAATTAGGATTACCTAACATAAAATCAGTTAAAATCTATCAAGCAGGAATTCGCTCAAGGATTTCTGCCTATGAAATTGCCAACTTATATGATGATGATCTTTGGGAAAAAAGCATTAGAACATATAAACAAGATTTAATAGACCATGCTGATTACTATAAAAACCAAGTATCAGAAAATGCAGCATTATGGATCGATTTATTAGTAAGATTTTCGAAGAGAAAATTTATAAAAATTAAAAAAGTTCCTAACTTCAGATATGGAAAAGTACATAAAAGAACAAAAAGGTTAATGGCAAGAATAATTAATGATAAGCAATATTTAGTTAGTCCGAATTTTAGTGTTATAAATGAAATAGGTGAATCAGATATTGACTTTTCTAAAGTCAGTAATATTAATGGAATTTACTTTGATTATGACGAAGATGATAAACTTTGGAAAATAACTTGCATGAATCCTTATGTGGTATTTACGTAATTACTATATACTTTTGGGAAGAGATGAGAATAAGTATTTAGACATTATTAGTTGTTAATTTATCGCTATAAGGCTTATTCTTGAAGCATTAAACAACCAATTACAAACTAAAATAAGTTTTGATTAACTTGTAACTATTAACAACATTGACTATCTTTGTCGTAGAGAGATATTTGAAATTATGCAGAGCAATGCAATGTGTAGCTGAACTTCCACTACTATATCGTTACCTGCATCTTTATAAAAACACTTTTAATCGCTGATTTATAAAAGATTAAAACGAACTACACTCTTTTGCCGTATGAAACAGTTTGTTTGCCGAGATGAAAATAAAATAGCCCCAACTTTATTCAAGTTGAGGCTACTCAAGTATCATCTAAAAAGGACTTATTTTATTCCCATTCGATTGTTGCAGGCGGTTTGGAACTAATATCATAGGTTACACGGTTCACACCTTTTACCTTATTAATAATGTCATTCGAAATTTTACCTAAGAACTCGTAAGGCAAATGCGCCCAATCGGCAGTCATAGCATCCGTAGATGTCACGGCACGCAAGGCAACTGCTCTTTCGTAAGTACGCTCATCTCCCATTACACCGACAGACTGTACCGGCAACAGGATAACACCTGCCTGCCATACTTGATCATATAATCCCCAATCACGCAATCCCTGAATAAAGATATCATCCGCATCCTGCAAGATACGTACCTTCTCCGGCGTAATATCTCCCAGAATACGTACTGCCAACCCCGGTCCCGGGAACGGATGACGGGTAATCAGATGTTCCGGCATACCCAACTCACGACCTACACGACGAACTTCATCCTTAAACAACAAACGAAGCGGCTCGCACAACTTTAGATTCATTTTCTCCGGAAGGCCCCCTACATTATGGTGACTCTTAATCACTGTACCTGTGATAGACAATGATTCTATGCAATCCGGATAAATAGTACCCTGCGCCAACCATTTTACATCTTTTATTTTGTGAGCTTCTACATCGAACACATCAATAAAGCCCTTACCGATAATCTTACGTTTACCTTCCGGTTCCGTTACACCGGCCAATTCCGCAAAGAACTGCTCACTGGCATCCACACCAATCACGTTCAGGCCAAGGCATTCGTAATCGTTCATCACATTCTTGAACTCATTCTTACGCAACATACCATGATCTACGAAGATACAAGTCAAATTCTTGCCAATAGCCCTGTTCAGCAACACGGCAGCTACAGAAGAATCCACACCACCACTCAAACCGAGCACTACTTTATCATCACCCAACTGTGCTTTCAATTCAGCAACTGTGCTTTCGATAAAAGAAGCCGGTGACCAATCCTGCTTGCACCCACAAACCCCGACTACGAAATTCTTCAAGATCTGTGTTCCATCTTCGCTATGAAATACTTCCGGATGAAACTGAACGCCCCATACATTTTCACCTTCAATCTGATAGGCAGCAATATCAACTTTGTCTGTTGAAGCAATCTTTTTAAAGTTAGCAGGGATAGCAGTAATCGTATCGCCATGGCTCATCCACACCTGTGTATTTTCGCGTACTCCTTTGAACAACACATTATCCTTACAGAAAGAAGTCAGATGCGCACGCCCATATTCACGCGTACCGGCCGGCTCTACTTTCCCACCGTTAGTATACGACATAAACTGTGCGCCATAGCAAATTCCCAATATAGGATATTTACCACGAATCTCACTCAAATCTACTTTGAAAGCATCTTTATCATAAACCGAAAAAGGGCTTCCGGAAAGGATAACTCCTTTGATTGTTGTATCTTCTTTAGGAAATTTGTTATAAGGAACAATTTCGCAATACGTGTCCAACTCGCGTACACGACGTCCAATAAGTTGCGTAGTTTGCGAACCGAAATCAAGAATTATTATTTTTTCCTGCATATCAATGTATGGGTTTTTAAATAAATGGTCTGCAAAAGTAGGAAAAAGTACGCAATCTATATAAGATATAAGTCAAAAATCTATCATTTTAGTATATTCAAAACATCATGAAACCATTTTTTATTTTCTGCTATCGCTCTCAAGACAAGGGAACGCTGAGTTAAAATGAGTTAATCTTTGTCCCGCAAATACCATTTAAGCCATTATGTACAGCTCATACAACGCTTTTTAATGTATATATGTCTGTCCCTTTAGACTTTTCCACCAATTTGGTATTATCACAAAAAAGAAACTACTTTGCAACACTGTTTTTAGTCTTCTATATAATTACATTAAATTAAAAACTATGGAAATACTCACTTTTCCCAATTGCCGTCAATCTATTTGGCTAGCTGTCTTCTTTATTCTGTGGACTGTAATCGTTCAAGTTATCTGCATCATATCAGGCGTACCTAGCTATCTATGTGCGACTATACTATATGTAAGCACAGTAACAATACTGGCAATAGCTTTCCGAACCAAAGCAATGGACCGCTCCATACTCCGTTTTGACAAACCAAATATAAAGGTACTATTACTTGCAGCAGGAGGAACTCTCTGCCTTCCGTGGGTACATGCACTGATTTATTCAATCGTACCATTCCCGGAGTTTCTCAAAAAGATATTCACAGAAATTGGAACAAAAGACTCAAACGAGGCTTACATTTATCCTTTTATCAGCGCAATACTTATGCCTTTTATAATAGAAGTCATTTTTAGAGGAATCATTCTAAGAGGACTACTGACAGAATATGGTATCCGAAAATCAATTATAATAGCCGCAATAATTTATTCTGTAGTGTGGGGGTGCATGACCTTATTACCTGTATTAGGATTAATATACGGACTATGGTTCGGCTGGTTGTATGTATATAGTCGGAGCCTATGGACTTGCCTGATAACACATATTCTTTTACAAGTCTCAAGCGTGGCATATGTCATGACTAATTATTATCATCCCCTTCCCCAACAGGTAAACTCAGCAATGACAGGAGATCTATGGATAGTCAATCTGGCAGCCACTATTGTATTTATTCTTTTTACATATTTCTTATACCAAACTTTTAGACATCATGATAACCGAGATTACACAATCTAATCCTTCGCAATCATTGATTGAACACGACATCTTGCTGCAGCAACTACAACTGCAACAACTCATTATTCTGGGATTGGTACTATTAGTTATCCTCTTAATTCCGGTAGCTATTATTATGTTCAAGAGGCAAAAACAAGCAAGTACATACTGGAGATCACTTTTCCAGGAAATAGAACAAGTCAATCAGGATGTTACTTTCCGCAATCAGACACAAGAAGCCATTATCGCTTCTCTACGCGAGCGGATGCAAACATTGGAAAATCAAAAACCTGCTGAACCTTCATACGATGAATACACCGAAATCCTAGGATTCTATCGAAAAATAAACCAGCCATTGATAAGTTTTCTGGAATCAATCCAGTTGTCGTCTTACGAGATTTTTATCTGTATCCTGATATTCGAGAAAGTATCTCTAAAAGAGATTGCCAACCTACTAGGTAAAAATTACGATGCCGTAAAAAAACGCAGACAGCGTATTCAGAATAAAATAAAACTAAGCGGAACATGTAAAAATGCAGAACAATGTATTCATTGTCCGTTACTAAACATTCCACAAATTTGTCCCACACCCAAAAGCGGAGACATACTATAATAAGATTTATAAATATTATAATCATAATAGCTATGCAAAAATTCAATCAACTATTCCTGGCATTTCTTACCATTGCAATCTTTATCACCTGTACTTCCACTGCGAAACAGCGACCGGAAGGCGGTTGGTTATGGAAAATTTCAGGCAACGGTCTTTCGCATCCCTCTTATCTGTTCGGAACATATCATGGTACATACGACATACTATATCAATATACCGACAGTATTCCCGAACTCCACCAAGCCTTTAACGCTTGTAGCCAATTCGCCGGAGAAAGCGAAACAACGTCCAAACCAACCCCTGCTCAGGTCGGAGTCGCTATAAAACTACCTAAAGACACAACCTATGCCGACTTATTAAATAAAGAAGATTTTCATTTTCTCGATTCCATAGTACGTCAAAGTTTAAAATCTCCTTTAAATAAGGTGTATATAAAGCCTAATTTCTTAGCCCTTATTTTAGGAGAGATAGAAAAAGGTAAGAAATTAGTAGACACAGGATACTCCCAAAGTCAGATTGATAGTATGAAATCTCAAGTTATGGACATAGCTTTAGAAAAAAAAGCAAAAGAGAAAGGCCTCACAATTGTCGGCTTGGAGGGTATATTCGACGCCTTTGTATCAGAAAAAAGTAATCTAAAGAAAGAAGCTGACGAATTAATATCAGATCTACGGGAAGATGACGAAATTTCACCTTTATCTTTCGTCAATACCCTTTCAGATGTGTATCGTACTCAAAACATGAAAAGCCTGATAGATTTTGAAGTGAAAGTAGATTCGATCTTCCGGACCTCACCGAAATTAACAGAGATAGGGAAACGAATACGGGAGGATTTGTTAAAGCGCAGAAATCTGAATTGGATGAACAAGATACCCGAACTGATGAAAGCCCAGCCCACCTTCATCGCCGTAGGCGTCCGCCACCTTCCGGGCAAAGACGGATTAATCGCGCTTTTACTTGAAAAAGGATATCAGGTAGAACCGATCGGACTATAAATCAAATTTGCCACATCCGGGTTTCCTCATCAGACAAATACTGATAGCTGAAACTACCCGAATGTGGCAAGACAACTAGTTAGAAGTATAACCGGCCCAATAAAGAAATAATGTTTATAGGACCCAGCCGTTATTAATTCTTCTCTTTCAGTAAATCACGAATCTCCGTCAACAACACTTCTTCTTTGGTAGGTGCAGGAGGAGCGGGAGGCGCTGCCGGAGCTTCCTCATTTTTCTTTGTAGTCAATTTCGTAATCAGACGTATAAATAAGAATATGGAGAAGGCTATAATCAGAAAGTCAAAAGTCGCTTGCAGAAACTGCCCGTAATCCAAAGAAACGGCAGGAGCAATCTCTTTACCATCAGCTCCGATTTCAGCCGCTTTCATTACCCATTTCAAATCCGTAAAGTTCACACCACCAACCAGTAAACCAATCGGAGGCATAATTACATTAGCAACCAATGATGATACGATTTTTCCA
>OGPM01002837.1_pt1 | contig 11576 bp, 6 predicted proteins | sample 1552961 | NCBI WGS metagenome assembly OGPM01 (sample SAMEA2580304, study PRJEB22360) | human gut metagenome | biome: human gut; feature: human-associated habitat; material: faeces | place: Denmark | collected 2008/2010
AATAGCCCTGACACCAGTCTCTGAGATTGCCTGTGCATCTACGTCCGAGTCAATATCTGCTTCCATGACTCCAATCTTCATCTCGTCCTTCAGCATCGCGATTGTGCGCTTCAGCGTTGTTGTCTTGCCTGCTCCCGGAGATGACATCAAGTTCAGGAGAAATGTTCCCTCTCCTTTCATTTCCTGACGGAGTCTTTCTGCATCTGCGTCATTGTCTTCGAAGATGCTTCTTTTTACTTCGATAATCTTGTAGTCTTTCATTCTTCGCTTACCTCGATTTCTTTAATCTGATGTTCATTGCCCTGTACCAGATAAGTATGTTCACTGCCACAATATGGACATATCTTCCCGTGCTGAACCGTCGGATAGGTCTCCTCGCAGTCCTCACAGAATGTGATTGCAGGAATCGTCTCAATCTCCAGCTCACATCCATCCTGCTCTGCTTCTCCTGGTATTCTTCCATGAATACTATTCCAATACTGACTGGAAGCAACTGGCATTCCAGAAATTGTAAAGTATTTGTTTAACTCGTCAAATGTTGCTGAACATCCACCGCGCCTTGCACAGACAACACTTGCTCCTACTTTCATAGTCTTATCAAATGGTGTGCTGTAGAACAGGCGGTCAAGACAGGCGATCAATGTTGCATTTGCGGATGCATAATAGACTGGACTTGCGATAACCAGTCCATCTGCTTTCTCGAATTTCAAAGCCAGTTCGTTAACTACATCATCATAAACACATTTTTGCTTGGAAGCACATCCTCCACAGGCAACACATCCACGGACAGGTTTATTTCCAACAACTACTGTCTCTACTTCTACTCCATTTTCCTGAAAAATCTTTTCCATTTCTTTTAGTCCTACACTAGTATTTCCGTTTGCTCTTGGACTTCCATTAATCATAAGTACTCTTAATTTTTCTGCCATTGTTTCTCCTCCTACAAACATTATTGTCTTATCTTCAAAGTTCTCAGATACTCTTTTTGTTCCGGCGTGATCCGATAGCTTTCGATTGCCTTCTGGATTGTCTTATTATGTGTCCATACGTCCATCTTCTGTTCTTCTAGAAATGGAAGAACCTGATCATACTTTTTGGCAAGTGCTGTTGCGAAATACCATGCCCTGGCCATATTTACATAATACTCTTCTGAACGGATTGCGGCAACCTTCCCCGGATATTCTAACTTAAATTCTTCTTCCAGATAATAGCGCATCAGCATATTGATTCCAAATCGGATCGTATATATATGCTCTGATTCCAGCCATCGATCTATCTTTTTGATATAAGAATTCAGATGATTCTTCACTGTTCTGACGGCCAGAAGATCACAGGTTGCCCAGTTATCTATATGGGGCAGAAAGCGCTCCAGTTCTTCTATACAGAGTTCATAATCTTTAATCTGCTCGATCAGAAGCCCATGCAGATTATTCTCTTCATAATATTGATGTGGCAGGATCTTAAGAAACTGCTTCGCCTCTTCTGTCTTCCCGAATTTCTTTGCATAAGTTCGAAGTACAGGGACTCTCACTCCTATCACTGATTCTTTCTCTACTGTTGGCATCAGTTTTGCGTGAAAATCCCGATATTTTAGATCCTGCATTGTAAAAAGGTCCTGCTGCACTTTTGGTATTACTTCTTTTGGAGTCATCTTTATTCACCTGCTTTCTGTTAATTTGCAGTATAACACACACTTTATGCCACTGCAAGTATATATAGAACAAATGTTCTTCTGTATTTTATTTCTTTTTTTTGCTATACTTATCTACGTATAAAGTTGCTGCTCACACCCACTATGAACAGTAACTAAAAATTCTCTGACTCTTTTGCTGTTACTGCTCACACTATATATTACCAGCAACACAGATTCGTCAGAGAATATAAGGGAGATAAAAATATGCTGACAGTAATGAAATTTGGCGGAAGCTCCGTGGCCGATTTGGAGCACATCCGCAACGTAGCAAACCGCTGTATCGCAAAGCAGCGCGAAGGCAGCCAGGTTGTTGTTGTCCTGTCTGCTATGGGAAAGACTACAGATAATCTGATCGCAACAGCAAAACAGATCACAGAGCAGCCTTCCCGCAGGGAATTAGATATGCTTCTTACAACCGGTGAACAGGTTTCTGTATCCTTAATGGCAATGACTCTGATTTCCATGGGCGTCAGTGCAGTGTCACTGAATGCATGGCAGGTTCCAATGCATACAACTTCAAATTATCAAAATGCGCGATTCAAGAGAATTGATTCCGAGCGTATCCGTAAAGAGCTTGATGCGAACAAGATCGTCATCGTAACCGGATTCCAGGGAATCAATAAGTATGAAGATATCACAACTCTTGGCCGCGGCGGCTCTGACACAACAGCGGTTGCTCTTGCTGCTGAACTCCATGCCGATGTCTGTGAAATTTACACAGATGTAGACGGAGTATATACCGCCGATCCACGCGTTGTTCCAAACGCTCATAAAATGACGGAGATCACTTATGATGAGATGCTTGAGATGGCCTCTCTTGGTGCGAAAGTCCTTCACAGCAGATGTGTAGAAATTGCGAAAAAATACGGTGTAGAACTTCTGGTATGTTCTAGCTTAAACCACAATTCAGGAACAATTGTAAGGGAGAAAACGAAAATGGAAAAAATGTTAATCAGTGGTGTGGCAGCCGATAAAAATGTAGCCAAAATCCGTGTTGCCGGTCTCGGGAACGAGCCTAGTAGCACATTCCGTCTTTTAAATCTTTTAGATAAGAATAAACTGAACATTGACGTCATGATCCAGTCCCTTGGTAAAGACGGTACAAAATCTGTATCCTTCACTGTTGCAAAATCGGACATGCTCCGTGCTTTGGATCTGTTAAATGAAAGCAAAGACTATCTTGGCATTAAGAAACTGGATTCTGATGAAAATGTTGCCAAAGTTTCTGTCATTGGTGCCGGTATTCGTTCTCATTCAGGTGTTGCTGCAAAGATGTTCGGTGCACTCGCAAGTATTGATGTCAACACAGAGATGGTTACTACATCTGAGATTCGCATCACTGCTCTGATCGATGAAGCCTATGCAGATCTTGCAGTACGTAAACTGCATGAAACTTTCTTTGATTGATTCTTTATACAGAATAATTGACCAGCTACATAATCAACTTAATCGATTGCAAACTATAAGAATGTAATGTAAAAAGTAAAGCAGAATCAAGCGACAGTAAGGATTAATAATTCCCTTCTGCCGCTTGATTTTTATCTTATTTTTGTTTTGAATAATTACATTTGTTTTTTATTTTTCACTGCACATTATGCTTCTTCCTCTAACGGCGTTTTTCCGCGCAAACGTCTGTAATAGAATCTTCCTTTTCCAAGAAGAATCGTAAGATAACGAAGTACCGGCTCTGTTGCGATCGCAAATACAACAAAAAGCATGATACACTTTGTTGTCATTCCACTAATCGCAAACAGCTGATTCAAATAAATACTACAGAATAATAATCCTGCGATACATCCGCCAAGAATCCCTGCACGAAGCTTATTCATCGGTGCACTGATCTTATAGAGGATCATAAATCCTACAATTGCCAGAAGCATCGTTGCTGCTGTTGAGATATCCTGCTCTCCTACTCCAAATGTCTTTCCAAAGACAACCAGTGCCCCAACCGCCAATGCATCTGTAAGTGCTGCCGGGAGTGCTTTCAGGAATACATTCGTCAGGAAATGTCCTTTAATGATATTCTTGTTCGGCTCAAGTGCAAGGAAGAACGCCGGAATACCGATTGTAAACATACTGATCAGTGATACCTGTGATGGTTCCAGTGGATAAGTAAACATAAATACTACCGAGAAAAGACTCAGCAGGAAAGAGAATATATTCTTAACCAGGAACAGGCTCGCCGAACGCTGGATATTATTGACTACTCTTCTTCCTTCTAATACAACCTGTGGCATACAAGAGAAATCTGACTCCAGAAGTACGATTTGAGAAGCCTGTGCCGCTGCCTCGCTTCCTGATGCCATTGCAATACTGCAGTCTGCATCCTTCAAAGCAAGGACATCATTTACTCCGTCTCCTGTCATAGCAACTGTTTTCCCAGCCTCTTTAAGTGCCTGAACAAACTGTCGTTTCTGGTTTGGAGTTACACGTCCAAACACTGTCTTCTCAAGAATCGCTTTCTTAATATCTTCTTCTGTCTCAAGACTTGATGCATCCACATAATTCTCAGCATTTTTAATACCTGCTGTTTTTGCAACTTTGGAAACTGTAACCGGATTATCTCCGGAAATAACTTTCACTTCAACTCCCTGCTCTGCAAAGTACTGGAATGTTTCTTTTGCCGCCTCACGGATTGGATTCGCAAGTAAGATATAGCCCAACGGTGTTACCGGCTCTGTCAGTGCTTTTCCATCAATCTCCGCTGCATAAGTACCAAATACAAGAACACGGGCACCTGTAGATGCAAGCTCTGTGATTTTTTCCTTATGTTGCTCGTAATCATCCAGAAGTACAAATTCCGGCGCTCCAAGAACATATGTCTTATCTTCAAATGTAGCACTGCTGTACTTTGTCGCAGATGAAAATCCTGTCTTGGAAATTGCTTTTGCGCCTGAAGAATGTGTAAAATATTCTTTCATTGCAGCCATTGTGATATTATCGTTTGTCATAGCTGAAACAAAATCTCCGACCATAAGACGAAGAGATCCCATCTTTTCCGTATCGTACTGCTCCGTTGGAATAAGTTCCTGTACTTTCATCGTATTTTCTGTGATCGTACCAGTCTTATCTACACAAAGTACATCAACACGCGCAAGTGTCTCAATACATTTCATATCATGAAGCAATACTTTCTGCTGTGCAAGCCGGATTGAACTGACAGCAAGTGCAACGCTTGCAAGAAGGTAAAGTCCCTCCGGAATCATTCCGATCACAGCCGCTACCATTGACGTAACACTTGAATGGAATGATGCATTCTGGAATACCAGAGACTGTGCAACGAGTATGATTCCAATCGGAATGATTGCCACACCGACGCATTTAACCAATTTATCCAGCGAGCGGATCATCTCTGACTGCTCACCATTCTGCATTTCTTTTGCTTCCAGTGTAAGCTTTGAAATATAAGAATCTTCACCAACTTTATCAAGTCTTGCATGACATTGACCGGAAATAATAAAACTTCCTGACATCAGCTGATCTCCGGCATGTTTTGTAATCTCATCAGACTCGCCTGTCAGCAGAGATTCATTCACCTGTACTTCACCTGCACAAACCTGTGCATCTGCACATACCTGCGCGCCGGCTTTAAATATGACAATATCATCAACTACCAACTCTTCTGCATCAATCAACGATCTTTTACCATCTCGCACTACAGTCGCTTTCGGTGCATTTAGCATGGTCAGATTATCCAGCACTTTTTTGGCACGCACTTCCTGTATAATACCGATCAACGTATTTGCAATAATAACCGGAAGAAAGGTCAGATCCCGGAAGGATCCAACCAGACATAACAAAATAGCCAGAACAAGAAAGATTAAGTTAAAGTAAGTAAATACATTCTCATGTATAATCTCTTTCGTTGTCTTCGACGGAGGATCGACGGCCCTGTTTACCCAGCCATGAAGTCTGTGTTCCTGCACCTGCTGTGCTGTCAATCCGACTTTATAATCCGGATTGTAACGGGTTGTCGGTATCCGCTTCTCTATTTCTTCTTCAATCTCTGTTTTCTTGTTTCTGCTTCTTGCCATCTGTTACTTCCCTTCTGCTTCTTCCAACGTCTCCGTTCTCGTCAAAATCTGCATAAATTCTTCTCCTGTAATTGTTTCTTTCTCATACAGGTATTTTGCAAGCTCATGAAGTTTCTTCTGGTTTTTCTCCAAAAGTTCCATCGCTGTATCATATCCGTGTTTTACGGTATCTACAACCATCTGATCAATATCTGCTGCTGTCTGTGGGGAACAACTTAAACTGCTGTCTCCTCCCAGATATGGATTGTTCTGCGTCTCAAGAGCAACCATACCAAACCGGTCACTCATTCCATAACGCGTGATCATTGCTCTTGCAAGCTTTGTTGCCTGCTCGATATCATTCGATGCGCCTGTTGTGATAGAATTAAAAATCAGTTTTTCTGCGCATCTTCCTCCGGTCAGTGTCGCGATCTTGTTGATCAGCTCTTCCTGTGTCATCAGATTCCGTTCTTCTGATTCAACCTGCATTGTATATCCCAAGGCACCTGATGTACGCGGAATGATCGTGATCTTTGTAACCGGTGCTGAATTCGTCTGTAATGCTGCTACCAACGCATGACCGATTTCATGATAAGAAACAATTAATTTTTCCTTGGAAGAAAGTACCTGATTCTTCTTCTGATATCCAGCGATAACAGTTTCAATACTTTCTTCAAGATCTGCCTGCGTTACATATTTACGATTCTCTCTGACTGCGCGCAGTGCCGCTTCATTTACCATATTTGCAAGCTCTGCTCCTGATGCTCCTGATGCAGCTCTTGCGATTGCATTAAAGTCAATGTCATCTCCAAGTCTTACTTTCTTCGCGTGAACTTTCAGAATCTCTTCACGCCCTTTAAGATCCGGAAGTTCCACCGGAATACGGCGGTCAAATCTTCCCGGACGGAGAAGTGCCGGATCAAGGCTGTCCGGTCGGTTCGTCGCAGCAAGGATCACAACACCCTTAGATGCATCGAATCCATCCATCTCTGTCAGCAACTGGTTCAATGTCTGCTCACGCTCATCATTTCCACCATATCCTGCATTATCTCTCTTTTTACCGATTGTATCAATCTCATCAATAAATACAATACAAGGTGCTTTTTCATTCGCCTGTTTGAAAAGATCACGTACTTTAGAAGCTCCCATGCCAACAAACATCTCTACAAATTCTGAACCAGAGATTGAGAAAAATGGTACATTTGCCTCTCCTGCAACTGCTTTTGCAAGCAAAGTTTTACCGGTTCCCGGAGGTCCTACAAGAAGTGCTCCTTTCGGACATACTGCACCGATCTCCGTATATTTCTGCGGGTTATGAAGAAAATCCACAATCTCTGTCAGCAGTTCCTTCGCTTCATCTTCTCCGGCTACATCCTGGAAAGTGATTCCTGTTGTAGATTCCACATAAATCTTCGCATTGCTCTTTCCGAACTGCATGAACGGATTTCCTGCTGCACCTCCACCCATCTTGGCCATCATCTTCTTTGCAAGCCACTGTCCTAATGCCCAGAAGATCAAAAGTGGTAAAATCCATACAAGGAAAAAGCTAAGAAGCGGATTCATCTCCTGCTGTGCGACTCTTCCGAATTCACATCCCGCATCTTCCAGACGATTTACCAGATTTGGATCATCAAACGTTGTTGTCTCATAATATTTCGGTTCCTCGCTATTATCTGTAAAATAAATAGTGTCTCCATTCAACTCTACTTTTGATACTTCTTTTCCCTCGACCATAGTAAGAAAGGTTCCATAATCGACTTCTTTCACCTTATTCTTTCCTAGAATATTCGGAAAAAGAAATGTGTTAAGAAGCACGAGAATAATCAAAGCAATCAAATAGTAAAAGATTAATGGCTTCTTTGGTTTCTCAACTTTCTTCATACTGTTGTTCCTCCTATTTTCTAAATTTTGCACGAACTGCCTTTATCATCTGTATAATCGGAAGATTCAATGCTGCAAGACCATACACAGTAAGTAACTGCGATAATGTCAGTGTCTGCACTTTAAAGATGTTATGCAGTCCAGGAACAGTCACAACAAGCGTGATCAGAATCATTCCAATTACAAAAGCACCGATCAGATAAATGTTATTAAAGACTCTTTTTGTAAATACAACCGGACGATTTGATTTACAGTTAAACCCATGGAACAATCTTGAACAGCAAAGTGTTGCAAATGCCATTGTACTTGCAAGTAGTGCATTACCGTCTTTGTATCCAATTGTAAATGCAATCATGACCATGGTACAGATTGATAATCCTTCCAGTCCGATATTGATCAAAAAGTCTTTCGTTAAAATGGATTCATTTATCGGTCGTGGTTTTTCTTTCATCACATTTTTCGAATGTGGTTCCAATCCAAGAGCAATTGCCGGAAGACTGTCTGTCAGCAGATTAATGAACAACAGATGAACCGGCGCGAACGGTACCGGAAGTGCCATCAGTGAAGCATAAAGCACTGCCAGGATTGCTCCAAAATTTCCCGAAAGCAGAAACTGAATGGATGCTTTAATATTGCGATATATATTTCTTCCATTCTCTACTGCTTTAATAATAGTCGCAAAATTGTCATCTGTCAAAACCATTGCTGCAGCGTCTTTTGACACTTCGCTTCCGGTAATTCCCATCGCCACTCCTATGTCTGCCTGTTTCAGTGCCGGAGCGTCATTCACACCATCTCCTGTCATGGATACAATGTTTCCTTTTTCCTGCCATGCACGCACAATACGGATCTTGTGTTCAGGAGAAACTCTGGCGTAAACAGAAATCCCTTCCACAAAGTCTTTCAGTTCTTCATCGGACATTTTGTCAATCTCTGCACCCTCACAGGCTTCGGATTCATTTTCAAGAATTCCAATTCTCTTTGCAATGGCAGCAGCTGTCACCTTATGATCTCCTGTAATCATAATCGGACGGATTCCTGCACATTTACACTCTTCTACAGCAGCTCTTGACTCTTCTCTCGGCGGATCCATCATTGCGATCAGCCCCAGGAATATCAGATGATCTTCATCCTCCAGCGTAAGTTCCGTCTCATCTGATACTTCTTTATAAGCAAATGCAAGAACTCGTAATCCCTCTCTTGAGTATTTCTGATTCTGCTCTTCGATTACTCTTCTTGTCTCTTCTGTGATCTCATGAGTCTCCCCTTTCATCTCAACCCAGTCTGTCCGGTTCAAAAGAACATCAACTGCTCCTTTGACAATCATCGTTGGCACTCCGTTTAATGAATGCTTTGTTGCCATCATCTTACGGTCGCTATCGAATGGATTCTCACTTTCTCTTGGATACTTTACTCTGACTTCTTCCGGGTCAAGACCAAGACTGCTTCCTAAATTAATCAGTGCTGTCTCTGTCGGGTCTCCGATCTCTACACCATCAATATTCGTAGAGTCATTACAAAGAATACTGCTGATAAGGAGTCTGCTCTGAGACGGATCCCGGAGATCGATCTTGTCTGCGGAAATGCTCTGGCCATCTACATAATAATGCTCTACTGTCATCTTATTCTGTGTCAGGGTTCCAGTTTTATCTGAACAGATAATGGATACACTTCCCAGTCCTTCTACTGCCTGTAGTTTTCGAACAATTGCATGTTCTTTCGCCATTTTCTGCGTTCCAAAAGAAAGAACAATCGTAACGATTGAACTTAACGCCTCCGGAATTGCTGCAACGGCAAGAGCAACTGCAAAAAGAAATGCATTTCCAATATTCTCACCACGGAAAACACTGATTCCAAACAAAATCGCACAGAATACAAGAATTAAAATGGATAATTTCTGTCCAAACTGATCCAGGTTCACCTGCAATGGAGTCTTCTTCTCAGATGTCGTCTTCAGAAGACTTGCAATTTTACCAACTTCTGTATTCATTCCAATCTCTGTAACTACAAAAGAACCTCTTCCATACGTGAGAAAGCTTCCAGAATATACCATATTAATACGGTCTCCAAGAGGAACTTCGTCCTGTTCAATCACATCTGTCGTCTTCTCAACACCAAGACTCTCTCCCGTCAATGCACTTTCGTCAACCTTCATGCTTGCACATTCCAGAATACGTCCATCTGCAGGAATATAGTCTCCCGCCTCTAACATAATAATGTCTCCAACAGTAACTTCTGAAGACGGAATCGGGACAACCACTCCATCACGAAGAACTTTTGCTTCCGGACCGGATAATTTCTTCAGACTTGCCAGAGATGACTCTGCCTTTACTGTCTGCACAGTTCCCAGAATTGCATTCATTGTGATCACGATAACAATAACAGCTGCGCTCTCAATATCTCCCATAAATCCTGATGCGATCGCTGCTATAATAAGGATGATCACCAGAAAATCCTTATATTGCTCCAAAAAAATCTGAAATGTTGTCTTCTTTTTTCCTTCAGTCAGTTCATTCGGGCCGTATTTCCTTTGATTTTCACTGATCTGTTCTTTTGTTAATGGTTCTTCCGAGCCATTCACTTCTCTTAAAACTTCTTCTCCCGATAATTGATAATATGCTTTCACTGCCATTCCTCCTAACTGATTATTGGTTACTATTCACACGATGTGCGACCCATAATCCTGATTAATCTGCAGTGCGAATAAAAAAAGAGACAATTATTGCACCGCTTCTTGCATGCAATAAAAGTCTCACCATTTCATCACGATCCGGATGGACTTCTTCCATCGTATTGACGACTCGCAAACGCTACTCAAAGCGCCAGTTACTCCCTTTTATTAAAATAAACTATACTCATTTTTCCTGATAATGTCAATAAACTTTATTTTCTTTTTAGGAAATATTTTCAGGATTTTAACATTAAAAGATCGCGGAGCGTTTTTTGCAATTAGGAAAGCACTTTCCTAATATATAAAAAGAATACCTTACAGACATTCTATCCATAAGGTATCCTTTCTATTCTATCAATCGATCAAATGAAAATCTCAATCTATTTTCTTAAATCCTAAACGATTCCCTGAGCTGTCATAGCATCTACAACCTTCTCAAATCCGGCAATGTTAGCACCTACAACGTAGTTGCCCTTGAATCCGTATCTCTCAGCTGCATCAACCATGTTGTGGCAGATGTTAACCATGATGTTTTTAAGTTTAGCATCTACTTCTTCGAATGTCCAGCTCAGACGTTCGCTGTTCTGAGACATCTCAAGTGCAGATGTAGCAACACCACCGGCGTTAGCTGCTTTACCAGGTGCAAAGATAACACCATTCTCCTGCAGATACTCTGTAGCTTCGAGAGTTGTAGGCATGTTAGCACCTTCACATACTGCAATACATCCGTTTGCAACAAGTGCTTTTGCATCTTCAAGGTGAAGCTCATTCTGTGTAGCACATGGAAGAGCGATGTCAACTTTAACATTCCATACTCCTCTTCCTTCATGGTACTCTGAATTCGGACGGTACTTCTTGTACTCTGTCAGTCTTGCACGGTTAACTTCTTTGATTTCTTTAAGAGCTGCAACATCGATTCCTTCTGGATCGTATACCCATCCTGTAGAATCACTTACTGTAACAACCTTAGCTCCGAGTTCCTGTGCTTTCTCAGTTGCGTAAATTGCAACGTTACCTGCACCAGAAACTGCAACTGTCTTACCTGCAAGCTCAATACCATTGAGTTTCAGAAGTTCGTCTGTCAGATACAGAAGACCATATCCTGTAGCCTCTGTACGAGCAAGAGATCCACCATAGGAAAGTCCTTTTCCTGTAAGAACTCCTTCATATACTCCACGGATTCTCTTGTACTGTCCGAACATATATCCGATCTCTCTTGCGCCTGTACCAATATCTCCTGCTGGAACATCAGTATCAGCACCAATATATTTGCAAAGTTCTGTCATAAAGCTCTGGCAGAATGCCATAACTTCTCTGT
>OGPM01002838.1_pt1 | contig 11574 bp, 8 predicted proteins | sample 1552961 | NCBI WGS metagenome assembly OGPM01 (sample SAMEA2580304, study PRJEB22360) | human gut metagenome | biome: human gut; feature: human-associated habitat; material: faeces | place: Denmark | collected 2008/2010
AAAATCATCTTGACATATCACCAGATTGCTCCTTGATTATATATAAATATTTTTATTTAATTGTTGATTTTTACTGTTCCCATGCTTTCGCACAAGCTTCAATTGCCTTAGTAAAGCAGCCTTCCGGCGGATTTACAAGACCGGCTCCGATCTGTCCTACACCATAATCCTTGTGAGCGATACCTGTGTTGATGATAGGACGGATACCTGTTTCCAGAACCTTTACAATATCGATTCCTGTTGCACTTCCCCTGAAATCCAGTACCGGGATCTTATAAGCATTTCCTTCTCCCTCTGTGATCTCATACATCTGGGATGAATAATTAATAGCATCCTGTACCTGGCCGCCGACGAACTGTACAATGGCCGGTGATGCTGCCATACAGAAACCGCCTATACCCGTTGTTTCCGTAATACAGCTGTCGCCGATATCCGGGTTTGCATCTGCCTCAGAATATCCTGGGAAATATAAGCCCCGGATATACTCAGAAGGAGCGGTAAACCACTGATCTGCTCCCAGTCCTGAAATACGGATACCAAATTCAACACCATTTCTACACATAGTTGAAACAATGGTGCTGTACGGGATACCCAGTGTAGGATCCATAGTTGCCTTACAGGACGGCATGGACAGATTCAGGAATGCATGGTCATTTCCATTGATAAATCCAATGGCTTCCTGCTGCTGTTCCAGTGAAAAATGGGTCTTGTACACATCAGCAAGGATCTCACGGATAAATAAAGAGGTTCCTGCTTTGTTACGGTTATGTCCCTCATCTCCCATCTGAAGAGCCTGTGCGATCATAACCTTCATATCGATCTCTCCATGGATCTCCAATGCTTCTTTCAGAACCGGATAATAAACCTTTTCCATTTTTCTTAAACGGTCAAATACTTCCTCATCGCAGGCACCAAAACGCAGTACCTTTCCAAGACCTTCATTCATGGTGCAGTACGCATCATTTCCAAAGGTTTTGTTGACCACATGCCATACCGGCATAGAATATGTAATAATACCAGCCATAGGGCCAACTGCATTGTGATGGTGGCAGGAATCAAAGGTGATCTTTCCGCTAGCTGCCAGTTCTTCTGCTTCTTTTAAGTCTTTTGCCAGTCCTTCATAGATCAGGCCGCCCATAACAGCGCCTTTCATAGGACCGCACATATTTTCCCACTTTACAGGAGGTCCTGCATGGAGAATGGTGGTTTTTGTCATGCCCGGGATCGCTTCTCCGGCAGTAGACATTCCAACTAAAGCAGGCTGTGCTGCAAGAATCCTTCTTAATGCCTCTTTATTGGCAGCTTCGATCTTTTCTGCCAGCTTTGGATCCTTTAACTGTTTTAAGTAACCGGCGATCTTTTTATCTCCTCCTGCTACCGGCTTCCATGCTACATGGACTGCCTTTACATTCTGCTTTTTCAGGTCCTGATAAAAAGATTCAATTCCGAAATTTACCACACATAATTCTTTTTCAAATAATTCATTTACTTTGCTCATTTTCTTCCACCTCCTCTTTACAGATTTTCTGTGATCAGCTGTACAAATCTTGCTGCCTGTGCATTAGAAGGAAGTACGATCGCACCTGCTCCTGCTAACTGAAGGGAAGTAGCGGTACGGCTCTGTGGATCGCCTTCTGTACCACATACAGTGGCTACTACTGACAGATAACGTCCTTCTTTGGCTGCCAGATCTTTCGCTTTACGGATGGCATCAGACAGATCCTTTGCCGGATCTTCATGAGATCCATATCCGATCACACAGTCAACTAAGATCACCGCTGTTTCAAGATCTTTTGCTTCCTCAACTACACGTTCTGCTCTTAAAGATGGATCGATCATTGGATGAGGACGTCCTACTGTAAACTCATCATCTCCAAAATCAAGGAAAGTATTTTCCTTTGAACGGCCATTTCTTGCATTTTCCAGCTTGTCCTCAGGGCTTAAAGGAATATTGGAATAAATATGCTTCATGCTTCCGATCAGAAGCTTCATTGCCTCATCGCAGATGGTTCCGCCTGTATAAAGGCCTCTTACATATTTCTGTCCCTGGATCATTCCAGCACGTTCTTCCGCTGCCAGCTTTTCAGCCTGATCCTTTCCCATGGAAAATTCTTCAAAATCGGTAACTTCTCCTCCTTTAGCCAGTGCCACAGCCTTGTGGGCTGCATCTTCCAGGGAAACGGCTGCATAAAGACCTGCTTTTCTGATCTTTTCATTGTCACCGCCAATGAAACATACAACGACCGGTTTTCCGGCTTCTGCTGCGATCTTTAAGATCTGGTCCTCTACCTCTTTTGCCGGAGGTTTGGATACCAGTACAATGATCTCTGTTTTTGGATCTTCGATCAGGGCGTTCAGACACTGCTTCATCATGATACCGCCAATCTCTGCCTTTAAGTCTCTTCCGCCTGTACCAAGCAGCTGGGAAACACCTTCTCCTAACTGATCAATAATGGTTGAAACTTCCTGTGCGCCTGTACCGGAAGCACATACAAGACCGATCTTTCCTGGCTTGATCACATTTGCAAATGCAAGAGGCACATGATTGATCACTGCTGTGCCACAGTCAGGTCCCATCATCAGAAGTTCTTTTGAAACTGCATATTCTTTCAGTGCTTTTTCTTCCTCGATGGTCACATTATCACTGAAAAGCATTACGTTGATATCACGATCCAGACAATCCTTTGCCACATCTGCTGCAAAACGTCCCGGAACAGAGATCACTGCCATATTCAGATTTTTTTCTACTTTTACTGCTCCATCCAGTGTAGGCGGGAAATATTCTGCCTTACTCTTTTCTGCTTTCTTATTCAGCAGTTCATCTACCTTCTCTACTGCCTTTTTAAAGCAATCTTCATCATCGCATTTTGCTGCCACAAAGAAATCATTGGCTGTTACTTCTTCAAATCCTTCCGTATCCAGTCCCAGGTTTCCTGCGATCTCCCTGTTCAGATCGGTTCCCATACCTACAAGAGCTTCTGTAATACCTGGCAGATTTTTCACATCCTTGGATATGATCATCAGTGTTACAGAATCATAATAGGTATTTTTTCTGACTTCAAGCTTTACCACATCTGTTTCCTCCCATCTTATTACTGTCGATTACACCATAATACATGCCGGTGAGAAAATCACAGCCTGAGCTGCTTCCAAAACTGGATACCCGCTTTAATGCTGTACGTATCAGTGCCGGATCACAGCTTTCAAATCCTTTTAAAAGCTGTAAAATATCTTCTGAAAACATATTTTCTCCTGCATGTTTCAACAAAGATCCGCTGATATCATTGGTTTTTAACGCTGCTGCATTTGTAATCTCTTTTAAAAAGCCCTTCCATGGTTTTTCATCCGGCCAGGATGCCACATATCCGCAAAGGAAATCATCAGACGAAGGCGTAAGTCCCGGCCCGCATCCGGCCATCTGTTCTGCTGTGAGCACCGCAGATCCCATGTTTCCTTCCTGGACTGCCTGGCGGAAAGCCTGGATCCTGGGAGCTAAGAATGCAGAAAACACTTCCTCTTTTCTGCCTTCGATCAGCCCATGGATCCCTTTATCTTCCTGATGTTCCAGGAAACTGCGGATAAAGTTTGCTGCTCCGGGCTTTAAGGTTTCTGTCTGACTTTTTTTTAGATCCAGAATCTGGGTTATTTCAAATTCAAATAACTGAAAATTCCCGATCCAGAGTCCCTGATCACTTAACTGCAGCTCTGTTCCTCTCAAACGGAGCATTTCTTCTATTAATTTAAAATCTCCGTTCCATTCAAGACAGATAGAAAAAGGCTGAAGGCTTTTTCCTTTTGCAAGAAATGTGATCATTCCATACTGGCACACCATATTCATGGAACTGCGAAAACAGGAATGTAACATTCCCTTTACAGGTGCTTTTTTCAGCATGTTATACAGATGTCTGCATATCCTGATCTGTACCTTCACCTTGATCTCTTCCTTTCCATCATTTAATGAATATCAACAAAGCCGTTTTTATTGTTTGCGTTTATCTTTGTTATGTTTTATATTATAATCACCGTTTTTCTCATTTTCTATGTTGACTGTTCACAATAAAAACTCTATAATTTTGGTAAGCGTTGCAGATCATATTTTTCGGGGGTGTACGTTATGATAAATTATATTGAAGAATCCTATTACCCAACTGTAGAGGAACTTTTAAAACTTCCTATTTTTTCCACCAGCTACGTTGCTGCCGGCAAAGGGGGACTTGACCGTATTGTTTCCGGTATCAACCTCAGCGACAATCCGGACTATGCACAGTGGATTTCTCCTGGTGAACTGATGATCTCCACCTGCTTTTCCGTTTACAAAGATCCGGCTGCCCTGGCTGCGTATATCCCAAACCTGGTACGCAATCAGATGGCTGCATTCTGTATCAAACCTTCCCAGTATTTAAACAATGTGGTTCCTGCTTTTATGATAGAACAGGCAGATAAAGCAGATTTTCCTCTTATCGTCCTTCCACCTGATATGCAGTTTTCCCATATTACCAAGGTACTTTCCAATGAGCTTACAAGGCGAAGGACTGCTCTTTTGCAGAATACCCTTTCTGTAAACCAGATGCTGACACAGACTATTACAGAAGGTGCTGATCTGGATGAAATAGCTTCTATGATCTCAAAACTGACTGGCGGCAGTATCCTGATTGTAGACAGCGTAAACAGCCGTCACAGTATCTGTCTGAAGGAAGAAGACCGTTCCATTTTTAAGGCTGACTCTGAGACCCAGATGATCAATCAGTTTATCCGCATGTCCGTTTCTCATGATCTGACTCTGGGTGAACATTCCTATGGCTGTCTCTATATTTATGATCCGGCTCAGTCACCGGCCCTTTCACCAGAGCTTTTATCCCAGGTTCTGTCTGCGATCCCCTTAGAGATCACACGGGAGCAGAGCATCCAGGAACGGGGTGATTCTCTTTTTGCCAGCTTCCTGCTCCATCTTCTGTCAGATCCGATCGTAGACCACCAGTTAGAACAGACCCGGGCAGATGAATTCCATCTGAACCTTTTTGATGACCACCTGATCCTGCGTTTAAAGACCCAGAATCCGGAAGAGAAAAACCAGTACAGGAAAAACTTCCAGCATACCCTTCTTATGGGCAATATACGGTCTGTTTTTTCCAAATTGGGACTGGACGTACGGATCGTTCCCGCTTCTGATGATTATCTGATCCTGTTAAATTCCCCTGCCGCCAGCTCTGAGTTAGAACAGCTGGCCCGCCATGTTCCAAAGCTTATATCCTCTCTGTCCCTTGAATATCCGGATCTGCATCTGTGTGCAGGATGCGGCCGTCCTCATCCCGGCATCCGCGGGATCATCCAAAGTGACACGGAGGCCCGTACTGCCCTGCGTACCGCAATGATCAATGAACAGACTGTCTTTGGTTTTGAAGATCTTGGTCTTCTGCGCCTTCTCTATGCTGCTGACCCGGAAAAAGAAACCAGCCAGTTTGTACAGGAAATACTGGGGCCATTGATTGAAAATGACCATCAAAAGCATTCGGATCTTATAAAAACACTGGATTATTATTTTGAATACGCCGGAAATGTAAAAAGAATATCAGAAGAAATGTTTACACATTATAACACCATCGCCTACCGGATCAAAAATATCCAGGAGATCACAAAAAAAGACCTCCATGACAGGAAAGATCATTTCCTGCTGGAGGCGGCAATATATCTGTATAAAGTGAAAGTCAGATTTTAATAGTCATCAGGTCAGGCTGATTAAATTTCCAGGATATAATCCTCTTTGCGGGGAGCTGCCTGGGGCTCCTCGCCTGTATTATATCCAAGAGCAACCGCACCTACACCTTTTAAATTTTCAGAAAGTCCCCACTGTTTTAAAAGTTTCTTTCCTTCTTCACTTTCAAAAATCTCTTTTTCTCTGTGTACCCAGACACTGGAAACACCACAGGCTTTTGCTGCAAGCATCAGATAGCAGAGCACATTGGTCCCATCTTCTACCCAGGTGCTGCGGCTGCCATCTGCTAAAACAAGGGCGATCACAGGAGCTCCATAAAATGGATCTGCGTCTTTGTCTCCCATGATCTGGGCATTCAGCTTTGAAATATGATCCCGCATTTCTTTATCCTTGATCGCAATGATCACCGGGGACTGTCTTCCTCCACCTGTAGGTGCATAGGTAGCAGTCTTTAATATCTCCTGAAGTACATCTTCCTGTATCATAAGATCTTTTCTGTAACTGCGGATGGATCTTCTGTTTTTCATTGCTTCTAACATTTCTTTATTCATAATAGTCAGCCTCGCTTTCATATCTTATTTTATCTGGTTTTATTGTAGCAAATAAACGCAGGAAATGTTCCCAAAAGAGAGCAGTGGAAATTGTGGAGTTTTTCAATCTGGACCATTCTCTTTATTTTTCTCTATATTCTTCTAAACTTATCTTGTTTTTTAATTCATCTGACAAGTCCAATTTATCTAATGGAACTTTTTTAGCCACATATTTAATAGATGTATAAATTTTTTCTGATGTATTTTTTTTAAAAACAGCTAATACCCGGAAGGACTGTCTCCTAAATTTCTAATATTGAATAATGCTTTCTCATATGCTTAACATGCCCCCACTATAAAAGAAAAAATAAAGAAGAGAGCCGATACACCGCAGCGTAAATGTACTCTCTTCTTTATGGCTAATTTTTTCGTTGTCCGCCAACCATCGGCTCATTCGTCCGATCTATATTTCGGATTGAATCATTCTCCCAGTATCTCTACCTGAATGATCAGGTGTTAGCCCACCCGATATAGTATACTATATCTCTAGTAAAACTATACCAACATACTGATTAAAAATCAATAGATAACTAGGTTTACTCCATTCCCTTTAACAGCTTCTCAACACTGGAAAGCTTTACGCACAGTGCAAACAGCTCTGTAGCCACGATCAGATCACCCAAAGGTGGATAGGTTGGTGCGATACGGATATTACTGTCATGTGGATCTTTGCCGTATGGATAGGTTGCTCCGGCAGAGGTCATAACAACTCCGGCTTTCTTGCATTTTGCTACGATATCTTTTGCACAGCCTTCCATGGAGTCAAAGGCGATGAAGTAGCCACCCTTTGGTTTGGTCCACTCACCGATGCCAAGACCGCCAAGTTCTCTTTCCAGGATCTCTTCTACTGCTTCAAATTTTGGACGGATGATATCGGCATGTTTTCTCATATGCTCTACCATTCCGTGAATATCCTTGAAGAAACGTACATGACGCAGCTGGTTTACTTTGTCATGGCCGATGGTCTGGTGCTTTAACTGAGCCTTGATGTCTTCCAGGTTGTTGTGGGAAGTAGCAATGGCTGCAATACCGGAACCTGGGAAACTGATCTTGGAAGTAGATGCAAATTTGTAAACCAGGTCTGGATTTCCGGCTCTCTTGCACTCTGCAAGGATCTCGATCAGATGATCCTGGTCATGGTCATACAGGTGATGGATGCCGTATGCATTATCCCAGAAAATACGGAAATCAGGTGCAGCCGGTTCCAGTCTTGCAAAACGGCGTACTGTTTCATCAGAGTAGGAATATCCCTGTGGGTTGGAATACTTCGGAACGCACCAGATACCTTTGATGGCAGGATCAGTGGAAACCAGTTCCTCTACCATATCCATATCAGGACCTTCTGGAGTCATAGGAACATTGATCATCTCAATGCCAAAATACTCGGTAATTCCAAAGTGGCGGTCATAGCCAGGAACCGGGCAGAGGAATTTGATCTTATCCTGCTTGCACCATGGAGTATTTCCCATAATTCCGTGGGTCATGGCTCTTGAAACCGTATCATACATAACGTTTAAGCTGGAGTTTCCATAAATGATAATGGTAGAAGGATTAACCTCCATCATATCTGCCAGAAGTTCTTTTGCTTCATCAATACCGGTAAGTACTCCGTAGTTACGGCAGTCTGTACCATCTTCACAGGTCAGGTCATCATCACTGCTGAGCACGTCCATCATACCCATGGACAGATCCAGCTGATCTGCACTTGGCTTACCTCTGGACATATCCAGTCTCAGATCCTTTGTCTGAAAATCGTGATATTTTGCCTTCAGGTCTTTGCGAAGGGCTACCAGTTCTTCTTTGGTCATCTCTGCATACGGCTTCATAATTTCCTCCTCTATATGTGTTCTTAAGACAGACATATGTCAGTGCTATAAAAACATTTTCTTTCATTGCTATAAAATATACACCAAAGTATTTATTCCGTCAACACAAAATTTCCTTATGAAGCTAAAACTTTGACTTATGGTTAGATGAAACTATACATATTTTTACTTATAACCTGACAAATTCCCCGGTAAACCGGGGAATTTAACTGTATAAATCTCTTTTACTTTGCCAGCAGTTCCTTCAACAGTTTATTTACCATTCCAGGGTCTGCCTTGCCCTTCATAGCCTTCATAGTCTGTCCTACCAAAAAGCCTATAGCTTTTTCTTTTCCGCCCTTATAATCGGCTACGGACTGCGGATTTGCCGCCAGAATGCCTTCAATGGTGGCCTTTAAGGCGCCTTCATCATTTACTACCTTTAAGCCCTTTTCTTCTACATAAACAGCCGGATCCACATTATGCTCAAAGATCTCTTCAAATACAGTCTTCGCCACGGTACGGTTGATCTCGCCAGCTGCTACCATCTGGATCAGCTTTGCCAGATTTGCAGGTGAAAAGCCCATATCATCCGGATCCATTTCATGTTCTTTCAGCAGGCGCATAGCTTCTACCATCAGCCAGTTGGATGCCTCTTTTGGCTTTCCACAAAGCTTTACTGTCTCCTCAAATACATCTGCCATATGCTTAGAGTTTGTAAGGATCTCCGCGTCATACTGAGGCAGGCCGAATTCGCTGATATAACGGGCCATTTTCTCGGTACGAAGCTCTGGCTGTGCCGCCTTGATCCGGGCGATCCACTCATCACTGATCACAACGGGTGTCAGGTCCGGATCCGGGAAGTAACGGTAATCCTGTGCATCTTCCTTGGAACGCATAGCCTTGGAACTTTCCTTGTTGTCATCCCAACGTCTTGTTTCCTGGATGACCTTCCTGCCATCTTCGATCAGCTCGATCTGGCGTCTTGTTTCTCCTTCAATGGCATGTGCAATAGCCTTAAAGGAGTTAATGTTCTTCATCTCTGTTCTAGTGCCGAATTCCGGTGCTCCCACTTCACGGACGGATAAGTTTACATCAGCTCGCATGGAACCTTCCTGAAGTTTGCAGTCAGAAGCTCCCAGATACTGGATGATCAGACGAAGTTTTTCCAGATATGCGATTACTTCCTCTGCGCTTCTCATATCCGGTTCAGAAACGATCTCGATCAGCGGTACACCGCTTCGGTTGTAATCTACCAGGGAGCAGTCTTCCCACTCGTCATGGACCAGCTTTCCTGCATCCTCTTCCATGTGGATCTCATGGATACCGACCTTTTTCTTTATGCCGGACTCTGTTTCGATCTCTACCCAGCCATCGTGACAGATAGGCAGGTACAGCTGTGAGATCTGGTAGTTCTGTGGATTATCTGGATAAAAATAGTTTTTACGGTCAAATTTGCAGTACTGGTTGATCTGGCAGTTTGCAGCCAGACCTACTGCCATGGCATATTCTACCACCTGTTTATTTAATACAGGCAGAGAACCGGGCATACCGGTACACACCGGGCATGTATGGGTATTTGGCGCTCCTCCGAAAGCGGTAGAGCAGCCGCAGAATATTTTTGTCTTTGTTGCCAGTTCTACATGGACTTCCAGACCGATGACGGTCTCATACTGTTTACTCATGGCTTACTCCTCCTTAATCAGATACCTTTGCCAGTTCAGGCATTTCGTATTTTCTGGTACACTCAAATGCGTAACCTGCGCGGATTATATCCTTTTCCTTGAAGCAGTCACCGATCAGCTGCATTCCAATCGGAAGACCCTTAGAGTCCATGCCGCATGGAACGGTCATTCCAGGAAGACCTGCCAGGTTGACAGAAATGGTGTAAATATCACCCAGATACATCTTTAACGGGTCACTTAAGGAAGCTCCCAGCTTTGGTGCTGTATCAGGAGATGCAGGAGCCAGGATCAGGTCATATTTTGCAAAAGCCTTATCAAATTCTTTCTTGATCAGGGCCTTGGTACGCAGGGCCTTTAAATAATAAGCGTCATAATAACCGGAGCTTAATACGAAAGAGCCAAGCATGATACGGCGTTTTACTTCCGGTCCGAAACCTTCAGAACGTGTTTTCTTGTACATGTTGTGAAGACCTTCGTATTCTTTGGTACGGTAGCCATATTTTACACCATCAAAACGTGAAAGGTTGGAGCTTGCTTCTGCAGAAGCAATGACGTAATAAGCAGGAATAGCATAATCTACTAAACCTAAGTCAAATGTCTCTACAACAGCGCCTTTTTCTTTTAAAATATCTGCTGCCTTTAAGATCGCTGCCTTTACTTCCTCATCCAGTCCTTCACCAAAATAGCTTGACGGGATACCGATCTTCATTCCCTTTACATCATCCTTTAATGCAGAGGTAAAGTCACAGTCTGTACGGGCCATGGAAGTGCTGTCTTTTAAATCATGGGAAGAAATCGCTTCCAGAATAGCTGCACAGTCGGAAACGTCCTTTGCAACCGGTCCGATCTGGTCCAGGGAAGAACCATAAGCGATCAGGCCGTAACGGGAAACAGTCCCGTAGGTCGGCTTGATGCCGGTAACACCGCAGAAAGAGCTAGGCTGGCGGGTGGAACCGCCGGTGTCGGAACCCAGAGCAAAGAAGCATTCATTGGCTGCCACTGCCGCGCAGGAACCGCCAGAGGAACCGCCCGGCACATGCTCCGGGTTCCAGGGGTTTTTCGTCTCGCCGTAAGCGGAAGTCTCGGTGGTGCTTCCCATGGCGAACTCATCCATGTTGGTTTTTCCCAGGATAATGGCTCCTGCTGCTTCCAGATTTCTGACTGCTTCTGCCGTATAGGTCGGTTTAAAATTATCAAGGATTTTGGAGCTGCAGGTTGTCAGCAGTCCCTCCGTACACATATTATCTTTGATCGCCACCGGAACACCGGCCAGAGGACCGGTCAGGGTTCCGTCTTCAATCTGTTTCTGTACTTCTTCGGCGCGTTTTAAAGCGCCCTCTTCATCTACGGTCACATAGCAGTTTAAAACCGGCTCCAGAGTCTTGATCTGGGCCAGGGCTGCCTTTGTGGCTTCCACGGCCGTGATCTCACCGTCTTTGATCTTTTTTCCAAGCGCTACCGCTGTTAAATCCAGGATACTCACGTTGTTTCCTCCATTCATATCTGTCATACTGGCTGTTTTCCACAGCCTTTCCGGAATCCATCCGAATTCTCCACAGTTTTTCGTTTTCTTTTCACTTATTCCACAGTCTTCGGAACCTTGAAGGCTCCATCCTTCTGCTCCGGCGCATTCAGCAGGATTTTGTCCCGCTCATCCCCGTTGGTCACCACATCTTCCCTGAATACATTGGTCATCGGAAAAACATGGGACATAGGCTCTACCCCACTGGTATCCAGTTCATTTAACTTGTCAATATAGTCTAACATCCGGCCCATATCCT
>OGPM01002841.1_pt1 | contig 11565 bp, 7 predicted proteins | sample 1552961 | NCBI WGS metagenome assembly OGPM01 (sample SAMEA2580304, study PRJEB22360) | human gut metagenome | biome: human gut; feature: human-associated habitat; material: faeces | place: Denmark | collected 2008/2010
CCGGGCCTGTGGTTCTTTTATGCAAATGCCGTTCTATGCGGCCTTGTATTTGGATTTACGAATCTGATTCCCGTAAATAAGATTCTCTCTAACTGGTTCACAAAAAAGAAGGGGACGGCGGTGGGGTTTGCCCTGGCAGGCTCCGGACTCATGGCCATGGTGGTGACGCCGGTCCTTTCACATATGGTGGCAGATTACGGCTGGAGGAGCGGATACCGCTTTATCGGGAGCCTGTACCTGCTGCTTATGGTACCGGTCATCCTCTTTGTTATAAAGGAATCGCCGGAGGATGGGAAGTCCGGGAGAGGGGGAACGGGAGACACGGAAACCGGAGAACAGAACGTAAAAACCGGGCTTACCAGAGCCCAGGCCATGGGTACCAGGCGGTTCTGGCTGGTACTGGCAGCGCTGGTGCTGGCCAGTTCAGTGGCCATGGGGATTCAGCAGCATATGATAGCATACCTTACAGATATGGGATACGGGCAGCAGTATGCATCTGGTATATATTCCCTGTCCATGGGAGTTCTGATGGCAGGCAAAGTCATACTGGGAACTCTCTATGACCGTCTGGGGATAAAGGGAGCCTCCGTTTACATATGTCTGGCGCTGGCAGCTTCCCTGGGATTTCTGCTCATGGCAGATTTGCCGGGCATACCATATCTGTTTGCCGCTGCGTTTGGCCTTGCCAATGCCATCCAGTCCATACCGGCCACCTGTCTGGTGACACGTTTTTTTGGTACACGAGAATTTACGTCCATATACGGGATATGCAATGCAGGAAATATGGCAGGAATTGCGTTGGGCACATCCATGTCTGCATGGATATACGATGCTTCCGGTTCCTATGTCACGGCCTGGTATTTCTATCTGCTGCTGAGCGCAGTTATTTTCATACTCTATATAAGCGCTGACAGGGAATACGAACGGCGTGTCCTGCAAAAATGCTGTCAGTGAATCAGTGCAAATCTCTGACATTTTATACTCCGACATTTTTACAAACAAAGATTGACAACCATTTAACATTATGGTATTATTTTACAATAAGATATAAATAAAACGTCAAAAGTTATTCATAAATACAAATAAAAAAGTGGTTCTATGGAACGTATAATGGAAAAATAGCTATAGTCAGGCTGTCTTTCTGTTTGCTTTCATAGGACCTTTTTATATGAAAAGGAGGTAAAATGAAAGAAGGCAAACACAAAAAAGAATCAGTTTTTGAACTGAACGGCGGGATGCCGCCTTTGGGACAGGCGCTTCCCCTGGCTTTCCAGCACATAGTGGCGATGATCGTGGGATGTGTGACCCCTGCCATCATCATTGCGGGTGTGGCCGGTTTAAGCGGGGAAGATAAGGTTATCATTGTCCAGGCGGCTCTTGTGGTATCTGCTTTGGCCACCCTTTTGCAGGTATTCCCAGTCGGATTCAGGAAAGGCAGCCTTCAGTTTGGAGCGGGACTGCCGTTGATTGTCGGGGTTGGATTTGCCTATGTCACAAGCATGTCCACCATTGTGGAGGGCTACGGCATAGCCACCATCTTCGGAGCAGAGATTGTTGGCGGAATCGTGGCAGTACTGGTAGGCCTGTCCTACAACAAGATCAAGTCACTGTTTCCGCCGCTGATTATAGGTATTGTCATCCTGTGCATCGGCCTGTCCCTATACCCCATTGCCATTCGCTATATGGCAGGAGGACAGGGCAGTGAGTCCTATGGTTCCTGGCAGAACTGGCTGGTGGCAGCACTTACCCTGACTGTGGTCATAGTCTGTAATAATTATGGCAGGGGAATCATAAAGCTGGCTTCTGTACTTATCGGCATTATCGTTGGATACGGCGTTGCCCTTGGGTTTGGTATGGTTGATTTCAGCGCGGTGGGACGTGCAGGCATATTTGCCCTTCCAAAGATAATGCATTTTGGAATTGAATTTGAAGTTTCATCCTGTGTGGCAATCGGTCTGCTGTTTGCCATCAATTCCCTGCAGGCCATGGGGGATGTGACAGCCACCACCATGGGCGGAATGGACAGGGAAGCCACGGATAAGGAGCTGCGGGGCGGTATTCTGGGATTCGGGCTGAGCAATATCATAGGAGCCTTTTTTGGGGGACTTCCCAATGTGACCTTCAGCCAGAATGTGGGGATTGTCACCACCACCAAGGTGGTGAACCGCTGGGTCGCTGCTCTGGCAGCCATTATATTGGGGATTGCGGGAATACTGCCAAAGTTTTCCGCCTTTCTCACCAGTGTTCCCCAGTGCGTGCTGGGCGGAGCTACCCTGACTGTGTTTGCCGCCATCACAGTGACCGGAATCCGCATGATATTCAACACCGGCCTGTCGGTGAGAAGCGGCTTTATCGTTGGTATAGCGGTGGCTCTTGGAGCAGGGGTTACCCAGGCATCCGACGCGCTCTGCGGTTTTCCTTCCTGGATGACCGTGGTGTTTGCAAAAACGCCTGTGGTCATAGCGGCAGTTGTTTCCATTCTCCTGAACCTGCTGCTGCCAAAGGATAAAGAGGAACGGTAGGGGAGATATAGTAACAGAAGGATAGAAATAAAAAGCATAGGGATAAAAGAACCGCTGTATGTCAGTTTGCAGAATGACTGACATACAGCGGTTTTGATTTTGCGAACATTTGATTTCCAAACATCTGATTTCCGGCCTTTTAACTGAGCGCCTTCTGGGTGACCTTCTTGTCTTCGGCAGACCAGTTGTATCCGTAGACGATCCCGTAAATCACATAAGCCATGATAGCTGCTCCCACCATGTCGATAACCGAGTGCTGTTTTAAGAATACGGTAGACAGGCAGATGGAAACCATAAGGATGGCTGAACCGGCCCGCACCCAGGGATATTTCTTAAGGGACTCACTTTTCATGATGGCGATGTGGGTGCCGATGGAGTTGTACACATGGATGCTGGGGAATACATTGGTAGGCGTGTCCGTCTGGTACAGGGCGGCAACCATGCCGGAAAATATATTCTTACCCGGGTCAATGGCTGGTCTGAAATCTGTTCCGTTGTGGAAAAAGGTACAGATAATCAGGCTGATGGTCATACCTGAGAACAGGAAGGTACAAATCCTGTAATAATCTTCCTTATTTCGGAAAAGAAAGAAAACTATGGTTCCTGCCACGTATAAAAACCACATCATGTAGGGAATAATAAAATATTCGTTGAAGGGTATGAAGTCGTCCAAGGCAACATGCATTACATGGTAATGACGGGTGACTGTCTTTTCCAGGTAACAGAACCATGGAAGATAAATAAAGCCGTAACACAGCAGCCATGCATGTTTGTACTTGGAAAGAAATGTTTTAATATTTTTCATGATACCAGCCTCTTTCTCACATTTGAAGACCTGATAATATGCGGCTAAATGTAAACAAATTGTTAATAATATGTTAACGTTTAGAGATTATAGCACAGTAAAAAAGGAAAAACAAGGGGAGTAACGAAAAGTTAATAAAGTTTCATAAAGCATTATAATATATGACGAAAAACGACTTTTATTTTTAAGTTTTGTGTGCTATATTTAGACCATGAAATAAATTTACATGAGACAGGCGGAATATGATATGGGAGAGACACGAAGCGCGTTGGGAGTTATATGCTCCTCCTATGACGAATTTTTTGAAGCAGAGAAAAAGATAGCGGATTACATGATGGAGCATAAGGCGGAAGTAGTGGATATGACGGTGGGCGAGCTGGCCAGGGCCAGCGGGACCAGCGACGCCACTGTATCCCGGTTTTGCAGGCGGTGCGGCTTCAAAGGATTCCACAGCCTGAAGCTGGCATTGGCCAGGGAGGTGCTGGAAGAAGAACAAATGGACCGGAATGTGTCCAATGACATTGACCGCGGCGATCTGCGGCAGTCTCTTCAGAATATACTGGCTAACAAGGTGGCTGAGCTGACGGAGACCGTGAACATGATGGACCCGGCCAATCTGGAACATATTCTGGACAGGCTGGAGCATGCCCGAATGGTGCAGCTGGCAGCCGTGGGCAATACCATTCCCGTGGCTCTGGACGGCGCCTTCAAATTCAACCAGCTGGGAATACCGGCTGTGGCAGGGGATATATGGGAAACCCAGACTGCCTATACCTTTAACCTGGGCCAGGAGGATGTGGTTATGGTCATATCCAATTCAGGAAGCTCCAAGCGTCTTCAGACCCTGGCAGAGGGGGCAAAGGAAAACGGATGCACGGTCATTCTCATTACCAATAATGGAAATTCGCCCTTGGCCGGGATATGTGATTACAAGATTGTCACTGCCACCAGGGAAAAGCTGCTGACAGAGGAGTTCTGGTTTTCCAGGGTGACGGCTACGGCAGTGATGGAGATACTTTACCTTCTGCTGCGGGCTGGTATGAAGGGCTCCATGGAGCATATACGGCGTCATGAAAAAGCCATATCGCCGGATAAGAAATAATGGGACAGAGCTTCACTGTTATTTACGCGGCGCAGTACTAACGATAAAATAGAAAATAATGCACAAAAAACAGACGGCTTTTTACGGAAACAGGCCGTCTGTTTGTATATTGCGACGAAACAGGTTGTGAAATAAATTTTCTTATAAAATACTATTGACGAAAATATAGCATCGTATTATGATAGAGACAACATAAGAAATAAAATTTCATAAAAAGGAGGTGCGGAGATATATGATTTACACAGTAACATTTAATCCGGCACTGGATTATGTGGTTAAAGTAGAACATTTTACATTGGGAAGTGTAAACCGGACCATCAGGGAAAACATCTTTTACGGAGGCAAGGGCATCAATGTTTCGGCGCTTTTGGCAAACCTGGGATACAGGAGTACGGCTTTGGGATTCATTGCCGGTTTTACGGGCCGGGAGATAGAGCGGGGAGTCAGGAGCCTGGGATTTGATTCAGACTTTATCCAGGTGGAGAAGGGCATGTCCCGTATTAATGTAAAGCTGAAGTCCGACCAGGAAAGCGAGATCAACGGCATGGGACCGGAGATTACAGCCGGCGATGTGGACCAGCTTTTTGAGAAGCTTTCCTATCTAAAAAAGGAGGATGTGCTGGTCCTTTCCGGAAGCATACCGGCTGCCATTGACAGTGACATCTACCAGAGAATCATGGAACACCTGGACGGCAGGGGAATCCGCATGGCAGTGGATGCGGAGAAGGATTTGCTCCTGAAGGTTTTAAAGTACCGTCCGTTCCTCATTAAACCCAATAATCATGAGCTGGGACAGATGTTCGGGCTGGAGCTTGAGACAGAGGAGGAAATCATTCTCCATGCCAGGAAGCTTAAGGAACAGGGAGCGGTGAATGTGCTGGTATCCATGGCAGGAAACGGAGCCATACTGGTAGCAGAGGACGGCAGTGTACACCGCCAGGGAGTTGCCAGGGGAACCGTCAAGAATTCCGTTGGAGCAGGGGATTCCATGGTGGCAGGATTCATAGCCGGATACCTGGAAAAAGGGGATTACGCATACGCTTTGAAGCTGGGAACAGCCTGCGGCGGCGCGACGGCATTTTCCGACGGAATTGGAACTAAAGATGAAATTATGAGACTCTTAAACACACTTTAACCGGTTAGGAGGGGCGCATTTATGCGGATTACAGAGTTATTAAAAAAAGAGAGCATTGAGCTGGGCGTAAAGGTTTCAGATAAGGAGGAGGCCATTGACAGGCTGGTATCCCTGATGGATGCAGGCGGAAGGCTTAAGGACACCGCCGGATATAAGGAGGGCATACTGGCAAGGGAAGCCCTGGGCAGCACGGCCATCGGTGAGGGAATTGCCATTCCGCACGCAAAGGTAGAGGCGGTAAAGGAGCCCGGACTGGCAGCCATGGTGGTTCCGGAGGGCGTTGATTATGACGCCTTTGACGGTTCCCTGGCAAACCTTCTGTTCATGATCGCGGCGCCTGCTGAGGGAGCAGACGTGCACCTGGAGGCATTATCCCGCCTGTCAACCCTGCTTATGAATCCCGGATTCAAGGAAGGGCTTATGGGGGCAGCGGATAAGGATGAATTTTTGCGCATCATAGATGAGGCAGAGACAGAGCGTTTTGGAGCGCCTGAGGGAGAGACGGGCCAGAATGCAAAGGAGGATGCTGAGACGGGTGCCAAGGCAGGCGCGAAGGCAAAGACGGGTGCCGAAGCAGACACTTCCTCCGGTTACCGGGTTTTGGCTGTTACGGCCTGCCCCACCGGTATTGCCCACACCTATATGGCAGCTGAGAACCTGGAGAATACGGGAAAGAAGCTGGGGATTGCCCTGAAAGCTGAGACCGACGGTTCAGGCGGAGCCCAGAATGTGCTCACAAGGGAAGAAATCGCAGCGGCGGATGCCATTATCATTGCCGCAGACAAGAACGTGGAGATGGCCAGGTTTGACGGAAAGCCTGTTATCATGGTCCCTGTAGCCGACGGTATCCACAAGGCTGAAGAGCTGATCAAACGGGCAGTGGACGGCACGGTGCCGGTGTACCGCCATATGGGAGCTGCGGGTGGAGAGTCTGTGCCGGAAGGCAGTGACAGCATTGGGCGGACCATCTATAAGCACCTGATGAACGGCGTATCCCACATGCTTCCCTTTGTTATCGGCGGAGGTATCCTGATCGCCCTGGCATTCCTGTTTGACGATTATTCCATTAACCCGGCCAACTTCGGAAAGAATACGCCTCTGGCAGCCTATCTTAAGACCGTGGGCGAGCAGGCATTCGGAATGATGCTTCCTATCCTGGCCGGCTTCATCGCCATGAGTATCGCGGACCGTCCCGGCCTGGCAGTGGGCCTGGTGGCAGGACTGATTGCCAAGATGGGATCCACCTTTGCCAACCCGGCAGGCGGCGATGTGAACGCAGGATTTCTGGGCGCTCTGTTTGCAGGTTTTGTAGGCGGATATATTGTGGTGGGCTTAAGGAAGCTTTTCTCAAAGCTGCCAAAGTCGCTGGAAGGCATCAAGCCGGTGCTTCTCTATCCGGTTATCGGTATCTTCCTGGCCGCAGTGGTAACCACATTCATCAACCCATATATGGGTATGATTAACGATGGCCTCACCCACTTCCTGAACGGAATGGGCGGCACCAGCCGGATTGTGCTGGGGATGGTATTAGGCGGCATGATGTCCATTGATATGGGCGGTCCGTTTAACAAGGCAGCGTATGTGTTCGGAACCGCACAGCTGGCAGAGGGCAACTTTGAGGTCATGGCCGCTGTCATGGCAGGCGGTATGGTGCCTCCTATTGCCATTGCCCTGTGCACCACTTTCTTTAAGAAGAAGTTTACGGCAAAGGAGCGTCAGTCCGGTATTGTCAATTATATAATGGGCCTGTCCTTTATCACAGAGGGAGCCATTCCCTTTGCGGCCCAGGATCCGCTGCGCGTGATTCCTTCCTGTATCATAGGTTCTGCGATTGCAGGAGGGCTTTCCATGGCATTTGGCTGTACCCTCAGGGCGCCCCATGGAGGTATCTTCGTCCTTCCCACCATTGGAAGTCCCCTTATGTATCTGGCTGCGGTGGTTGTGGGAGCAGCGGCCGGATGTGTGATTCTGGGGATGCTTAAGAAGAACGCGGCGCAATAGAGGGATAACAGGATATGCGGTGCGACTGATGACAGGGGAGTATTTGGTCATAACAATATAAGAGTATAAATGCAGTTTGGATTAAAAACGCAGTTCTGGTCTGATTTGACCGGGGCTGCTTTTTTTGTCCAAAAGCCGGTACATCATATCCCCCCTCGGGATTTGTAATCCCAAGATATCCATGATATGATAGAAAAAATATGGTCACAGGGGGGACAGGGCGTGAAACAGTTATCATTCCGTGCAAAAATCATGATTGTATTCATAACCATCGGGATTCTTCAGGGCGGTATCATGGGCTATTTTGCCTACAGCCATGCAAGGAGCCTTATTTTTAATAACAAGAAAAATGAGATGGAGAACATGCTGGAGAAAATCAATATCAGTGTCACGGATAAGGTTTCCTACATGACACAGCTGGGACAGAGTACGGCCACCAGCCAGATTGTGCGGAATAATATCCACAGCGGTGAGGACTACCTTCAGGTGGGGCGCAGCAAGCGCAATATAGCTGAGTATTTTTCCTCCCTTGTTCTTTCGTTTGAACCGCTGAATAATATCATGATTATCGACCGTTCCAATATCCTGTACAGCACCTATGATTATTACAGGCTGCAGGATTTTGACCTGGTGTCTTCCAAGTACTACGGGGCGGCTTCAGAGCACGGAGCCCAGCCAGTATGGCTTGGACTTCAGGACAACCTGCTTTTTTATATGGAGGGAATCACCGGACCGGAAAAGGTCCTTACCATGGTGGAACCCATTACGGATTTTTACAATCAGGAGGTGATTGCCGTACTGATCATGGATTTGAACCCGGATACATTTCTGGACATCCTGCATACGGAGAATGCCTCATTTCCCCATCAGATGACCTTTATGCTGGACCAGAACCAAAGACTGATTGCAGGGGATGAAAAGACGGTTTCCCAGGTCATAGACGCGGTCTGCGCCATGGAGAACCGGGGCGGGGAATCAAAGGAACTGATGGTGGGACAGGAGCGTATGGCGCTGTCAGTTATTGAAAATGAGGCAACCGGGTGGAAGATTTATACCATGGTGCCGTATTCTGATATCTCAGCCCAGGTGCAGAGCCTGAACCACTCCATCCTGCTCAGCATCATTCTGTGCAACCTGCTGATTCTGGTCTGCCTTCTGGTAGTATCGCTGGCCATCACGGCCCCGGTGAAGAAGCTGATTGAAGCCATGAGGGAGGTGCAGCAGGGAAATTTTGATTACCGCATAGACAATAAGCGTTCGGATGAAATGGGCCTCCTCATGGAGACATTCAACTATATGGTTTTCAAAATTGACATGCTCATAAAGGAGGTCTATCAGGAAAAACTGGCCCAGAAAAATGCGGAGCTGGAAGCCCTGCAGTCACAGATTAATCCCCATTTTTTGTATAATACCCTGGATACCATCAATTGGATGCTGCTGGAAAAAAAGGAATATGAGATAAGCGGTATCGTGGTGTCCCTGGGTGAGATGATGAAATATGCAATCAGCAGGTCCTCCAGGACCGTGGCTCTCAGGGAGGAAATCCGCCATGTATCCAACTATCTCCTGATTCAGAAGGAGCGGATGGAGGATAAACTGGAATATGAGATTGATATTCCGCACCAGTATGAATCTGTTCAGGTTCCCAGGCTGATTTTACAGCCTCTGGTGGAAAACGCCATTATCCATGGAATTGAAACAGGAGGAAAGGTGAGCATAAGGGTATATGAACGTGAGGAGGATGGGGGATGCTGGCTGGAGGTCAGCGATAACGGGGCTGGCATGGATGAAGAACAATTGAAGCGGCTGCGGGATGGTACCACGGAAATGCGGATGGACCACAGAAGCATAGGCGTGGAAAATGTAAATAAAAGAATCCGGCTTTACTATGGGGAAGAGTTTGGGCTTATGATAGAGAGCCGGTTGGGCGAAGGAACGGTCATCCGTTTCTGCATACCCGGCAATTCATAGGGAGGGAATGACATGAGAGCGATTGTTGTGGACGATGAACCGAAAATAAGAAACGGCCTGTGCAGGCTGGTTGAAGGGCTGGAAGAATGGACCGTGGCCGGAAGCTTTGAGGAGGCCGCAGCCGCCATGGAATATCTGAAGGGCGGGCAGGCGGATGTAATTATCACCGATATTAAGATGCCCCGCATGTCAGGTCTGGATTTGATATATAAGATAAGGGAGGTTAATGCTGAGGTGGATGTAATCATAGTAAGCGGATACACTAACTTTTCCTATGCCCAGCGTGCCATAGAGCTGGGAGTGACCAGATATCTGACAAAACCTACCAATCCTTTGGAGTTAATAGATACGCTCAGGCAGATTGAGAAAAAACTGGGCCGGACCCTGAAAACAGGTCCGGCCAGGGACAAGCAGCCGGGAAATCAGCTTATCGCGAAGGCACAGGAGTATATTGCCTCAAACTACAGCCGGAAAATCACACTAAAGGATATGGCGGATGAACTGTATATCTCGCCCAATTATCTGTGCGAACTGTTTAAACGCCACACCAATAAGAATCTGACGGATTATATTTCGGCGTATCGGATTGACAGAGCCAAGGAACTGCTTTTGGATATCCGATACAGGGTAAATGATGTGGCTTATATGGTGGGATTTTCTGATTCCCAGTATTTCAGCAATCTGTTTAAGAAAAGGGTGGGAATGACACCTACGGAATACAGGAATAAAGGGTAGAATTGTACAGTGGGATTGGGAGTAAACAGGGAGATAGTAAAATATTACACAAAATCATAATTTGGCCTGGTTGTTGTGAGTGACAAAATATATATAATTAATATATAAAGTCAAAATAAATTATGCATAATTTATAAAAAGAACAGTGATGTATTTTGCAGCAGTGTGTGATAAACAGAAGGATCAGCAATGACTAGGGGGACATATTATGAAGTTTAAACAGTTAGCAGCGGTTGGATTAGTAACAGCTATGGTTTTTTCAGCGGCAGGGTGTTCTTCAAAGAGCCAGCAGACAGAAAGCAGCGCTGCCCAGGCGGAAAAGACGCCAGAGAACAGCCAGGAAAAGGCGCAGGGCGGGGAACCTGTGGAAATCGTATATCTGAATTCCCATGCAGATGTGTGGGAGGGGGATGTGGGTAAGGAGATTATACAGAAGTTTGAGGAATCCCATCCCGGAATCAAGGTAAAGACAGAATCATATCCCTTTGACCAGATGATCGAGATGGTTGAAGTAAAGATGAAATCCAAGTTAAGCGACTTTGATGTGCTGAATGTGGATGCGCCTCTTGTGACCTCCTATTCGGTAAGGGGATATCTGGAGCCTTTTGAAAACTACATGAGCAGGGATGAACTGGATAAGGTTTTTACCCAGACAGGACTCAATGCAGCTGCTTATGACGGAAAAGTTATGACGGCGCCCAAAAGGGAGTCCGGCATGATTATGGTATATAATAAGGACATTCTGGACGAAAACAATATTCCGTATCCCGCCTATGAGACAGATAAGCGCATGACCTGGGAAGAGTGTCTGGATATCTGCCGGCAGGTTACAAAGGTGGAAAACGGTACCACCACATGCTGGGGCATAATCGGTGACCAGATTAACCGCGTATGGAATGTAATGCCTTTGGCTAATTCCCTGGGAGCTGCCTGGCTCAGCGAAGATGGCCTGACAGCCACCGGATATCTGAACTCAGAGGCCAGCGTAAAAGCCATGACCTTTTACCAGGACCTGTTTAATAAATACGGGGTTTCCCCTAAGGGAGTGAACACCAATGAGGCCAGGGAAATGTTCGAGACAGGAAAGGTGGCATTTACATGGGGAGACCCGGTATGCTACGCCAGAGCCAAGGGAAAGGGAATCAATGTAGGCGTGTGTCCGGTGCCTTATTTTGAGGGCGGCGTGCCCGCAGTGGGGTGCGACTCCTGGCACATAGGCATCAATGCCAATTCAAAACACAAGGAAGAGGCGGCTGAATTCATCAAGTATATTACCGTGGGAGAGGGGAGCAGC
>OGPM01002853.1_pt1 | contig 11516 bp, 10 predicted proteins | sample 1552961 | NCBI WGS metagenome assembly OGPM01 (sample SAMEA2580304, study PRJEB22360) | human gut metagenome | biome: human gut; feature: human-associated habitat; material: faeces | place: Denmark | collected 2008/2010
GGGATTCGTGTAGTTTGCTCTGAAATTACAGATTGTGGCAAATCAGAGCAGAATTAAGCAAGTTGTTACTACCTGTTAGTAGTAAAATTGGTAGTAAAAGGGGAAAGGGTACTACTAATTTTTTTATCATCAATGTATTACTTTAAGTGCATCCTTTTTTGGCACCTCAAAATGTTTTAGTTTTTTACTATTCTTTAATATCTGATAGCATGAAACAGATGTAAGCGAAAGTAATTTTATAACTGCCACTCCAAAATATAAGCATACACCTGTAGAGCAAGCATATTCACTTATGATGCCATGTGCAATCTCATTTCTTATATTTGCACCCGCCTGTTCATTTAATAAACCTCTAAATGTAAACAAAATATCGTTGTCATAGCAATCTAATAATTCCGGTAAGGACAAAATAGAACTCAATACTTTCTCCATTGATGATCCATCATCTTTTAATGTTACAGTTAATCCACCAACCTCTTTTGCAATATTTCTAAAAAGATTTTCTACTTGCGGTGCAAGAATATGCATTGCCTCATAAAATTCTCCGTTCAAAAACATGCGTAACGCACTTTGAAAAATGTGTTCTCTTCCTTCTGGAATAATTGGATTATCTTTAACCAAAAAGTCTAGCATTGAATTATCAACAACATATGTATCCCTTAAAATAGCCAAAGCATTCTTCATCCAAATGTCACCAGAAATTTTTTGTTTTTCTAATGCATTCTGATACATATGTAACTCCAAAAGATATGGATCTTTCTCTGGATTTTGTATATCCAGAGGTGGCAAAGCCAACACGGTCTGTCCTTGTGCATTTATCAAACTTTTTCCAAACATATGAGCTAATGGATGATCTTTGAATTCTCCAATAACACGATTCTTTATATCTTCTTGTTTTTCAAAGACAAACATTTGTGTCAATCTAATTAAACCTTCCAGTCCTGCGGTAGATCCCATGATATATCCATGATCAAATGCCAGTACAACTGCATTTCCTGATTTTGGATTAAAAATGTGGGATAAACGGTTTTTCAGTCCAAAATCATTGTTATTTAAACCTTTCAGGAAAAATCCTTCTGTGGAAGCAGGAATGTCCAAATGATAATCCTTGCTTGCTTTATTTCCAATATTATCTGCCATACAGCAATTCCTCCTTTACTGATCTCGTTTCATTCTCTTATTTTGAAAAAGCAAATGTTCTTGCCGGTGTATTCCACAGTCTCTCTGTTTCCTCATCCCATTTTGCAATGTTTAACTGGAAACCGGCCTGCTCCTGTACCGTCAGGATCTCACCAACCATATTTGCAACAACCTCGATACCAAGATTTTCCAGATATTCTACACAGTCTTTGTATAAGATAAACATCTCCATTAATGTAGTAGCACCGGAACCGTTGATCATTACGAAGCATTTATCACCTTTCTGTAACGGAATATCTTTTACTAATGCATTTGCCATGATCGCAATGGTTTCTTGGGAAGATTTCATTGGCTGACGGCCGCCACCGCCTTCTCCGTGCTGTCCCATACCAATCTCCATATCATCATCACCGAGATCACCAAAAGACTCACCGTTTGCCGGATGTGTTGCACATCTGACTGCTACAGAAATTGTAGCCATGGCATCTGCGTATTTCTGTGCAATGTCAGCTACCTCATCCAGAGTTTTTCCTTCTTTTGCAGCTGCTGCAGCAATATGGTAAAGCGGGATTGCTCCTGCCAGACCTCTTCTGTCTGCTGCATTCTCACGCGGTGCATTGGAAATATCTTCCTGTGTGATGACTTTGCGGACTGTGATGGCTGCACGCTCAGCCATCTTCATGACCATGTTTGCGCAGAGCATATCACCCGCATGATTCAGAACAAGCAGTAATACGCCATGTCCTTTATCTGCCATTTTTACAGCCTCAAATACAGACTGTGGGCTCGGTGCTGCAAATACATCACCTACTACCTGAATATCAATCATGCCATCTCCGACAAATCCAGCCTGTGCCGGCTCATGTCCGGAACCGCCTAATGTAACAATCGTTACACGGTCTGCATCTTTTAATGTTTTGCTGATAACCAGATGTCCTTCCACGTCGATCAGATCAGATGCTGCAAGTGCATATCCCTGAAGAAGTTCGTCTGTTAATGTATTCGGATCATTTAAGAATTTTTTCATTTTCATATCGGTAATTCCTCCACATTTTTCGTTTTTATGCGTTATATCCGGCTCTTAAGCCCTGAAAGATCAGTGCGATGGAGCATGCGCCCGCATCTTTTACACCCAGTGACTGCTCACCATAATTTTTTGCACGTCCATATTTTGCAACGCAGTCTGCTGTATGCTCTGCACCTTCTTTTGCAGCTTTTTCAGCAGCTTCCAGAGCACTTGCATCATCTGCTGCAGCATTTGCAGCTTCTGTTGCAGGGATGATGGCATCCATCATTGTCTTCTCTCCAACTTTTGCCTGACTGATGGTACGAAGTTCTTCCAGTGCATTCTCCAACACCTCTGCAACGCCGGCTCCTTCCGGTGCGTTTTTCATACCACTGAGCCAAGTACCAAATAATGGTCCGGCACTGCCGCCCTGTACGTTGATCGCATCCCATCCAAGATCATCGAAATATGCTTCCGCACTGTCATATTCCTTTGTAGCTTTATCTTTCATCAGGCGGGCAATTTTTGCGATGGTCAGACCGTGGTCTCCATCACCGATCACCGCGTCAATTTTGGATAATTCTTCTTCATGTTCCAACAGAAGATCTGCTGTAACATCAAACATCTTCTGCCACTGTTTTAATGAAACTCCCATAGTAAAACCTCCCGGATCTATTTGTAAATTTTTTCTTCTACCGCTTTGATTTTTTCCTGAGCATCTAACAGGAAATCATGAAAATCATCCAGACCTTCTGTAATCTGAGTATTCAGAAATACATCTACCATCTCACATGCCATAAACGGTGCTACAATAAAACCGCCCATGGTAAGGACATTGGAATTGTTTATGGCACGGCACATTCTGGCTGCGAATGTACTCTCTACTACAGCGGCACGGATTCCTTTATAACTGTTTGCCATCTGTGCCATTCCCATACCGGTACCACAGCAGAGAATTGCATAATCACATTCACCGCTCTGTACTGCTGGTGCTACTTCCGGAACAATATCATAATATTCCCGTGCTTCTTTTGCATAATCTACATACTCAATATTTAACTCTTCGAGATGTTTGCGGATTGCTTCTTTTAATTCAAATCCAGATCCATCTGCGCCAATTGCTATTTTCATGACAAAAACCTCCTGTCTTTATACTCATCATTTTTATACGGATAATTCTTCCCTTGCGATAATTGAATCCTGTAATTCTTTTGTCAGGTCTACAAACACGGCACTGTATCCACCGACACGAACCAGCAGATCTCTGTAATCATCCGGATGTATCTGTGCATCTTTCAGTTCTTCACTGTCTAATACAAGATACTGGATCTGCTGACCGCCTGCATCCATATAAGTTCTTACCAGATCTGCCCATTTCTGGATATCACGTTCGGTATTGACGGTACTCTGTCCAAATCTCTGGTTAAATGTAACACCATTCGTTGTGTGGTAAGCGTCAATCGCTCTTGCTGCTGACATATGACGGGCTGTCGCACCTTTATGCTGTGCATATCTGGACGGAGCAACGGAATCTGACAGATGTTCCTGAGCAAATCTTCCATCTGGTGTGGCTCCTGTCCACTGTCCCAGTGTGATATAACTGTCCATACTGATCAGGCCGCCGATAAAATGTCCACCGTGTGCTGTCTTGTACTGTTCCAGTTCTCCGAACCAGCAATCCAGAACTTCTTTACACCAGTTATCAGCATACTTATCATCACAGCCATACTTCGGTGCATTCACACATTTCTCACGCAATGATTCATGTCCTTCCCAGTTATGTTTCAATGCATCCTTAAGATCTGCCCACTCTGCTGTATGTTCCTTGAATATCACAGTATCGATGGCAGATAAAGAATCACCCGCAGATGCCAGACCAATACCCAGCGGACCGGTCCAGCTGTATTTGGAACCACCGTTTACAAAATCAATACCGGTTCTTCTGGAAGTCGGATGCATCAGATCATGCCAGATTGACGGATAGAATGTCGTAAATACATAATCATTGACATTGTTTGTCACCACATTCATCTTGACTGCGTAAGCCATCTGTTTTCTGACCGCATCCATAAATTCATCCATTGTCTGGAAACTTTCCACATCTCCGGTCTTCGGTCCTACCTGTCGGCCATTCAATGGATTGACACCGTTCCATAATGCCAGTTCGATTGGTTTGATCAGACTGAAAAATCCACCGTTCTGGCGTCCGGAAGTATCTGCTCCGGTCATATTCGGATCTGTCACATTTTCCTGACAGCCGACATCACCATAGTTTCTTGCATCTTCCAGTGCTACACCACAGTTGCTTACCATGCCCGGAACGATCACATCATCATTTAATAACAATGGCAAACCGCCTCCAAGTCTCAACAATTCCAGCGCACAGGTAATCAGTTTCTCCGGTGTACCGTGATGCACTCTGACAGATAATGCAGGGTCGATCAGATGTACATGTGCATGTGCTTCCAGCAGCATATAAGTCAGTTCATTTGTGGTATCTCTTCCATGTACATCCATACCACTGAGGTTGATCTTGTCATTATTTCCTCGCGGGCATCCAACACCCATGGTAAATGCCGTACTCTCATTCCATTTCAGGAACAGGCATTCCAACAGCTGCTGTGCCTTTTTTCTGGTAATTTTACCAGCGGCAAGATCTTTTCTCAGATATGGCAGCATGTACTGATCAAAACGTCCCAGTGAATGGGAATCCATACCTTCGATCAGTGCCGTTGCCGCACGTAAAAAGTGAACACACTGTAATGCTTCCCACCAGCTCTCTGCCGGATACTGCGGCACTTTATTACAAATACGCGCCATTTCTTTCAATTCTTCTACACGTTCAGGATCAGACTCTGTCTCTGCCAGCTGCAGACAATAAGCTGCATTACGCTGTGCATAATCAATCATCGCTTCCGCTACCATGATCATGGCTTTGTACTGATTGACACAGTTTAATGTCTTCATTCCATCCGGATTGGTGATGTCCGCCTGTGCCATGGACGCTTTCATCTCATCGATAAGTCCCTGCAGGCCTTTTTCCAGAACGGAACGGTAATCCTGAATCGTATGAGCCAGCGGCCCACCAACGGTTGGGATGTAACACTGGCTGTAATTAAAATACTCCCAGGCTTCCGGCTGATTTATTTTCATCTCATTTACCAGATAGTCCATTCTTCCTCTGTTTTTCCAGTATGGAAGAATCTGCTCCTGGAACGTTTCCAGTTCTTTCGGATCATACACATAGATACGATCCAGTTCCTCACAGGAACCGTGCTCCGGAAAGTCCAGTGCCGGGAAATGCGGATTAAAATCTACATAATGAGGACCGCACGCTGCTCCACCCATCAGCAGCTGCCCCTCTGTCAATCCAAGAGGAATTTCATGTAAACCACGCTGAATGGATCGTGCCCGCCGAATCGCCGGATGCTGACCTTCCGTTTCCATATAAGAAAGCGTCACGCTGGTTGCCCAGTGAAAAGAAAGTCTTCTTTTTCCATCCTGATATCTCTTCAGCATCGGTTTTCTTATTTTCTGTATCCGCATCTCTTCCGGATCATCTTCCTTCAGGATCATATCCTGAAACAACACTCCTCTCCATGGCACATTTCTTGTTTTCCACCATGGCTCTACATTTCTCTGTGTCTCCACTGAAACCCCCTCCTGACAGATTGATTTATTAGAATAAAAATACTACTTTTGTTGCTTTATGACTCTTGATCTGCTCAAATCCGAACTCACAATCTTCCGGCTGAAGTACATGACTGATGAACTCATACGGATTTACTTTTCCGTCTAATACAAGCTGTGCCATCTCTTCGTTTGCATCTTCCTCATCCGGCCATTTTACCCATACACGCGGGTCATTGCGTAATTCCGGTGCCCAGGAAAGTCCCGGTGCTGCGCCGTATAACTGAACCGTTCCTTTTTCTCCTACAACATCCAGACACATCTTTAATGCAGAATCACTACCTACAGCCTCGATGACTTTACCGATGCCGCCGTTTGCGATCATATCTTTTAATTCCTGTGGGAAGTCATTGCCAACTACATACATATCAGCACCTGCGCCTTTGAATTTTTTCTCATGATCTGCACGTCTGCCGAATACAATAATTGGTGATGCGCCCATTATTTTTGCGAATTTAGTGAAGCAGACTGCTACCGGACCTGTACCAACGATACCAAGAGGCTCACCTGGTTTGATATCAAAGTTACGTAATGTCTGCCATGTTTCTTTCAGTGTGATCATGATCGCACCCTGAACACTGTTGATTCCTTCCGGAAGGATCTGATGTTTTGTACACTGGTAATTCAGCGGAATATCTACACCATCCTCCTGGATTGCTTTCAGATCCTGAACAACACCATACTCACTCATACCGCCTTCAGATCCGATTCCACCCGGATAATGTCCCCAGGTATGTGCACGAAGTACACGATCACCAACTTTGAAGTTACGGCATTTCTCACCAAGGGCAATAACAACACCTGCAGACTCATGTCCAAGGTTGATCGGTACTCCTTCCGGATGTCCGCCGCCTTCCGGACCGCCAAACTCACGGTTTACGAACATCATATCTGTGTGGTTACAGATCGCACATGCCTCGATTTTTACAAGTGCCTCGTAAGGACCCGGTGTAGGTACCGGAATATCTCCTAAACAAACTTTACCTGGTTCTGGTGAAATAATCGTTTTCATTGTAAGTTCCTCACTTTCCTTTTGTTATAATAGTGTTCTATTTTTACGCTTCCCTTTATCCGCCGATGATGACCTTTAATCCAAATTGTTCCAACAATAACTTTGCGTCTGCAATTTTTTCCGGACCATCTTCCCGGAGTTTTAATGGAAGTATTTCTTTCAATTGATACGTTTTTCCTAATTTCTGATACTTGTCTTTACCCAACTGATGAAACGGCATCAGATGTATCTCCTGCAGTCCATGTTCTTTCATAAACTGTGCCATCTCCATCAGGTTTTCTTCTGTCCCGTTGTATTCCGGTAAAAAAGGTACTCTGATAATGATCTGCTTACCCATCTCAATTAAGCTTTCCAGATTTTGCAGGATTGGAACATTGGATACCCCGGTAAGTGCGCCATGCGTGATCGGATTCATATGCTTGATATCATAGAGAAATAAATCCGTATATTTCGCCATTTCTTTCAGTTTTTCCCACTCTCCATATCCGGATGTTTCAATGGCTGTGTGAATATTGGAGTCATAACACAACTGCAGCAGTTTCGTGGAAAATTCCGCCTGCGACAGCACTTCTCCTCCGGATAATGTCACACCACCACCGGAATGCCGGTAATAATTGCGATCTTTTTTTATCTCCTCCAGCACCTCTTCCGGCTCAAACAGCCTTCCGAGTATCTCCACCTCGCCGTTGGAATTTTTCCAGGTCTCCGGCAGTTTACTCCAGGATTCCGGATTACAGCACCAGCGGCACCGCAATGGACATCCCTTCAAAAAGACAACCGTTCGAATTCCCAGTCCATCATGAATGGAATATCGCTGAATATTAAATACTGTACCTTTTAGCTTTTTTGCCATCTTTTTAATACCAAGGACCTGTTCCTGCCGCTATCAGTTCCAGTGGCACTTTACTTAATGGTTCTGCCCCATCCGGTCCGGTCAGGAAGTTATCACAACAGAATACATACTCCGTATCAGTAATTCCAAACGGATGAACCGCAATATTCATATTTGACCGGATCACCATGTTTTCCATATCATAGATAACCGGACGTTCTGCCAGTTCATATCCCTGTCCATGTGCAAAAATCATGCCTTTTCCAGGGAATCCCCGTCGCTCCATGTAGTCGCTGTTTATGCGACAGATATCTGCCGGTGATGCACCTTCTTTTAAAATTTCAGCAGCACGCCGCTGTGCATCTCTGGCCGCCATCCATGCAGCCATCAACTGTTTGGACGGTTCTCCTATCACGAAAGTTCTTCCGACTTCCTGATAGAATCCACCCGGTCCGCTTACCTCAAGCATGACCATAATCTGATCACCTTTCTGTAATGTCCGGTTCATCAAAAACGGCATTTTATGTGCCGCATGCTGTCCCATTGGTGCGGAACACACCATGATCAGTTGTTCTTCACTTCCCAGATCGCAAAGCAGATGTCTGATCTCATTTGCAACCTCGTATTCTTTTCTGCCTGGTCGGATCATTGCAGGAATTGCTGCAAACGCCGCTCCTACCACATCAGCTGTTCCGCGAATCAGCTTGATTTCCTCCGGACTCTTCACACATTTAATCTCGTCTACCATATCTGTTGCATCTACAAATGTAACATCTGTCAGATTTTCTTTGATGTATTCATAGAAGCAGGCAGACATAAGCCCCTGTGCTACAATTCCAAGTTTTTTATACCCATTTTTTCGAATCGCTTCCACGGCAGCCTGGCCATCCAGGCTGTCCGTGTAGTGAATACTACGATAATATGGGCGCACAATATTTTCTTTAATGCCTCGCATCATCCAGTCCGGTAACACAAGATCCGGCGTATTACCCTCTGTAATAACAGTCATCTCGTCATCCGCCGGAAAAAGAACTGTAAGCGGTGTCCCAAATTTCGCGGGTATGTCGATAAACCAGCGTACATATCCTCCCATGTGTGCTTCACTGTTCTGGATGACCAGACAGTCAATTTCCTGTTTTTTCATCTCTTTTCTGACCGCTGACCAGCGTCTGTTCAATTCCTGATCAGAAATCGGAAGAAATACATTTTCTTTTAATTGCGAATCCATAATATCTTTCCCCTCATATAAATTAATTACAAGCTAAATCAGGTGTTAAATACCGGTGCATTCTTCGGATCATAGATATACGGAATCATGTTTTTACCGCCATCTACCAGAATGTTCTCTGCTGTGATCCATCCTGAATACTCATCGGATGCCAGGAAGCAGCAGATATGACCATGATCTTTGTAGCAGTCTCCACAACGTCCAAGCGGGATAGTTGCTCCGATCTTGTCTGCATTCTCATGCATGAATGTGTTCATACCTGTCGGTGTAGGACCAGGTGCGATAGAGTTTACACGGATTCTGTGCGGTGCAAGGTATCCTGCAAGTGCAAGTGTGATTGCCTGAACACCACCCTTGGAAGCACTGTATCCAATTCCCTCCGGGAAGCAGGCTGTTACAGACTCTGAAGAGAAGTTTACGATAGAACCGTGAATACCATTCTCAATCATTGTTTTTGCAACTGCTTTTGTACAGATAAATACACTCTCCAGATTGATCTTTACTTCACGCTGGAACTCTTCCAGTGTCTGTTCAAAGAAGTCTTTCCAGTAGATAACACCTGCATTATTGATCAGTGTTGTGATCGGTCCTAACTCATCTAAAGTTTTCTGAACCATTGCATCAACACTTGCCGGATCAGTTACATCGCAATATGCAGCGATTGCTTTTCCACCGGATTCATTGATTTCCTTTGCAACATTTTTTGCGTTTTCTTCGTTGATATCGCATACCATGACAGCTGCACCATGATCAGCCAGCGCCATTGCTACTCCACGACCGTTTCCACGGCCAGCCCCTGTTACGATAGCAACTTTGTCGTTCAACTGTAACATTGTAAAAACACTCCTTTTCTTTAAAATTTACTTCTTGTTTCTTTCATCGTCAGATGATTTTGTTTACATTGTCATTATAAGAAAACGGCCGAATTTCAGATACGACCTGTGTCCACATATAAAATTCTTTTTTCGGACACAGGTCATCTTTTTGAGTGGAAAAATCAGACATGCTGCACATATGCGGCAAAAGCAACCATAAATCTCCGTATAAAAACAGAAAACGTCGGAAGACGATCTCTATCAGACAGTCTTCCGACGTTTCTTATTTCTTTTATCTGCAACCGGTTTTCCGGTCAGATTCTGGCCGTTCATCTATTCTGGTCTATACCTGTTTCTTTTTTGCTGTATCCAGTTTCCATAATACCGTAAAGACCAGTCCTGCAATGCCGATCACTGCCGGAAGCAGAGATCTTGTGATCAGGATACCATTCGCTGCCAGTTCTGTCTGCTGGGCATTTGCCACATATCCGGTTACTGCCAGAATCATGCTGACGGCAGCTCCTGCAAGAGCCTGTCCGATCTTGTTTGCAAAAGAGTTCAGTGAGAAACAGATACCATCTGCTCTGGAACCATTCTTCTCTGCGATATACTGTGCCGTCTGCATCAGCATAACCGTAATTGTTACCAGACGGACACCGATGAAAAATCCTACAATACCAAAACATACAAATAATACACTCAGACTTCCACGGCCAAGGATCATGATGATCACACCCATGATAATATCTGACAGAAAACCGACAATGGTCATTACCTTTGCAGGGATTTTCTTTACAAACACTGGTGCGGCTGCAGAACCGATCATCGCCATTCCCATACAGATGATCATATACAGACCGATCATCGCCGGATTACCGATATAGTAGATCATATAGTAAGCACCGGTAGTTGCCGGGAATGCCATACCCATGGCACAGCATCCCATGCTGATCAGTACCATAACCAGCGGTTTGCAGCATACTTTCTTAAATTCTCTGAAAATATTTGCACTCTGTGCTTCATTCTTGGGCGCATTGACTTCTTTTGTAGAGAAAAATGTGATAATGGCACAAACAACTGCGATCACACCAAGAATTGCCACATATTTTGGATAACCGATTTTTTTATTGACTGCATCACTTCCACCGCCCAGTACCGTTACTACCTTTTCCGTACACGCAGATGCGATCAGCATTGCAAGGATACAAAGTGTTCTTGCACAGGAAATCAGTTTATTTCTTGTATGCTCTTTTTCAGAAAGGGATGGAACCATTGCCCAGTAAGGTACATCATATGCTGTAAAGATCATACCAAACAACGTGTATGTAATAGCCGCATATACGATCTTGCCTCCAACACTGAAGTTCGGTGTACAGAAGCACAGGAATCCCACAATTGCCAGTGGAAGGGATGCAAATAAAATATACGGCCTGTATTTTCCGAAACGGGTCACCGGACTCTTGTCCACGATTGCTCCCATCATCGGATCGTTCACTGCATCCCAGATTTTTGAAATCAGAAAAATAACAGAAACTGCCATTGCCGGAATTCCAAATACATCCGTATAAAAAATCAGCAGAAATGACTGAAACACACCCATAATAAAATTGTTACTCATACTTCCAAGGCCATATCCAAAAATCTTGAATATACCCATATCATTTTTTCCTTTCATACCTAATCTCCTTTTGTAAAACTGCCCCTTTTGTACGCTCTCTACTTTTTATCTTCTTTTATAAATATTTATTTTTGCACTCATTCCGTGGCCACTTTTATCATCGGATGGGAACAAC
>OGPM01002856.1_pt1 | contig 11514 bp, 13 predicted proteins | sample 1552961 | NCBI WGS metagenome assembly OGPM01 (sample SAMEA2580304, study PRJEB22360) | human gut metagenome | biome: human gut; feature: human-associated habitat; material: faeces | place: Denmark | collected 2008/2010
CCTGCCTGTCTGAGAATCTGTGCAGCTGCCTGCGCTCCGGTCAGTCCGGAATAACTGTATACCCGAGAGTATTTGTTATAAGTTGATTTTACTGTTGCAGACGCCCACAGGGACAGAACTGCTCCAATGAGTACCAGAATATACGTAGGGTCATAATAATAGAAAAACGGCATAATTTCCTCCTATTCTGCCGAAAGTACCGTTCCCGGAACTACTTTGTATCCTCTTAAAAATGCACCTGCATCCATTCTTGCTTTTCCTGCAAGCTGGATCTCGCGAAGCACCAGGATACCGTTCCCGGTCTGTACATGAATGGCATCTTTTGTCACTTCCAGTATCTCACCACTTTCTCCCTTTGATGCACTTTGGGGCAGCACATCACATGCCCATATTTTCAATGTCTTTCCGTCAAGATGAGTATATGCACTGGGCCACGGATTTAATCCGCGAATCAGGCGTTCTATGGACACCGCGCTCTGATTCCAGTCAATATCCCCAAGGGACTTTGTCAGCATCTTTGCATAGCAGGTGCCCTCATCTGTCTGGGGCGTGCGGACCAGAGTGCCTTCCTCCAGCTTCTTAAGCGTGGATAAAATCAAAGCTCCGCCTGCCAGGGAAAGCTTGTCATGGAGGCTGCCTCCCGTCTCCTTTTCCTCTATGGGGATTACCGTCTTTTCCAGCATGTCCCCCGTATCCAGGCCCACGTCCATCATCATGGTGGTAATTCCCGTCTCCCTTTCACCGTCTATGACACACCACTGGATAGGCGCAGCGCCCCGGTACTTCGGGAGCAGGGACGCGTGGATGTTGATGCAGCCGTATTTTGGAAGCTCCAGCACTGCCTTCGGAAGAAGCTGGCCAAAGGCTATGACCACATACACATCCGCTTCCAGTCCCTTTAGGACCTCCACAAAGGAGGCTTCCCGCACCTTCGCCGGCTGGTACACCGGAATGCCGTATTCCATGGCCTGTATTTTCACAGGTGTCATCTGGACTTCCTTTCCCCTGCCCTTTGGCTTATCAGGCTGGGTGACCACTGCAATTACCTGATGACCGACTTCCACCAGCGCCTTAAGGGCAGGCACGGAGAAATCCGGTGTTCCCATAAATACAATGCGCATAAACTATACTCCTATTCTATGATTTCTTCCTCGTCCGCAGCCGTATCCACCAGTTCGCCTTCCACCAGCTCCACATACATCTGTCCTTCCAGATGGGCGCATTCATGGCAGATGGCTCTCGCCAGCAGCCCCTCGCCTTCCAGCTCATAGGGCTCCATATTTTCATTAAGCGCCTTCACCTTCACGTAGTTTGGGCGGGTAACGATGCCCGACTTGCCCGGCAGGCTTAAGCATCCCTCGTAGCCTGTCTGGCTGCCGTCGGTGGCTGTGATTTCAGGGTTAATCAGGACATACTGGTTCCCGTCGTCCACATCAATGGTTACAATCTGCTTCAGCACCCCTACCTGCGGGGCGGCCAGACCGCATCCGTTGGCCTGGTACATGGTCTCAAACATATCTTCAATCAGCTCCATGGTGCGCTCATTCATCGCCTTCACGGGCTTACACTTCTTTGTTAAAATTTCGTCTCCCATAATTCTTATCTGCCGAACTGCCATCTCTTTTCAATCTCCTTCATCATGTTAAATCGTACTGCACAGTCAGTCCATCACGGCCTTCTAACCCCTTCAGGCCCTCTTCCGTCATTTTCCTAATCTGTATCAGTATATCATAATTTTCATGCTTAATATATAAAATTTTTCTATAAATATCATTAACTTTGTATACCGCTGCATTGACCGGTCCTATGAGCCGGAAAGACTTGTATCCCTGTATTTTTTCCCTCTCCATGCGGTCCGCCCACTGCTGCACCCACCCTGCCGCCAAATCCGCTGTCTGCGCCAGGGTCCCTTCTGCAGGACACGCCATCTGCACGGTGAGCAGGGCCACTGCCGGAGGATAACCCAGCAGCCTTCTGTAAGCCATCTCCTGGCTGTAAAAGCTCTCATAATCCTGGGTGGCCGCGGTGCGTATGCTGTAATGATCCGGCTGATAGGTCTGTATCACCACATTTCCGGCCAGCTGCCCTCTTCCCGCCCGTCCGGCTGCCTGGGTCAGAAGGGCAAAGGTCTGCTCCCCGCACCTGTAGTCCGAGGCATAAAGGGATAAATCCGCTGCCAGGGCGCCTACCAGGGTCACCTTTGAAAAGTCATGGCCCTTGACAATCATCTGGGTGCCTATAAGTATATCCGCTTCTCCCCTGGCAAAGGAGGAAAGAATCTCCTGATGGCCTCCCTTTTTTGAGGTGGTATCCAAATCCATCCTGAGAATCCTGGCCTTGGGGAAAAGCTCTGCCGCCATGGCCTCAATTTTCTGGGTCCCGGTGCCAAAAGGCGCAATATATGGTGAACCGCAGACAGGACATTTCTTGGGCTGGGGAATGGAGTAGCCGCAATAATGGCACATCATGCGCCCATCCCGGTGCAGTGTCAGGGTCACGTCGCAGTGAGGGCATCTGACGGCCTCGCCGCAGGAACGGCAGGACACAAAATTGGCATAGCCCCTGCGGTTGATAAACAGCATGACCTGTTCCCTCTTTTCCAGCCGTTCCTCTATCAGCGCTTTCAGACGCCTGCTGAAAACAGATCGGTTCCCCTCCTTTAATTCTTCCCGCAAATCCACGATCTCAACCTGGGGAAGGCAGGCATCCTCCTTTGCCCTCTCTTTCAGGGTAAATAGCCCGTACTCTCCCCTTAAAGCCCTGGTGTAGGATTCCAGGGAAGGGGTGGCTGACCCCAGTATAAGGGAGGCATCATTCATCTGAGCCCGCTTAGCCGCCGCCTCCCTGGCATCATAGCGGGGGGACAGTTCGCTCTTATAAGCGTTTTCATGCTCCTCGTCAATGATGATAAGCCCCAGGTTTTCAAAGGGGGCAAAAAGGGCGGAACGCGGACCAATGACGATGTCAATATCGCCTGTCCTGGCCCGTTCATACTGGTCGTACCGTTCACCGGCAGACATACGGGAATTCATCACCGAAACCCGGTTGCCAAAGCGGCTGTAAAACCGCATGACGGTCTGCCAGGTAAGGGAAATCTCCGGAATCAGCACAATCACCTGACGTCCAGCCGACAGCACATGGGCAATGAGCTCCATGTAAACTTCCGTCTTACCGCTTCCCGTCACCCCGTGAAGCAAATAGGTACGCCGGATTCCCCGGTCGTATTCCCCAATGACAGCATCCGCGATCTCCCGTTGGAAAGGATTCAGTTCAGGGGGAGCGCCCCACAGTCCTGATTCCTGATCATCCGAAACAGCCTGGTTCCTCTCCCGGCTGCCCATGAGCTGCTTCATTTCCTCCAGGGGATTCCGGTACTTTTCCACCACCTCCACGGCAATGATACCGGCCTCCAAAAGAGGCTTGATGGCTGACGGCGTAAGGTTCAGCCGGTTCATAGCCTCCTCATACGGAATAGCGCTTGTCAGAAGCAGCGCCTCTAAAAGCCGCAGCTTTGCCTTATGCTTCTTTCTCCCGGCTTCCTCCGCCAGTTCTTCAAGCACACCCCTGCCCACCAGGGTACGGATTCTCCGCTTGGGAGCCTCCCTGACCTTCTGTTTCACAGGCAGAACTGTTTTTAAGGCCTGATTCATGGTGGAGCCATACCGCTCCTTCATCCACCAGGCCAGCCAAATAAGCTGGGACTCCGCAGCCACGCTTCCCTGCACAATCCCAGCCACATCTTTTAGTTTATGGACATCTATCTGGGCCTGGTCCGTCAGATCCACCACATAGCCCCTGCGCTGTCTGTTTCCCTGCCCAAAGGGTATGCGGACCTGCTGCCCCACCTGAATCTTTCCCTGAAGCTCCTCCGGTATTCTGTACTGGAATGTCCTGTCCACATTTTCATGGGAAATATCTATGATAATACTGGCATATCTATGCGCCACTTACGTCACCTGTCTGTCTTGTTATTTTGTACTTGGTTATTATACATGAGAATTGAATAAAATGCAAATGGGGGTAGGGACGCAAACGGGGATGGGGGATCGCGTCCGTGAGAGGGAGACGGACGGGGGCGGGATTGATGGTTTTCGCGGTGGCAGGGACTAAGACGCCGGGGCGGGCCAGAGGGGAGGATCGCGAAAACTGCGCAGAACTCTTGATGAGTTCTGCTCCGTGTTCACGGGAGTTTGACACCTGAAAATCTTGCAAGCCTTATGGCTGCTTATTTAGTACCATAAAAGTGTAGTTGTTAGAGAGTAATTAACTCTGACATCTGCACTTATTTTATTTATAATAAGGGGAGTAATTGGTCTGACGAGGCGTTCTTTGGGTCATAGCATCCGTCAAAAAAACCGTTAACCAACCACTTATTATAAGCATTCGATTAAGCAGGTAGGGATTCGCTCCCGCGTAACCAACTAAACTGGATGGTAATAAGTGTGGCTGGAACAATTACGTATAACAGTTATGGGAGGTTCAAGATGATAAGTGTAGGGATTGATGTGTCGAAAGGGAAAAGCACTGTCTGTGTACTTAAGCCATACGGAGAAATAGTGTGCCGCCCTTTTGAGATGCAACATGTAGAAAAGGATTTGGAAGCCTTTCACAATCTGCTTCAGAAATTAGATGGAGAGATACGTATTGTGATGGAGGCTACGGGCATTTATCATTTGCCAATATTGATATTTTTTCATAATAAGGGATATTTCGTATCTGTTATCAATCCGTTTGCAATGAAGAAATATGCGAAGGACAACAGCATCCGAGGGGCAAAGACCGACAAACTTGATTCAATAATGATTGCGAACTATGGAATTGAAAAATGGTTCAAGCTGCAAAGATATGAAGGCGATGAAGAAATCTATGCGGAACTTAAGCTTCTGGGACGCAGATATCGGTACTATATGGAGCTTCATGTGAAAGCTTTGCAGGAGCTGACACATATCCTGGATTATGTAATGCCGGGTATCAAGAAGCTGTTTAGCAGTTGGAATGAAGCAAATGGCAAGGACAAGCTCAGCGACTTTGTGGAAAGATTCTGGCACTTTGACCTGATCACATCCATGAGCCTTGAAACATTCACAGATGAGTACCTTGTTTGGGCAAAAGAAAAGAAATACCACCGAAGCAGATCCAAGGCTGAAACAGTCTATGAATTAGCTTCAAGTGGCATTCCCACACTGCCTTCCAGTACCCCATCGACCAAAATGTTAGTACAGGAAGCCATATCAGTATTGAGAACTGTGGATAGTTCTCTGTCTCTTATTGTAACACGGATGCAGGTACTTGCGAAGTCCCTACCTGAATATTCAACCGTCAGGGAAATGGGCGGAGTAGGTGATGTCCTTGCAGTTAAACTAATAGCAGAGATTGGAGATGTGAGAAGGCTGCATAGTGCAAAAGCACTCATAGCATGGGCTGGAATTGACCCGCCACCGTATGAATCTGGACAGTTTATCGGATCAAAACGCAAGATAACGAAACGAGGCTCTTCAACGCTCAGGAAAATCGGATATGAGGTGATGAGGGTGCTTAAGAGCCATCCGGCTCCAAAAGATGATGCTGTGTACAACTATATCTTAAAAAAAGAAGGGGAAGGCAAAAGCAAGAAACATGCAAAAATTGCTGGATTAAATAAGTTTCTACGAATTTATTATGCAAGGGTAATCGCAGTGTATCAATAGAACATAAAACCTATGACTTTGTATAGGCTGGATATAAAGCCGGCCTTCTTATTGTACACAAAAATAGATTGACGAATAATTTTAAAAACCTGCTGAAAAGTACTTGACTTTTGTTAGCAGGTTTTTTTGCCTTCTCGGTTGTAAAAGTCGGTGATGTAAAAATGAATCTTAATTCGTCAATGCCTTGAAGTTCCTTTTTCAATTCTTGGAAAGCATAGATAGAGAAGCAGGCTGCTGCAACAGAAAGCCTACTGCCTTGTTTTATCTCAACAGCTAAATCATCTCGTAATGTTTTAGTTGTGTTGTTAATTAGTTCCATACCCAATCTCCTGAATTTTACAATACAATAATACTATAGTTGCTGTTCCATAAGCATCACAGCATCATTTTTCATCTGGAACGACTTCCATAATATCCTCGATCCTGCAATTCAATGCTCCACAGATTTTTACCAATGTGTCCGTATTTACATTTTCGCCTTTATTCATTTTGTTGATTGTATAATTACTGAGATTCGCTTTCTCAGCCAAATCTTTTTTCTTCATATCTCTATCAATCAACAGTTTCCAAAGTCTTTTATAACTAACATCCATAGGGATACCAGTCCTTTCACAGAAAACTTTTATCTAAAAAGTCCCATTATGTTAATTATAGCATTATCGCAAATAAATTCAATGAAAAAGTGAGTGTTCGCTTAATTTTAGTTCCTTTTAAATGAATAAAACATCGAAATCCTGTATAATAAGCCTAATTTTGGGAATAACGGGCATATTCGCTTACGCTCACAAATCGGCAAGCAGTGTAAACCTGTACAGGTTCACTCATTTTCTCGATTTTCCCTCTGGGTCAATCTTCGCAAATTGCTTCTTGGGGAAGCATCCCCAATCCCCTTTGAACGGTATCTGCGATACTGGCTGCACGATTTTCCAATCGTTTTGTAAGTAGAAAAATTTTTCATTTTTATCTTTACAGAAAAAAGTGATGACCGCAACAACACCAAGTGGGGCGCACCCACTTTCAGCGAAATCACTGCAATCATCACTTCCTTATTTGCCATTCACAGGAGCGTGGCACGCTCCTGTCATCTCTCCCAAGGAGAAGTTGTCCATCGGAAGCTCTGCGGAACTCCACGCTCATCCAGATAACGCTGACGGGCTTCTTCTCGTTCTTCTGGTGTAGGAGCAGTCTTGTACTTTGCGTACCATTCATGCCTCACCATAGCTTCCAGTTTCTGCTCCAAGCCATGTTTGATTTCATCTTCATAATCGTCATCCATCATCAGATGATATTGAAGCAAGGCAACAAATAAATCATAAGGGATTTGCACATTTTTCATTTTTGATCCGCTCCTTTCCTGTCCGTGTCGGTGGTGACGATGGTGACGGTGTTTTAGACACCGCCACCACTGTCAAAAACATCGTCACAACCGTCACGCATCGTCACGCTGCTCTGAAACTCGCTTTAAGATGATTCTTCTTCCTGCGTGAGTGCGAATATTTTCATATTGTGTATGGCATTCATGAAACAATCTGCTTGCATTGACATTCAGGTGTTTTGTCAAAAGATTAGGCTTCAGCTCTAACTTCAATGCTTCTGCAAGCTCTGTTGGTGTTCCACTCCACTCTAAAATATCTTCCGACAGCAAAGCTGCAACCTTTTCCAGAATCGGATCTGGCGGAATCTGCCACAATTCTGTTTCTGCTTTTTCCAACTCCCAAACAAGACGTTCCATATCCTTTTTTAGAACCAGTCTTTGCTCCGGCTGATCTCTGCCCGACACTTCAAGTACCGCAGTATTTCCGGTGCGTTTTTCCTTTTGCAGAACAAAAGCTCCGTCAGCAGCACCGAGCAATCCATTGGTGCCGGAAATCATATCAAACTTATCATCTGCCTGCTGTTTTCGGGTATGATGTACCAACAACAGCGCAATACCCGTCTGGTCGGCAAAGTATTTCAGCTGACCAATAATTTCATAATCGCTTGCATAGCTGTATCTGTCTCCGCTGGCTTCTCTGATTTTCTGCAAAGTATCAATAATAATCAGTCGGGTGTCTCTGTGCTCTGATACAAAGCGAGCCAGCTGTTCATACAGCCCTGCACCAAGCTGTTTGGCACAGGTTGCGAAGTGTAAGGTATCTGTACCCTCTACTCCAAACATACGATACAAACGCTCCTGTAAGCGTCTATAGTCATCTTCCAACGCAAGGTACAGTACAGTGCCCGCATGAACAGAATAATTCCAAAGCGAAAGTCCTGTGCTGACATGATACGCAATCTGCGCCATCAGAAATGACTTGCCAACTTTGGGAGCACCTACAAACAAATAGGTACCGGGGTAAAGCAGGCCATCAATAATAGGCAGTCTGCTTTCGTATACAGTGTCATACAGCTGGCTCATAGTCATGGTAGCCAGATAGGATGGATCAGACATTCTCTGCATCTGACGAAGCATCTCCTCCACACTTTCATCTATGGGATTGATTTCTTCGTTGCCAGTTGTTATAATTTCATTTGTTACATAGGAAAGCGACTGTTCCCCATCTGCGCCAACAGATGGAATCGGGACGGTCGTTTTTTCATTTTCCTGCATCAAGCGTTGTCACCTCCAATTTCCAGACCGTAAAACTTCTGCTTAAAGAACTGGATTGGGCATTTACCGGCAATGGTATGATAGCCCATACTTTTCAGTTCCTTATTCAAATCTCTGATGATTTGATAAGATTTGCTGCGGCTGATGTCCAATACCTGCTGAACTTCTTCTGCTGTGATAAACTGTGCTCTCATGGTTACCTCCTGTGTCTAAAAAGCTGATTTGCGCATTTTTAATTCCCTTATTTCTTCTTGATTTTAAAAATGCGCACTTTTAATACACTCTCATTATACGAATAAACGCTGCTTTTGTCAATACTTGCGGAATAAAAGTATGTACTTGCAATTCGTATTTCTTTGTGATATGATAAATACGAGGTGAATCAACTATGGATAATTTCGATTATTCCGCAATCGGTCAGCGGATAAAAACACTACGAAAACGCAAAGGACTGAATCAGACACAACTGGCTAACCTTATTGGGAAATCTCTGCGTACCGTACAGAAGTACGAAACCGGAGAAATCGAGGTTTCCATTGATGTCGTAAACGAAATAGCAAAACATCTGGATACAACGCCGACTTTTATCCTTGGCTACGAAACCAATACGGCGCCTATCAGAAGTCTTGCTGACATAATGAGCTTCCTGTTTGAACTGAACAAGGTATCCTCTCTTAAATTTGATGTGGATGTAAAAAAGCCCCCTCGCAGCAACGAGTGGACCTGCTCTATCCGCTTTAACGGAAAAGAAATGGATGCCGACCATAACGCAGATATGTGTTTGTTCTTGGAACAATGGGAAGATATGCGTGAGGATGTGCGCAGCTACAACTGTTCTGCATCTGCATTACATAGCTGGCAAGAGCAGACCCTTGCGTACTATGCTGGGGCTTCCGTAGAATGTGTGGAACCGGAAGAACTTGACGAGGACGAGCGCTTGGCTCGTCGCAGAGCTTATCTTGAAAAGGAGTTTGGCTCTGAGAAATAATTAAGGTCTGACATTGGGATAGAAAAGGAGAATACAATGTCAGTAACAAGAGATAAGAACACCGGAAAATGGATGTCTCAAATCCGAGTAAAGGATTGGACAGGAAAGGAGATCCACAAAAAGAAAAGAGGCTTCAAAACCAAAAAAGAAGCCTTGCAATGGGAACAGGATTTTATCAGTCAGGCAGATGGTAGCCTGGGTATGAAGTTCAAGGATTTTGTTGAAATCTATATGAAAGATGTAAATCCTCGCCTTAGAGAAACGACTTTATCCAACAAGCACTATCTGTTTAATAAGAAAGTCCTCCCATACTTCGGCGAGATGCCTATCAACGCTATCAAGCCAACCGATATTCGCAACTGGCAGAATGAGTTGATCAACTTCCGCAGACCTAATGGCAGAGGCTATGCACCAACCTATCTGCGAACCATCAATAATCAGCTTACTGCTGCGTTTAACTTCGCTGTAAAATTCTATGGATTGAGAGAAAATCCTTGTCTCAAGGCAGGAAGTATGGGCAAGAAAAACGCTGATGAAATGCTGTTCTGGACAGATGAAGAATTTCAATCTTTTATCAAGGCGATGGAGGAAAGACCTGTTGGCTATACAATCTTTATGGTGATGTACTATACAGGACTTCGTGTTGGCGAATTGCTGGCTCTGACACCGGAGGATATCGACTTTGACAGACACATTATTTCTGTCAATAAAAACTATCAGCGTCTGAACGGAAAGGACTACATCTATCCGCCTAAGACAGAAGCCGGCTACCGTGAAGTGGTTATGCCGAAAGTACTGGAAGCCTGCCTGAAAGACTATCTGTCAAAACTCTATGATGTACAGCCTACAGACCGCATCTTTCCTTATGACAGAGGCTGGGTCGGCAGACAGATGAAGTATGGCTGTGAGCACTCCGGAACGCAGAAAATCAGAGTGCATGATGTACGTCATACCCATGCCAGTTTGCTGATTGATATGGGCTGCACACCGCTTCTGGTTGCCAAACGTCTGGGGCATGAAAAGGTACAGACCACTATGGACACCTACAGTCATCTGTATCCGAACAAGCAAAGTGAAGTAGCCGATCAGCTTGATGCGCTGGCTGAAAAAGATGACGGCTACAAAAAACTTGGCTGATGTAGCCATTTTGTAGCCAGTAAAAAACAAGAATCCCGAAAAACCCTGTAATATCAAGGTTTTTCGGGACTTGAAAGCCTATTTTAACTTATTCCCACTCGTTCTTGAGATGCATCGCTTAAACAGTTTTGCTTAACAAGCGTTACTCAAGTTCTTCTAGATATTTTGATTATTCATATTATCATAGCTATACAGCGGATGATTATCAAAATCTTATCAGCGGTGATAAATTCTATTAGGAGAGGAAGCAACACATCACTGGGGCTATCTTGCCGTCGCAGCATCGTTCTTGGACAGCAGATACACACAATATTGGTTCATGCTGATGCCCTCCCGCTTGGCGTGTTCGGTCAGGGACTTGTGCAGGCTTTTGGGAATTCTCAGCCTGAACTGGCCGGAATAGCTTTCCAGATCGTCTGGCTCCCGGATGGGGATACCATCCTCTAGGGCAGCCTCCAGCCAGGCCCGTTTGGCATCCTGGGCGTTGGCTACTGCGGATTCCACTGTTTCCCCACAGGTGATACACCCAGGCAGGTCCGGGTAGGACACCACAAAGCCGCCCTCGTCATGATCTTCTACAATCTCCATGCGGTAAGGCAGGGTAAGATATTCATTCAGTGTTTTCATTGACACCCTCACTTTCCACAACTTGTTTGACCATTTCTACATAAGCCTTTTGGATTTGTTCGTACTTTGGCATGGTAATCGGCTGACATCTAGGCTTTCAAAACGTATAATGCCTGCTGCCGCCTCTGGGAGCGTTCATTACATACCCAAAGGACTCCAAAACTTTTCGCAACTCCTCAAACCGGAGGCCTTTGCTCAGGGAACAGATTCTTTCCAGTAGCTTATCCCATTTTGACATTGCAATTCCTCCTGTCCCCTATATTATATGTGGTGTTATATATGGTGTCAAGTGCTTTTTAGAAAAAGCAATTCATATCATTCAATTTTTTTGAAATAAGCTTTGTATTTTCATATCAGTGTGTTATCATGTTCGCCAACCGGAAAGAAGGTTGATCCCTTGCATTAGGTTTCCCGGGAGGCTGGAACGGCATCCACACCTTCCCGGTGCGCATACCATCCCAGCCTCCCGGGAAATCGGTAGACGA
>OGPM01002861.1_pt1 | contig 11488 bp, 7 predicted proteins | sample 1552961 | NCBI WGS metagenome assembly OGPM01 (sample SAMEA2580304, study PRJEB22360) | human gut metagenome | biome: human gut; feature: human-associated habitat; material: faeces | place: Denmark | collected 2008/2010
TGGCGGGCAGGGTCCAGGTGGTGGTGGTCCAGATCACGAAGTAGGTCTTATCCATCGGGATGCCATGCTTTGCCAGCACACCGTTGGGATCCTGAGAAACGTGGAAGCGGACGAAGATGGAATCGCAGTCGTCCTCGCCGTACTCGATCTCTGCCTCAGCCAGAGCGGTGCGGCAGTCGGGGCACCAGTACACAGGCTTCAGGCCCTTGTAGATGTAGCCCTTCTTGGCCATCTCGCCAAAGATCTCGATCTGGCGGGCCTCAAACTCAGGCTTCAGGGTCAGGTAGGGGTGCTCAAAGTCACCGATAACGCCCAGACGCTTGAACTGGTCGCTCATAATGTCGATATGCTCAGTAGCGAACTTTTCGCAGATCTGGCGCAGCTCCAGCTTGGAGATGTCCTTCTTCTTCTCGCCCAGAGAGGACAGAGCCTTCAGCTCAATGGGCAGGCCGTGGGTATCAAAGCCGGGCACATAGGGAGCCTGGAAGCCCTCCATGTTCTTGTCGCGGATGATGATATCCTTGATGATCTTGTTCAGGGCGGTGCCCATGTGGATGTTGCCGTTTGCATACGGAGGGCCGTCGTGCAGGACAAACTTGGGCTTGCCGTCGTTGTGCTTGATCAGGTTGTTGTACAGGTCGTTCTTCTCCCAATCCTCCAGCATGGCGGGCTCCTTCTTGGGCAGACCGGCACGCATCTCAAACAGAGTCTTGGGCAGATTCAGGGTACTATCGTACTGGGACTTATTCTTAGCCAATGGTTACACACTCCTCTAATTTACTAAAACGCTTTTGGGATCACTCGCTGAACTTCACGCCCTTAAAAGCGGCGTAGTCCGGCGCTGCAGCCTCATCCTCGGCGGCAGGGGCCGGGGGCGGGTCGAGCTTGAGCTGGCTCTCGTCCTGTGCCCAGAACTCCTCGCTGGTCTTTTCATCCGCAGGGGTCTCATCCTCAGCATCCACATCCGCTGCGGCGGGCTGTGCCTCTGCGATCTCCTCGGTCACAGCGGCGGCAGTGGTATCGGCGGCTGCAGCCTCGTCCTCGGCAGGAGCATCCTCAGCGGGCTCCTCCTTCTGGAACTCAGGCAGGCGGCTCAGAGACTCAACATGGCTGCGGTACAGATTCAGCACATCGGACTTGAAGCGGGTCACTTCCAGCCGGACGCGGTCATACTCGCGCTCCTGGGCAAGCTTTTTCTCGTTTGCCTCGTTGATGATCTCATCCGCGCGGTCACTGGCTTTTTGCAGCAGCTCGTTGGCATCACGGATAATATCATCACCGCGCAGATTTGCGCGATGCAGGATCTCTTCCGACTTCTGGTTTGCTTCCCGGATGACATTCTCACCCATCCGCTGGGCATTGATCAGCGCGCTCTTGAGCATATCGCCGTCAGCCTCGTAGCTCTCCATTTCCTTGTGCAGACGCTGATTCTCGGCAGTCAGCTCAGCGATCTGGCGGCGCAGCTCCTCAGCCTGATCTTCATCCTGCTTCAGCTGCTCCTCTACTTTATCCAGGAAACGGTCCACCTCTTCGGTCCGGTAGCCGCGGATGTTCTTTTCAAACTGTGCAGCACGCACATCCTGCGGGGTCAGCATAGTGGTTTCCTCCCTTTTTATTCAATATTGAAAAAACTCGATGATCGATCGGTCTTTTTTGCTTTTTCCGGGCAGGGCCGTCAGGCCAAAGCGCCCCTTGCCGCGCACCGTGAACACATCACCCTCATACACCGGGGCGTGGGCGCTCTCTGCAGGCAGGTGGTTGATCTCCACCCGGCCCGCCGCGATCCACTCACACGCCTGCCCACGGCTGCAATGGAGCATAGCCGCAAGCACAGCGTCCAGCCGCAAAGAGGACACGGTGGCTGTCTGCGTTTTGCGCTCTGTCTGCGGGAATTCGGGTACCTCATCCAGCGAAAGCAGCGTGGTGGTGACCTCTGTCCGGCCCACCTGCAGCAGTTCCCGGCAGATGAGCTCCCCCGCCGTTTCCAGCGCAAAGACATAGGCAGTGCCCGGCGTATCGGCCGGGAGCACGATGTCTCCCAGCGCTTCACGCCGCAGCTCCAGCCCCATCAGGCTGCCCAGATAATCCTTGTGGCCTGGCAGTGCCGCCCCGGAAAGGGTGCGGCAGGTCAGCTTCACGCAGCACAGCGGGCTTGCAGGGTAGCAGCCCTCCGGCTCCAGGCAGAGCAGCTTCCGCTCTGCTCCGGGCCAGCCGCCCTCAAAGTGATGGTCGCTCTCCGGCACATCGGCACGGTTCAGCGCCGCGCGGGCCAGATCCTGTTCCCTGTCGCTCAAAAAGCCGGAGTAGCGGGCAATGCCGCGTCCCTCGGCCGCGCGGGCCAGATCTTCTACATGCCGCATCAAAAAGCGCTCTTCATCGGTGCGGGCGGGCACAAAGCCCCGCACTGCCCTGGGAGCAGGATCAATAGAACGCGCCATTGTTCTCCAGCTCGTCCAGCAGATCGCCCATAATGTCCACGTTGTACGGGGTAATGATGAAGGTGCTGTTGGCAACGCGCTTGATCTGGCCGTTGTTGGCGTAAGCCACACCGGACAGGAAATCCACCAGACGGCGGGAAACTTCCTTGTTGGTAGACTCCAGATTCAGCACGACCGTGCGCTTGTTGTTCAGGTGGTCTGCAATGGTGCTGGCATCCTCAAAGCGCTCGGGCTTTACCAGAACGACCTTGAGCTGGGTGGTGGCGTGGATGTTGACCACCTTGTTCTTCTTCTGGGCACCCTCCACCGGCTCTTCCTCTGCATCGTCCATGCCAACGCCGAGACCGCTGTTATTGTTCACCATCTGGGGGCCGTCGTCGATGTACTGATCGTCGTAATCGTCCTCACCGCCGAAAAGGCCCTTTTTGAGACTATCCACGAAAGACATAGTATCTGCTCCTTTCATTCGGGCAGCCGCAGCTGCCTGGCGCCTTTTGCAAAAGAGATGCAAATAGCTTTTACTATTATCGGATTTTTTGCCGCAGATGTCAATAACTACAAAAGTTTTCCATCATACAAATTTTGTCCGGAGACAATAATCTCGTCATAAAGCCGAACCTGACTGACAGAACCAGCCGTTCCGCTGGGCAAAACGATGAGGTCATCACCGTCTGTGATCTGCGGATGGGCATCGTCCACAGGGTCGATGCGGCAGAAGCGGGCCAGATTGCCGTACTTCACATACACGCCGGGGATGTAGTTCTCGCCCTGGCCCTCTGCCTCGGAGCCGTCCTCCTTGAGGTAGTGCACCGCGGCAGCAGGCACCCGCAGGCCGGTGTTGCGTCCCACGATGATCTGGGCATCGGCACAGTTCAGCCGGAGCACATCGCCGTTGATGATCTCGCAGGAGAGGACGAAGCGGGCAATGTCGTTCTCCGCATCAATGTTCACCTCGTTGACCTTTGCCTTGAGGGGCGTTTCCACCTGACCGGGAAAGCGGATCTCAACGCTCTTGGTCAAGGGCTTGCCGTCCCTGCCCAGCAGCTTTTCCGCCTGTTTGGCCGAGCACACCCCGGCATAGTACCAGGTAAAGCCTGAAACGATCTTGCCTGCGCAGCCGTCCAGCGCGATCTCCGGGGAGGATTCGACGTAAGCTTTCAGATTGGCTGCATCCAGCGCAAGGATATCGGCAGAACCTGCGTTCAGCCGCCCGGAGCTGGAGCTGCGGATGAAATAGCCCGTCTGTGGGGCCGTGATCTGGGACGGATTGCCCAGCTGGGCCTGCACCGTGGCGGCCTGCTGGGTCAGCGCGGTAATCTGGTCGGAGAAGCTGGCCACCTCGCCGGTGATGACCCAGAGTTTGTTCTGGGCCAGAATGTAATTTTCCTTCTCCGCATCGGTATCCTCGTAGTCCCCTGCATCCAGCGAATCCATCAGGTCATACAGAGCAGCAGAACGGTTCTTGCGCAGGGATTCCAGCTGCACCGAAGTGGTGTTCTGGGAGCGCTGCAGCAGGTCGATCTGGTCATTGATCTGGGTCAGCTGCTGGCGCAGGGTGGCCTGCGCTGCATCGCTGTAGATCTCAGCCACCGCTGTGCCTGCCGAAACACGTTCGCCGTCTGCCACCAGATACCCCAGCGTGCCGCCGCCCGCAACGTAGCTTTCCTCAAACAGGAGCACGCCCTCGGCATCCACGGTGTCCTCCACCGTAGCCAGCAGGGCGGTCTCGTAGGTATTGGGCGGAAACAGCACCTGCATTGCCTGATAGCCCACATACAATGCCGCCAGCAGCAAAAACACGATGACGACAGCGGCCAGCGTTTTCAGTGCGCCGGAAATGCCCTCGCGGTTCTCTTCCTGCATATCGCTCATCCTTTCGCTAAAAATTCATTTGTGAGACGTGCAGCCTGTTCCCGGACATCCGGGGCCGAGGCATCCAGCCAGCAGATACCCTCCATGTGGCGGAACCAGGTCAGCTGGCGCTTGGCATAGTTGCGGGAAGCCTGTTTCAGCTTCTCCACACAAGGGGCAAGCGCGCTCTCCCCCGCAAAGTAGGGGAAGAATTCTTTGTATCCGATGGCCTGGGCCGCTGTCTTATAGGTATCCCGGTGTTCCCACACACGCTTTGCCTCGTTCAGCAGATCCTGCTCCATCATCTGATCCACCCGCAGGTCGATGCGGCGGTAGAGCTGGGTGCGCTCCGGGAAATCCAGCCCAAGGATCAGAGAACGGTAGGGCTTTTCGGGCGGGAGTGAGTCAGCTTTCTGCTCACTGAGCTTTTTGCCGGTGGCGCGGTAATGTTCCAGCGCCCGCAGCACCCGGACATGGTTGTTCGGATGGATGGCCGCCGCCGCTTCGGGGTCCACCGCCTGCAGCTCCGCATACATGGCCTCCGGACCCTTTTGGGTCAGTTCTGCGGCCAGCTGTTCCCGCAAACCGTCCGGCGTTTTCTCAGCAGCAAAGCGGACACCATACAAAAAACTCTGGACATAGAGCCCGGTACCGCCCACGAGGATGGGCAGATGCTCTCTGCTGGAGATCTCATGCTCCAGCGCTCCGGCCAGCGCGGTGAAATCCGCCACGCTGAACAGTTCATCGGGCTGCAGGATATCCACCCCATGGTGCGGAATGCCGCGAGTCTCCTCGGGGGTCACCTTGGCGGTGCCCACATCAAGACCTTTGTAGATCTGCATCGAATCGGCGCTGATGATCTCCCCGCCGAACTGCTCGGCCAGTGCAACACCCAGCGCGGTCTTGCCGGAAGCCGTGGGGCCGACCACGGCCAGCACCGGGTGCTTATTGTTACACGATCCGTCCAAACTGCTTTTCCAGCTCCTTCCGGGTCAATTTAAGAACACAAGGCCGACCATGGGGGCAGAAGGGCGGTACCTCGCCCGAGAGGATCTTTTCGGCCAGTGCCATCAGCTCCTGCGGGGAGGTCTTATCCCCCGCCTTGATGGCCGCGCGGCAGGAGATGGAATGGAGCACCCACTCAGTCTTTTCGCTCAGGGCATCGCGGCTGCCTTTGGAGAGCTTATCCGCCAGCTCCACCAGCAGATCCTCGGCGCTGCCCTGTTCCACATCCGCGGGCACAGAGCGCAGGAACACGCTGTTGCCGCCAAAGTCGTCGATCTCCAGTCCTGCGCTTTCCAGCAGCTCAAGATTGGAGAGGAGTGCAGTCTTTTCCTCCGCCGACAGCTCCACCACCAGCGGCTCCAGCAGCAGCTGGGCCGGAACATCCCCATAGTTTGCCGCCAGCTTCTCGAAAAGCTGGCGCTCGTGGGCGGCATGCTTATCAATGATGCAGATCTCCTCCCCGCGCTCAGCGAGGATGTAGGTCTTGAAGATCTCACCCACATAGCGCAGAGGGGCAGGGCCTTCCTGCACGTCAAAGCCCAGCTGTTCCGGTGTATCCTCGGCAGCAGAGGTCTGCTGCGGAGCTGGGGCGGCAGGCATTTCCTCCTTGGGGGCAGGATCCCATGCCGCCATGTGGTCCTGATGTTCGGGCAGATCTACGCCGTCCGGCTCAATGTCCAATGCACCTTCTCCCAGCGCTGCGGCAAAGGCGGGTGCTCTTGGCTCACTCTCCGTGGGAGCTGGTGCCGGGCTGTGCAGGGTGGCATCCTGCCGGATGGGCAGGCCCGATGCAACCGTTGTCCAGCTGTGCTCTGTCGGCTTTTCCTCGGCAGTGCCCGGCACAGGCAGGATATCCGGGTGGTTTGCAGGTGCCGGAGTGAAGCTCCGGAAGCTCCGCTGGGGCTGAGGGGTATGCTCATGGAGCGTTCCCGGCTCAGCTTGGCCCGGAATGATGGCAGAAAGTCCTGTAAAGTTGTTCTCCTTTACATCATTTTCTGTTGTGTGATCGCTTGTTTCCAATTTGTTGGATTCCTGGCCCTTTTTATCCTCTTCAAAGGCGAAGCGCCGCTCTCCGGTGCCCGGTTGGGCCAGTGCCAGCTTGACAGCGTGATAAACGAGGTCAAAGATATCGTTTTCCCGGGCAAAGCGCACCTCAGTCTTGGCCGGGTGGACATTGACATCCACAAGGTCAGCGGGCATTTCCAGAAGCAAGATTCCTCCAGGGAACTTGCCCTGCATCGTGGTGCCTTTGAACGCTGTTTCCATGGCTGCCATCATGGTGCGGTTGCGGACATAGCGCCCATTGATGTAGAAATACTGCATACTGCGGCTGGCGCGGCAGCTCCTGGGCTGGGTGATGAGGCCCCACACCCGGTAGACCCCCTCCTGATTGTCCAGCTCCATGAGGTCACGGCTGAATTCCCGGCCCAGCACAGCGTAGGCGGCACTACGCAGCTTGCCGTCACCGGGGGTGACATACTGCAGCTTACCCTCCCGGACAAACTTGAAGCTGACCTCGGGGTGGCTCAGGGCCACATGGGCCACAATATCCGCCACAAAGGTACCCTCGCTGGAATCCTTTTTGAGGAACTTCATCCGGGCCGGGGTGTTGTAGAACAGATCCTGCACCCGGATGGTAGTGCCCACGCCGCGTGCACCGGGCTCCAGCGGATAATCCTCGCCGCCCTCGATGCGGTAGACGGAGGCGCACTCGTCGTTCTCAGTACGGGTCAGTACTTCTACCCGCGCCACGCTGGCAATGGAAGCCAGCGCCTCTCCACGGAAGCCCAGGGTGTGGATATGGTTCAGATCATCCTCCGTCCGGATCTTACTGGTGGCGTGGCGGATGAATGCCGTGGGGATATACTCTGCTTCAATGCCCGAGCCGTTGTCGCTGATCTCGATCAGCTTCACGCCGCCTGATTCAATGGTCACGGTGATCTGGCTTGCCCCGGCATCAATGGCGTTTTCCAGCAGCTCCTTCACCACGGAAGCAGGCCGCTCCACCACCTCACCGGCTGCAATGAGCTCCGCCGTGTGCTTGTCCAGAACATGGATGACTGCCATATTCGTTCCCTCCCCTGTTTTTTAGGATTTTTCAGGAAATCAGCCGTTCAGGCTGCCCTTCAAGGTCTTTTTCAGCTCGTACAGGAAATTCAGCGCTTCAATGGGGGTCAGCGTTTCCACATCCAGCGCATCCAGTTTTTCCAGCACCTCGCTGGGCACTGCGGGAGAGTTATACTCCTGCAGCGCATCAAAGTCCATCTGCTCCACTTTGTTCTTGGGGGCAGTGGCTTCCAGTGCGCGCAGCACCTCGTGGGCGCGGCGGGTCACGGTGCCGGGCAGACCGGCCAGCTTTGCCACCTCGATGCCATAGCTGTCATCGGCAGGGCCGCGGACGATGCGGCGCAGGAAGGTGATATCCTCACCCCGTTTTTTCACCGCAATGTTGTAATTTTTCACGCCGCTGATGGTGCCCTCAAGGTCTGTCAGCTCGTGGTAATGGGTGGCAAAGAGGGTTTTGCAGCCCAGTCCCTTGGCAGGGTCGCTGATGTGCTCCACCACGGCGCGGGCAATGCTCATGCCGTCAAAGGTGGACGTGCCGCGCCCGATCTCATCCAGCACCACCAGACTGCGGGAGGTAGCGTTCTTCAGGATCTCTGCCACCTCGGTCATCTCCACCATAAAGGTGGACTGACCTGCCGAAAGGTCATCCGACGCGCCGATGCGGGTAAAGATGGCATCCACTACACCCACATGACACTCTCTGGCCGGAACAAAGGAACCGATCTGTGCCATCAGGGCAATCAGCGCATTCTGGCGCATATAGGTCGATTTGCCTGCCATGTTAGGGCCGGTGATGATGAGGCAGCGATCTTCGCCGCAGTTCAGAGTGGTATCGTTGGGTACGAACAGACTGCCCTTGAGCATCTGCTCCACCACAGGGTGGCGGCCCTCCACGATGGTCAGCTGGTCGCTCTCATCCACAGTGGGGCGGCAGTAGTTGTTTTCTGCTGCCACCTGAGCCAGAGCGGCCAGCACGTCCAGCTCTGCCACGGCGTTGGCTGTACGCTGGATGCGGTCGAGCTGGGCACCAATGCTTTCCAGCAGCTCATTGAACAGCCGGTGTTCCAGAGCGATCAGCCGCTCGTGGGCACCCAGGATCTTATTTTCCAGCTCCTTGAGCTCCTGTGTGATGTAGCGTTCGCCGGTGGTCAGGGTCTGCTTGCGGATGTAGCTCTCCGGCACCTGTGCCTTATAAGAGTTGCTGACCTCGATGAAATAGCCAAACACGTGGTTATAGCCGATCTTCAGCTTGGGGATGCCGGTCTCCTGCCGCAGACGGGTCTCGAGCTGAGCCAGCACGCCCTTGGTGTTATCGCGGATGGAACGCAGCTCGTCCACCTCGGGGTGGTAGCCCTTGGCAATGACACCACCATCCTTCAGGGTAGAAGGTGCGTCAGGATCCACAGCGGCATAGATTTTGTCCTTGATATCGCTCAGCGGGTCGATCCTAGAGACGATTTCGCTGAGTTCGGCGCAGCCGCAGCTTTCGGCCTGCTGGCGCAGGCTGGGCAGGCGCTCACAGGTCTGTGCCATGGCATAGATCTCTTTGGGCGTGGCCGAGCCGTAGACCGTGCGGGTCATCATACGCTCCAGATCGGCGATGTAATGCAGTTCTTCGATCAGATCGCCGCGCTGTACGGTCTGGTTGACCAGGCTTTCCACAGCATCCAGACGGTGGTTGATGGCATCGCTGGAAAGCAGCGGCTGCTCGATCCAGGTGCGGAGCAGCCGCTTGCCCATGGCAGTGCTGGTCTTGTCCAGCACCCAGAGCAGGGTCCCCCGCTTCTCGCGGCCCCGCAGGGTCTCGGTGAGTTCAAGGTTGGCCCGCGTCACAGGCGAAAGCTGCATATACTGGGCTTCATTGTAGCTTATGACGGTCTTCAGGCGCTCCACACCTTTGATCTGGGTGGTGTGCAGGTATTCCAGAAGCGCGGCCATGGCAAACCGCACCAGACCTTTTTTATCAATAGAGGTCGTCTCATCCCAATTGCGGCCAAACTGGTTTTCCAGCGAGATGGCCACAAGGCCCGGGGCGTAGCGCTCCTCTTCCACCAGCTCCACAGAGCAGGTCATGTTCTTTTTGATATAGCCGGTCAGCTCACGGCAGTCCAGCATTCCGGGGTTCATCAGCACCTCGCTGGGATGGTAGCGGCAGAGCTCCGCGATCACGGCAGGCACGATCTTCTCTCGTTTCAGCTCGGTGATGTGGGCCGTGCCGGTGGAAACATCGGCAAAACAGATGCCCGCCGCATTCCCTTTCAGAAAAATGCTTGCAATGTAGTTGTTTTTGTCATCCTGCAGCATACTGCTCTCGATGACAGTGCCCGGCGTGACCACCCGGATGATATCGCGCTTGACCAGTCCCTTTGCCTTGGACGGGTCCTCCATCTGCTCACAGATCGCCACCTTGTATCCCTTGGCGATCAGGCGGGCCACATAGCCCTCGTAGCTGTGGAAGGGCACGCCGCACATGGGGGCACGCTCTTCCATGCCGCACTGCTTGCCCGTCAGGGTCAGGTCCAGCTCCCGGGAGGCGGTCAGCGCATCGTCAAAGAACATCTCGTAAAAGTCGCCGATGCGGTAAAACAGGATCTCATCCTTATACTGCTTCTTGATGTCCATATACTGCTGCATCATGGGCGACAGTTCTGCCATAATCGTTCACCTTTCCTGCGGGCTATGCCGCTTTGCTTCTTTCCGTCGGTTTGCAGTAAGTAACTGCGAATGGAAGGAAAACGCGGCCTGCGATTTGCAGCCGCGTTCTCATTTTACCTGTTAGTGGCAGCCTCCGCAGGTGGAGCAGCTGCCGGTGCAGGATTCACTGGGCTCCTGCACGGTCATGGGGTCGCCGCCGTTCATTGCGGTGTTGATGATGGCATCAATGTAGTTGACCAGGTTCTCGCAGTCGCGCTTTGCCTCGTTGTAAGCAGTCATACCCTCGTCGGCCATGATCTTGCCATACAGGTCATTGACCTTGGTGTTCAGCTCAGCGATGCGCTCATCACTGCGCTCGCTCTTGCTGATCTCGTTGTTCAGATCCATGCGGGCCAGATTGAACTCCCCGATGAGATTCTGCAGCTCCTCATCCTTGTCGTTTGCCTTGCGGGCCTGATCCAGAGCCAGGTAACGGGGGTCAGTCTGCAGTGCCATGGCGGCGCGCTTGAACAGATCGATGCAATCCATAATCAAAAATCTCCTTTGATGTGTTTGTTTTTATAGTTACATTATCATTGGGGCCGGTGTGCCCCGGGATCACGTTTCCAGTTCGCCCAGCAGGACGGTGGCGCGGGCACCGGTCAGGTGCACCTGTGCGTAGCTGCCCATCAGGGCGGGGTCAGCGGCAAACTCCACGGTCAGGTTGTTGTCCAACCGGCCGGAGAGGGTTCCGTCGCTGCGGCCATAGCCTTCCACCAGCACCCGGACAGTCTGGCCCACCTGCTGCCGGACCAGATCCATTGCGATCTCGTCCTGCACCTTGAGCAGACGGGTCATCCGGTCGGTTTTCTCCGCGCGGGGGGTGGGGTCGGGCATTTCCGCTGCCTTGGTCCCAGTGCGCTTGGAGTAGATGAAGGTGAACAGCTGCATGTAGCCGACTTTCTTCACCAGTTCCAGCGTGTCCTGGAAATCCTCCTCCGTTTCCCCGGGGAAGCCCACGATGATATCGCTGGAGAAGGTGATGCCGGGCACCTTTTTGCGGGCGTACTCGATCAGCTCCATGTACTGCCCAATAGTGTAATGGCGGTTCATCTTTTTCAGCAATTCATCCGAGCCGCACTGCACCGGCAGGTGCAGGTGCTTGCACAGGTGGGGCTGGGCCGCAATGGTGTCGATCAGCTTGTGGCTGGCATCCTTCGGGTGGCTGGTCATAAAGCGGATCTGGTAATCGCCAGGCACAGCGCAGAGCAGATTGAGCAGATCAGCAAAATCCACCTGTTCCTCCAGGCCCTTGCCGTAGCTGTTCACGTTCTGGCCCAGCAGAGTGATCTCCTTGTATCCTGCTTCCACCAGCCCCCGGAACTCCGCCAGGATATCGCCGGGCTTGCGGCTCTTCTCACGGCCCCGCACATAGGGTACGATGCAGTAGGTGCAGAAATTGTCGCAGCCGTACATGATAGGCAGCCATGCGC
>OGPM01002864.1_pt1 | contig 11476 bp, 9 predicted proteins | sample 1552961 | NCBI WGS metagenome assembly OGPM01 (sample SAMEA2580304, study PRJEB22360) | human gut metagenome | biome: human gut; feature: human-associated habitat; material: faeces | place: Denmark | collected 2008/2010
CAATGCTCACAAGATCCTTAGTCTTGCTCGTCTGCCAGTTCCGACACTTCCGCATGACCGCATTTCCTTGGGATTTTTTATTTTCTCCCTCGCGACAAGTGATAGTATAGCAAAGTGGATCTTGTATGTCAACACCTTTTTTCAAAAGTTTTCTATTTTTTCGGTTTTTCTGTTATTTTGTCACGATTATCTTTGGTCCGGCACCCTTTGCACGGAGGAGTTTCGTCGGGATCGTAAGGGCCTTTCTTGCTGCCTTGTCCGTAGCTCCGGTAAAGACTACGGTTCCCTTACCGGATGTGTCTGCATTGGATATCTTATATTTCAGCCTGCTGACTGTATAGACTGCGTTTTTCTGAACCGTGATCCGGAATTTTTTTGTAACAGAACCGTTATATTTTCCTTTTCCTTTGATAGTAACGGATGCAGTTCCGATGTTTTTATTATTCTTCCAGGTAAGGGTGTAATCCCTGCCATTTACAAGCTTCTTACCGCCGTAGGTTATGGTGAGTACCTGGGTCAGCGGCTTTCCTGGTCTTAAGTGCGGATATCTTTGTTTTGCTGATATTGGTAACCGCTGCAGTCTGTCCACCAATGGAAACAAATTTCACATCTGTAAAAAATACATGATATATATTTTCAAATCGATGCACATTCTTTACATATCGTTCCGCTGCCGAGCCTGTATAGCCTTCTATTGTAAAACCACCGGGAACAACTTCCTCTGCACCATTTCCCCTGTTATAACGTATTCCTAATGCCAGTTCGCCAATATACGTAACTGATTTCGGAATACGGATCTTTTTCAGCTTAAGGCAATCATGAAACGCCCAATCTTCAATCTGCGTCAGTCCCTCATGTAAGGTCACACTGGTCAGCCCGGTATTGCAAAATGTGTCAGGCTCGCTATCATAACATATAAACACGATATATTCTATCCGGATTCCTTTTTTACAGATATTTTTAGACAGCAAAAAAAACTGCATCCGTTTCCAGATGCAGGTTTCTCAAATAAAAAATGCGGAAGATGGGACTTGAACCCACACGAGCGCAATGCTCACAAGATCCTTAGTCTTGCTCGTCTGCCAGTTCCGACACTTCCGCATATCGCCTTTCTTCGGGATTCTTTATCTTCTCCCTCGCGACAAATGACAGTATAGCAAAGTGCTTTTTGTATGTCAACAGTTTTTTCTAAAAAAATCCAAAAATATTTTTTGTTTATATAATTAATACATTTCGTTTAATAACAATCTGAGACAGAGAATCTTTCATCCCAGAATTTATACTCCGACACAGGTTACGCCTCAGTCGTAAAAAGAGCAGCCTCTTCAAAAAGGCCGCCCTTCTGTCTCACTTCTGTTTTCTTCTATATGAATCAGTCAAAAATGATCAGTGCCATGAACACAAGATCTGTGTCGCCTGTATTGGTAAGACCGTGTCCTTTTCCATCTGGTGTGATGGTGATGTCGCCGGCCTTTACCGGACGTTTCACGCCGTTATCGTCGTACTCGCCTTCACCGCTTAAGATATAGTAGGTTTCTGTCTCGCCATGATGCTCATGGTATCCCAGAGAACATCCTTTTTCGATGGTAACCTGTGCGTAAAGTCCGCATTTTCCCTTCAGCTCGTCTCCCTCAAGAATGTCTTTGATGATCACATGGCCTTTACCGCCGCACATATTTTCTACTCTTCTGATACCCATGATAAAATCCCCTTTCGTGATTGCGTAAATTTGTGAAATTTTATGAACACAGGCTTTCTGCGGCCTGTGCCTTACTTCCTGTACAATTATAAATGATATGATAAATTTTCGCAATCCTTATTGTTATTTTCGCAAATTAACTTACAGGCAAATTTTCCCCACTGTTTATTGCTTTTCGCAACCCTGTCTGGAGCTTCTATTCGCAATTGAAGCAGGATACTTCTTTGATCCGGTTAAAAAACGAAGCAGCTCTTTTCCAAAGACCTGCTCCGCAATTTATACTCATATTACAGATTTTTAATTCTCTCAATTGCCTCAAGAGTATTCTCATAGCTTCCGAATGCTGTCAGACGGAAATATCCCTCACCATGTGCACCAAAGCCTGAACCTGGTGTTCCTACGATGTGTGCTTTCTCAAGGAGATAATCAAAGAACTCCCAGGAGGTCATCTGATCCGGTGTTTTCAGCCAGATATATGGAGCATTTTTTCCACCGGACACGGAAAATCCTGCTGCGGAAAGTCCCTCCAGGATCGTCTTTGCATTACGCATGTAATAAGCGATCTGCTCCTTCAGCTGTGCTTTTCCCTCCGGAGAGTAAACAGCCTCGCCTGCTCTCTGTACAATGTACGGAGCACCGTTAAACTTGGTTCCGTGACGTCTTGCCCAGAGACTGTGAAGCTCTACACCATCACGCACCAGTTCCTTCGGAACAACGGTAAAGCCAAGACGAACGCCTGTAAAGCCTGCATTTTTGGAAAAGCTTCGAAGCTCGATGGCACAGGTTCTTGCACCCTCGCACTCATAAATGCTGTGCGGGACATCCTCCTCGGAAATATATGCCTCATATGCTGCATCATAGATGATCACGCAGCCGTTTTTGTTGGCGTAGTCGACCCACTCCTGAAGAGCTTCCTTTGTGATCGCACCACCGGTGGGATTGTTCGGGAAGCAGAGATAGATCAGATCCGGTACCTCATCTGCCGGGATCTCCGGAAGGAAACCATTCTCCTCTTTGCAGGGCATGTAGATCACACCGTCAAAATTCTCTCTCTCCTTGTTATACAGACCAGTACGTCCGGCCATAACGTTGGTATCTACATATACAGGATAAACCGGGTCGCAGACTGCAACCTTGTTATCCAGTCCGAAGATCTCCTGGATGTTTCCGGAATCACTTTTTGCTCCATCAGAAACAAAGATCTCGTCTGCGCTGATGTCGCAGCCTCTGGACTGATAATCATTTTTTGCAATGGCACTTCTTAAGAATTCATATCCGAGATCCGGAGCATATCCGTGGAAGGTTTCTGCGTGTGCCATCTCGTCTACGGATTTATGAAGGGCATCGATGATTGCTGGTGCAAGGGGCTGTGTCACATCACCGATTCCAAGACTGATCACAGAATCCTTAAATTCCGGATTGGCCTCCTTATATGCGCTTACCTTCTTTGCGATATTGGAAAACAGATAGCTTCCCGGAAGTTTTAAATAATTCTGATTTACTGTAACCATAGTATTTTATCTCCTTCTCTCAATTTCCTCTGCCAGTGCTTTTCTGACGCTGTCAGGATTTGCCTTGCCTTTCAGTTCTCTCATCAGCTGTCCTACAAAAAATCCCATAACCTTATCCTTGCCGCCCAGAAGCTCTGCCAGCGGTCCAGGGTTTGCATCTACGATCTTTTTCACAGTTTCGGTGAGAAGGCCTGTATCTTCTACGATCTTAAGACCATTCTCTTCTATATATACAACCGGATCAATATCCTCGTCAAACACTTTTTCAAATACTTTCTTGGCATTCTGTGCGCTGACCTCTTTTTTCTCCACCATGGAAAGAAGGTCTGCCAGATGCTTCGGGGTAAATCTTACCCTTTCCGGATCAAGGCCCTTGTCCTTTGTCAGGCGGAGAACCTCCACCATAAACCAGTTCGCCACCTTTTTCGGGTTTCCGAGAAGAACTGCTGTTTCCTCAAAAAGTCCTGCCAGATGTCTGGATTCGGTCAGGATCCCTGCATCATAAGCCGGAAGCTCATACTCCTTCTGATAACGCTCCATCTTGGCTTCACGAAGCTCCGGAATGGAAGTACGCAGCTCTTCGATCCATGCATCGGAAATGTGGATCGGCGGAAGATCCGGGTCCGGGAAGTAACGGTAATCCTTTGCATCCTCCTTGGAACGCATAGCATGGGAAGACTCTTTGTTATCGTCCCATCTTCTTGTCTCCTGTACAACGGCTCTTCCTTCTTCCAGAAGCTCGATCTGACGTTCTCTCTCTCCTTCGATCGCTCTCGCAATGGCCTTGAAGGAGTTCAGGTTTTTCATCTCTGTTCTTGTTCCGAAGGTCTCACTTCCCACCTCACGGACGGAAAGGTTGACATCAGCACGCATGGAGCCCTCCTGGAGCTTACAGTCAGAAACTCCAAGATACTGCATGGTGCAGCGGAGCTTTTCCAGATATGCGATAACCTCCTCGGAGCTTCTCATATCCGGCTCGGATACGATCTCGATCAGCGGTACCCCGCTTCGGTTGTAGTCAACCAGGGAGCAGTCCTCCCACTCATCATGGATCAGCTTACCGGCATCCTCCTCCATATGCATCTCATGGATACGTACGGTCTTTTTGCCTGCGGAAGTCTCGATCTCAACAGTTCCGTCATAGCAGATCGGCAGATACAGCTGAGAGATCTGGTAGTTCTGGGGATTATCCGGGTAAAAATAGTTCTTACGATCAAACTTACAGTACTGATGGATATGACAGTTTGCCGCAAGACCTGCCTTGATGGCAAACTCTACCACTTTTTTGTTGAGGACCGGAAGAGAGCCCGGCATACCGGTGCAGACCGGGCAGGTATGTGTATTTGGTGCGCCTCCGAATTCTGTGGAGCATCCGCAGAAGATCTTTGTTTTTGTGGCAAGCTCCACATGCACCTCAAGTCCTATGACTGTCTCATACTGTTTCATGCCTTTTCTCCCCCTTCCATTGCTGTTCCGAAATCGCCGCGTTTTTTCTCATATGCATGTGCTGCGCGGAACAGGTTGTTTTCTTTGAAGCAGTCACCGATCATCTGGATCCCGATCGGAAGGCCGGCTGCGTCTTTTCCGCATGGAACTGTGATTCCGGGAAGTCCGCACAGGTTTACTGCTACCGTATAAATATCGCCAAGATACATGGCAAGCGGGTCTTTCAGGCTCTCTCCCAGCTTCGGCGCCGTAAACGGTGATGCCGGGGCAAGAAGAACATTATATTTGGAAAAGGCCTGATCAAATTCCTTTTTGATAAGGGCTTTTGTGCGAAGTGCTTTCAGATAATAAGCATCGTAGTAACCGGAGCTTAACACAAAGGAGCCAAGCATGATACGGCGCTTTACTTCCTCGCCGAAACCTTCAGTCCTTGTCTTCTTGTACATATCATGAAGCCCCTCGTACTCTTTTGCACGGAAACCGTACTTCACGCCGTCAAAGCGCTCCAGGTTTGAGCTGACCTCTGCGCTGGCAATGATGTAGTAGGCAGGGATCATATATTCTGTTGTCTTCATGGAGAAAAATTCTACCACTGCGCCCATCTCGGTAAGGCTCTTCAGCGTATTCATAAAGGCTTCTTTTACCTCCGGGTTCAGTCCCTCTGAGAGATATTCCTTCGGCACGCCGAATTTCATTCCCGCAATCTTATCCGTCATAGAAGCGGAGAAATCAAGATCCTCTCTCTTCATGGAGGTGCTGTCCTTGGCATCGTGTCCGGCAATGATCTCAAGAAGTGCCGCACAGTCTGCAACATCCTTTCCTACCGGCCCGATCTGATCCAGAGAGGATGCATAGGCAACCAGTCCGTAACGGGATACTGTTCCGTAGGTCGGTTTGATTCCGGTAACACCGCAGTAGGAGCTTGGCTGACGGATGGAACCGCCGGTATCAGAACCCAGTGCCAGGTAAGTCTCTCCTGCTGCCACTGCCGCACAGGAACCACCGGAAGAACCTCCCGGAACATGCGCTGTGTTGTGCGGATTGCGTGTCGGTCCGTAATAAGATGTCTCTGTTGTACTTCCCATGGCAAATTCATCCATGTTCGTCTTACCAATGATAACTGCTCCTGCTTTTCTGAGGTTCTCAACTGCCTCAGCCGTATAGGTCGGTTTGAAGTTGGAAAGAATCTTGGAACTGCATGTGGTAAGCTGTCCTTCGATACACATATTATCCTTTACCGCAACCGGAACTCCTGCAAGCGGACCTGTCAGTTCGCCCGCATCTATTTTCTTCTGAATTTCCTCCGCCTGTGCATAAGCACCTTCTTCATCTATCGTCACAAAGCTGTGAATCTCTGACTCTGATTCTCTGATCTGTCCGATCACTGCATCAACTGCTTCTCGTACAGTTACTTCTTTTGCTTTGATCTTCTCGCCCAGTTCAAGGGCTGTAAGTTTTAATAAATCCATCTACTCTCACTCCCTTAACCAATTGTCTTCGGCACTTCAAAACTGTCCTCTTTACGAAGTGGTGCATTCGCAAGTGTCGCTTCTTTGTTATCTCCGTTTGTCACAACATCTTCACGGAACACATTCTGTACCGGAAATACATGAGACATCGGTTCGATTCCTGCTGTGTCAAGTTCATTTAATGTATCTATATAATCCAGCATCTGCTCCATGTCTTTTTTCGCTGCTTCTTTCTCTTCCTCTGAAAGTTCCAGCTTGGCAAGGATTCCTACATACTCGATTGTTTCGTCGGATATTTTATTTGCCAATTTAATCATCCTTTCTTTCTACTCTGTCTTTGCTAATCCTGACAATTTCCAAAATCAGTATCATAAATTTCTCATCTTATTGCGACCTGTAGCGGTACATATCATAGAAACTGTCATAGTCCTGGTTTTTTACTGAGCCGGACGGCGTCAGGATTAAATCCCCATCATCCACTTCCAGCTCCGTCCCTTCCGGGAAAACTGCATTTCTATAAGATTCTGATCCATCTGTATCATAAAACCAGAGTCCATAGTTTTCATAATTGAGATTTTCATTTTCCTTATCATAAAGATCACCAAGATAAATCTTGTAATGAAGCTCCGCCCAGTCGACTCCTGATGCCTCGGTCACATCATACCATCCTGCCGGGAAATCTGTTCCCGCTGTATAAGTGTTTCCGGCTTTCAATGTTACCTGCTCCGTCAGCGGATTTTCTTCCAGCTGCATCTGTTCCGTCTGTGCATTCTCAGAATGAAACTGGACAACCAGTCCTGTATCAATCTTCAGATGACCTCCTGTATACAATCTCACATCGTCCAGATAATCTCCTGCATCCGTATCTGACTCATCTTCACTAAAATAAGAATAGTAATAAATCGAATTCTCAGGATCATCCTGCTGCATGGAGCCTTCTCCTGAGACAAGCTCCACTTCATAAGTCCCTTCCGGGATCTGTGCTCCGATTTCATACTCCCCATATCCTAATACACAGTCATAAGTTGCTCCTGTTTCAGAAAGTTCTCTCGTTGTATTCATATATGGATCATACTCAGACTCCACTTCGCTGCCATCATCATTCCAGTCATAATCTGAGGAATGGAAATCATCCCCAAATGAGGAAATGAAATCACCAACTGAACCTGCAATGCTTGTAAATGATACGATTGCCACGATAATTCCCGCAAGAATTCCACTGATTTTCCTTGCTTTTTTCTGTTCCTCATAAGATCCTGTATGAGCCTTCCTTGCCGGATTAAATACCGTCGGCCCACCTGGCTGCATCTGCCCTGTCTGTGGGATTTCAATCCTCGGATTTTCTTTTTGCTGATATTCTGTCTGCGTTCTTTTCCGTCCGTTATGACTCTCACAGAGATGTCCCGCATCCTTCTTTTTCTCCCGGTTTTTTGTCTCTCCAGTGTCATTCTGTCGTTTCTGGAAATATGTCATTTTTTTCTTGCGGTCAAAACTACTCTCATTCAGCCTGTAATTCTTTTTGTCTAGCTTTGTGTTATCCAGCCCGCAGGAACTGCAACGGCCATTAATTAATTTACCTCCGCAAAGATAACATTCTTTTTTCTTAAACATAAAGATCCTCCCTCGTTTCTACTCCTTAAGTTTCTGACCACAACATCCTGTGGGCAGTTCTCTTTCTCAGTTCAGACCTTCACATCCAACAGTTTTTTCGTTCAATCCAGAGGATTGACCCGTTTTTGTATTTTCTTCTTATGGTTCCAGACGACTTAAGTCTCTTGGGAATAATGTTGTTTCTCTTACATTGTCTTCGTTCATCATCTTCATTGTCAGACGTTCCATACCTATTCCAAGACCTCCGTGTGGTGGCATTCCATGCTTGAATGCACTTAAATACTGCTCCATGCCTTCATCTGTCATACCTCGCTTCTCCATCTTCGCAAGAAGTTCATGATAATCATGAATACGCTGTCCGCCGGTTGTGATCTCCATTCCTCTGAAAAGCAGGTCAAAACTGAGCGTGTAAGTCGGATCCTCCGGATCATCCATTGCATAGAATGGACGTTTCTTTGATGGATAATGAGTAACGAATACAAAATCTGCATCCCATTCTTCCTTCGCATAACGGCTGATCAATGTCTCTTCCTCTGGTTCCAGGTCAAATGGGTTCTTGATCTTTCTGTCATACTTCTCGGATACCAGTCGTTTGATCTCGTCGAATCTTACTGCCGGAATATTATCTGTCTTCGGTACTTCGATATTCAGAATCTGAAGTTCTCTTGCATACTCTTTCTTCAACAGCTCCATCGTATACTGAAGAAATCCCGTTTCCATTGCCATGATATCTTCAAATCCATCAATATATCCCATCTCGAAATCAAGGCTTGTGTACTCATTCAGATGACGCTTTGTGTTGTGTTTCTCTGCACGGAATACTGGCGCTGTCTCAAAGACTCTGTCGAATACTCCGACCATCATCTGCTTATAGAACTGTGGGCTCTGCTGAAGGATCGCCGGTCTGTGGAAATACTCCAGACGGAAAAGGTTCGCACCGCCCTCTGCACTTTTGGCACCGATTTTCGGAGTATGGATCTCTGTAAATCCTTCTTTATAAAGGAAATCACGGAACCCTCTTACGATTCCTTCCTGAATTCTGAACTTCGCACGCTCTCTGATATTTCTCAGAGAAATCGGTCTGTAGTTTAATTTTGCTTCCAGAGATGTGTTCAGCTTCCACTTTGCAATCGGAAGCGGCATTGGCTCTGCCGGCTCACTTAAGATCTTCAATTCACCAAGGCGAATCTCAATCCCATTCGGAGCTTTCGCAGACTCTGCAAGCACACCTGTTACCTCTACTGTATCTGCTTCCTTCACATCTTTCAAGTCAAATTTGGAAATATTTTCTTCATATACACACTGAACAAGTCCTTCTCTTTTTCTGAGAATAATGAATGCAATTGTTCCCATATCACGGATCGTATGGATCGCACCATTTACTTTCACTTCGGTTCCAATTCTTCCCTCTTCGAGAAGTTCACTCAGTTCCAATGTTTCCTTCTTTTTTACACCTGTTACAAATTCCATAATTCTTCTCCTTTCAGATTCCAGCATCCCGGGAAGAAGCTTTCTAAATAAAAAAGCCCCGGGATACATCAGTATCCCGGGACGGAAATTACAATCATAATATCCGCGGTACCACCCGCATTGAATCTCAGTCTTTACATTTCAAATCTTATCCCTGTGTAAGCCAGATTCCACTCTTTGCATGTAACGTATGCTCCACGTGCTACCCTACTTCACCTGTTCAGACAGCCAGCTCCCAAGTGTTCCCTTAATCCGCTCCGCTGTCCGGCGCTCTCAGTCGGTGACGCCAACTTCCTGTCAGTTTCTGTGAATCAGAGTCTTGTTCTTAGCCTTTTTCTGGTTCAGCACTTTAGTCTGCTAAAACTTGTTTTCAATATTAGCACAGAGTTTTTTGATTTTCAAGAGGTTTTATTCAAATTGTCACACATTTTAACTTTTCATCAAAACAAGATATTTTCAACCTATCGGTTTTGTGTACTTTCACTAATTTCTTCCTGTACTGTGCTTAATGCCTGATCCAGCTGGTTATCTGCTTTTGGATTCTCCTCATCATACTGGTATTCAACTTTCACATCCGGTTCAACACCTTTTCCATTGATGCTTCTTCCATTTGGAGTATAATACTCTGCAATCGTCACTTTCAGACAGGTTCCATCTCCCAGATCCATTAATTGCTGCACAACACCTTTTCCATACGTTGTCACTCCGACAATCTTCGCTGTTCCATAATCCTGTACTGCACCGCTGAAGATTTCAGATGCGCTGGCACTGTACTGGTTTACAAGAACTGCCATTGGTTTCTTAAATTCATGAGTTCCGTCACAAGTGATTTCGTCTGTCTTTCCATTCTTGTCCTTTGTTGATACAATTGTACCTTCCGGAAGAAGCAGACGCAGCATATTCGTAACTGTATCAAGACTTCCACCCGGGTTGTTTCTCAGGTCGACAACAAGCCCCTGCATTCCCTGCTTTTCAAGATCATCCAACGCTTCTTTAAACTGGTCATAAGTTACTGTATCAAACTCAGACACTTTGATATAGCCAATCTGGTTCTCCTTCATCTCATACGAAACTGTCTTCACTTCGATCGTATCTCGTGTGGCAGTCAGTTCCAGTTCTTCTCCGTCTCTGAGAACTGTAATCTTTACATCTGTTCCCTTTTCCCCTTTGATCCAGGACACCACCGTATCAAGCTGCTCATCACCAACCTCGTGGTCATCGATTTTCTCCAGGATATCTCCGGCTTTCAGTCCTGCTTTCTCTGCCGGAGAGTCTTCATAGACATTTACAATTGTCGCATAGCCCGTATCCGCATCTTTTGTCAGCGTTGCACCAACACCTGAAAATGTTCCGCTTGTTGATTCCATCAGAGCTTTCGTTTCATCTTCATCATAATAAACGGTGTACTTATCTCCCAGTGCACTCGTATATCCGGAATAAATTCCTTCTGCCAGCTTATCTGTATCAATTTCATCTTCATACAGATAATATTTATCAATCAAAGCATTCAGCTTATTCAGTTTTTTTGATACCTCTTTTTCTGTCACTTTACCGGATGCATAACTGCCGGCTGTGTTCGTAATGACCCTGAATCCCCCAAGGAGAAGCAGGCTGACAAGAACTGTTGCAAGAATTCCGGTAACAATCCCGGCTCCATATCCCTTTTTCTTTTTCTGTTCCATTGTCTGTCCCTTTCGCTGTTATTTAAAGAAAAGGACAAAGCAGAATCTTCCACTTTGTCCCCCTTTATTCTTTGAATCACTTTCATGTAAACATGAAAGGAAGATTTTGAATCCCTTTGTCTTACATATAATTATTTGGATTCACTGGTGTTCCATTAAGTTCTACCTGGAAATGTAGATGTGCTCCGGTTGAATATCCTGTAGAACCAACATATCCGATCTGTTGTCCTTTTTCCACTCTCTGACCGGCACTCACACAAATTGAGCTGTGATGCATATACTTTGTCACCAATCCGTTTCCATGGCTTATAACAACCCAGTTTCCCGCACTGTTGCCTGCCGTAATGACTGTTCCGGCTGCTGCTGCATATGTAGGTGTTCCTGTCGGTGCGGCATAATCATTTCCTTTATGTGGTCTTGAATCGAAAGATCGAACCTCTCCAAAATAACTGGACTGGTACGTCATTCCCGGACATGGATGTGTAAAATATCCACTTCCGCTCACCACGTTTCCGCTGGAAGCCGGTCTGGAACTACTGCTTCCATTACTACTACTGCTTCCGCTATTGTTCTTCTTTGCCGCCGCAG
>OGPM01002902.1_pt1 | contig 11312 bp, 10 predicted proteins | sample 1552961 | NCBI WGS metagenome assembly OGPM01 (sample SAMEA2580304, study PRJEB22360) | human gut metagenome | biome: human gut; feature: human-associated habitat; material: faeces | place: Denmark | collected 2008/2010
ATTTCGATATCGTTAAACTGATCGCCGAAAGCAATTCCTTCAGACATATCAAATCCAAGATAATGTACCAGCTTTTCAAGAGCAGTTCCTTTATTAATATCCGGTGCGACAAAATCAATCCACTCGTTTCCGGAAGTGACGATTTTAATCTCATCACCAAATTCTTTGCGGAAGAAAGGCTCAATTGCGGAAGTTCCTTTGCCGGAGAAATCACACATGGCAAGCTTTAAAAACGGTTCTTTTATGTCAGCTAAATTATCCACAACCGCCATATCATACTGGACAACGTCAGTCATATGTTTTATGTAAAATGGATCTTTGGAATCGGTATAACAGCAGCTTTCGCAGGAAAGCTGGCAGTTGCATGCCGGATATCCTTTGGCATATTCGGTGATGCGAAGGACAAGATCACGGTCAAGAGAGCCTTTGGTGACGGCTTTGTGCTGATCCATGACGAGAGCACCATTTTCCGAAACATAAGAAATCATATCCTGCACAGGACCAAACATACGGTACATATTGATATACTGTCTGCCGCTGGCGGCAATGAAATGAATTCCGGCTTCGGTGAGCCGGCGGATAAGTTCTAAAGTTTCATTATCCGGTTTCTGCGCCCCATTTTGAAGTAATGTTCCATCCAGATCGCTGGCGATGTATTTTATCATAAAGTGTATTCTCCTTTTCGTATCTTGCTAATTAAATCCGTAACTATTATAATATAAAAAGAAATTAAATGAAAGAAGAGGATAGATACTATGAAAATTGGAATTGGTAACGATCATGCAGCATTAGAGATGAAGAATCAGGTAATGGAGTATCTGGAAGAGAAAGGATATGAAGTTATCAATTATGGGACCAACACACCGGAGAGTTGTAACTATCCGGAATTTGGTGAGAAAGTCGGACGTGCAGTTGTATCCGGCGAAGTAGACTGCGGAATTCTGATCTGCGGAACAGGAGTTGGAATCTCGCTGGCTGCCAACAAAGTAAAAGGCGTAAGAGCAGTTGTATGCTCAGAACCCTATTCTGCAAAACTGTCCAAACAGCACAACAATACAAATATTTTAGCGTTTGGTGCACGTGTTGTGGGCATTGAGCTTGCAAAGATGATCATTGATGAATGGCTTGGCGCTGAGTTTGAAGGTGGAAGACACCAGACACGTGTCGATATGATCATGGCGATTGAGAATAAAGATAACTAAGAAATGGTCTGTTAAAGATGCCTGTAAGGGCATCTTTTAACTTTAAATCTATAATGACGTGACAATCATAATAGAGGCAACAGCCAGAAGAGAGCTGCAGCGGCAGATATTTAGATATAAATAATGACGGAAGAGGTGACAGCAGGATGCGGAAGATTATAAACAATCCAGAACACGTTGTAGATGAGATGATGGAAGGCTATATCAGCGCTTACGGCAGATATTATGTTAAACATCCGGATGTGAACGGTGTGATTTTAAAACAGAGAAGAAAAGACAAAGTGGCACTGGTAATCGGTGGAGGAAGCGGACATGAACCGATGTTTTCCGGCTTTGTCGGAAAAGGACTTGCAGATGCAGCGGCGTGCGGCAATATATTTGCATCCCCCGATCCGAACACGATTTACCAGACAGCGAAGGCAGTCGAGCAGGGAAAAGGTGTTCTTTTTGTGTATGGCTGCTATGCGGGAGATAATCTGAATTTTGATATGGGCGAAGAGTTCTTAAATGACGATGGAATCCAGACAGCACATGTGCGCGTGTGGGATGATGTAGCATCCGCACCGCAGGAGCGTATCGAGGACCGACGCGGAATCGCAGGAGATGTATTTGTTGTGAAAATCGCAGGTGCGGCATGTGATACAGGACTGGAATTAGAAGAAGTTGTCAGAGTTACGGAGAAGGCAAGAGATAATACAAGAACGATTGGTGTTGCAACTGCACCTGCACAGCTTCCGGGAGTGGAACAGCCGATATTTACGTTGGGCGAAGGCGAGATTGAATACGGCATGGGACTGCACGGCGAGCGCGGTGTACTGCGCACTGCGTGGGAAGATGCAGATGTTCTTGCCGAGAAGATGTATAAGCAGATTCTGGACGATTCGGATTTGAAAACGGGCGATGAAGTGTGTGTACTTGTAAACGGTCTCGGTTCTACAACGATCACAGAACTTGCAATTGCTTTCCGCAAAGTGAAAAAGCTTCTGGATGCAGATGGAATCAAAGTTTACGATACAGATCTGAACAATTATTGTACCAGTCAGGAAATGGGTGGATTTTCCATTACTTTATTTAAACTGGATGAAGAACTGAAGAAATACTATGATATGCCATGTTACTGTCCGTATTACGCGAAGGGAGAGCTTACGGGAAATACCGGTGAAGCAGCCGGCGGCCAGACGGAAGATGTACAGATTAAGTCAGAACCGGAATTTGATGTAAATGACGTGGAAGCGGCAGAGATTGTAAGAAGCAAAGCCGGAATTCTGGAAGAACTGAATGCGGCTGATGCTAGAAATATGCTTTTATATATTGCTGATAAAATCATTGCAAAGAAACCATATCTGACAGAAGTAGACAGTGCCATTGGTGATGGAGACCATGGAATCGGTATGGCGGGCGGCATGCAGAAAGTTAAGAAAAAACTCTCCCATATGGAGAATGAAGAGAATGTCTATGCACTCTTCGAGGCGGCGGGAAAGGCAATGCTCCTGTCAATGGGCGGCGCATCCGGTGTTATTTTCGGAAGCCTGTATCTTGCCGGTGCCAAAGGCATGGAAGCGAAGAAGGCTATCGGTGCAGAAGAACTGGCGCATATGGAAAAGAAAAGCCTTGCAGCAATCCAGGAGAGAGGCAAAGCGAAAGTCGGTGATAAGACGATGGTGGATGCACTTGCTCCGGCAGTAGAGGCAATGGAAGCAAACAGTGAAAAGAGCCTGGCCGAGATGCTGCGCGCAGCGGAGGCAGCCGCAAAAGCAGGTGTCGAGAACACGAAGAAATATCAGGCAGCATTTGGACGCGCCAAATCACTGATGGAACGTGCCATCGGATACCAGGATGCAGGAGCAACGTCTGTGTGGCTGATCATTCAGGGAATGCGTGAATTTGTAGAGGATATCTGTGAAGAGAAGTAAAAAGCAGTGTGGATAAATTACAAAATTCAAAGTCTGTATTGTGGATAAAAACTAATAGGGAAATAACAGCAGAAGCCCCGTTTCACACATACCGGTGAAACGGGGCTTCTTTTGGAATTGATAAATAATATAAGTAAGCAAACAGCAAAAGGACTTATGCCTGTGCTGCTTCGTAAGTAGCTTTTGCATCACGGATCAGCTTGTCAAACTTGTCTGCCTGCCATGCAGCACGTCCGGTAAATAATCCGTCAATAGATGGCTGAACAATGAGTTCATTGGCATTGCCGGGATTGACACTTCCACCGTACAGAACCGGAATGTCCTTAGAAGCATCACCGAAGATCTCCTGCAGACACTCTTTGATAACTTTGTGCATCTCTTCCGCGTAATCTGCGGAAGCAGGTGTTCCATTTACACCGATGGACCATACCGGCTCATAAGCAACCCAGATATTCGGAACCTGTGAAACCGGAACATCGTGGAAGCCAACCTTTAACTGTGTGCGGAGCACTTCTGCGCTGATACCGAAATTCTTCTCTTCAGCAGTCTCACCAATGCAGAGCAGAGTTGTGAAGCCATGATTCAGAGCGGCTTTTACTTTCTTATTCTCTTCAACATCTGTCTCTCCGAATACATGACGTCTCTCGGAATGTCCGATCATTACAAGATCCAGCCCGAGTTCTTTTAACATAACCGGTGAAATCTCTCCGGTAAACTGACCTTCGTCTTCCCAACACATATTCTGTGCACCGATTTTTACATAATTGCGGTCTACTTTATTCACTGCACTTTCCAGTGTTGTATAGGAAGGAATGATGAACAGTTCAATCTCGTCACGGCTGATGTCCTTTGTATGTTCAACCAGTGACTGGAGATATTCTACAGTCTCCTTGATAGGCTTGTACATTTTCAGGTTACTTCCAAAGTATAACTTTTTCTTCATGTCATCCTCCTCGATTCTATATGAAAAATTGTTGGTTTCATTATACATCCGAAACGAAAAAAATGCAACAAAATCCATGACAAAAAAATAACAAAACGAAAAAACGAAAAAAAACGAAATAATAGGCGCAAATAATAGTAAATATTCACAAAAACTGTAATGAAAATGTGTTTGAATCTACTGAAATGATAAAAAGCTATTGAAAAACGAAAGCAAAAGTAATAAAATAAAATCAACAAATGAAAACAAAACAAAAATACAAAACATAAAACGAAAGTATTCGAAAACGAAAGGAAGAGAAAAATGAGCGAGAAATTCAGACCAGTTACAGCAATTACAATGGGAGATCCGGCAGGTATCGGACCAGAGATTGTAGTAGGAACTATGCTTTCAGAAGAGATTCATGAATGCTGTAAACCATTTGTGATCGGAAGTCAGGCAATCATGGAAAGAGCTGCAAAGGTTCTTGGAAAAGAATTAAAATACAACAAGATCACAGATCCTTCCGAAGCAAAATATGAATTTGGAACAATCGATATTCTGGAAACAGGAGATTACGATACAGACTCTATCGAGTGGGGAAAAGAGCAGAAGCTTGCAGGACAGATGGCAATCGACTGGGTTATGAAATCTATCGAACTTGGAATGGCTAAGAAAGTAGATGCAGTTTCTACATCTCCGATCCACAAAGGAGCTATCAAATTAGTCGGAGTAAAAGAGCCTGGACATACAGAGATTTATCAGCATCAGACAAATTCTCCATATGCGCTGACAATGTTCTCATGTCATAAATTAAGAGTATTCTTTGTAAGCCGTCACATGTCATTAGTAGACGCTTGCCACTATGCAACAAAAGACGTAATCTTAGAGAACGTTATCAACATTGATAAAGAGCTTCGTAAAGTCGGAATCGAGAATCCACTGATCGCAGTTGCAGGATTAAATCCACACAACGGAGACAACGGATTATTCGGAACAGAAGAGCTTACAGATATCGGACCGGCCGTTGAAGCTGCAAAAGCAAAAGGAATCAATGCAATCGGACCTTGCCCGGCTGACTCTGTATTTAACATTGGTAAATCCGGTAAATTTGATGCAATCCTTTCTCTGTATCACGATCAGGGACACATTGCTTGTAAGACACTTGATTTCGAAAAATCTGTAACACTGACATTCGGACTTCCGTTTATCAGAAGTTCTGTAGATCACGGAACAGCATTTGATATCGCGGGAAAAGGAATCGCAGGATGTGTAAGTCTGATCGAATCTACGAAGGTTGTAGCTGAGTATGCTGCAAAACAGCACGAAAGAGAGGGTAAATAAATGCCATTAATCGGAGCAGTGGCAGATGATCTGACAGGAGCAACAACAACAGGTGTGCTCCTTGCAAGATCCAAAGCCAGAACAGCGGTATTTTTTAACGAAGAAGCAGCAGAGAAGACAGAAGGAATTGATGAACTGGATGCAATCCTGATCAGCAGTAACAGCCGTCCGCTTCCTGCAAATGAAGCTTATGATAAAGTAAAATCAGCAACGATCGCTCTGAAGAAAATGGGCGTTGAATATTTTTCAAAACGTATTGATACTACACTTCGCGGCGGTGTTGGTGTAGAAATCGATGCAATGCTGGATCAGATGAAAGAAGGTACAGTTGCAGTAGTAGTACCTGCTATGCCACAGTCCAGAAGAATCTTGGTTGGCGGATATTCCGTTATCGATGGTGTGGCTCTGATCAATACGCCGGTTGCACAGGATGTGCGTACTCCGGTAAAAGAAAATTATATTCCAAGATTACTGGAAGGCCAAACAAGAAGAAAAGTCGGTCTGGTTACATTAGATAAAGTTCTTGCAGGAGAAGAAGTCATTGAAGAAGCTCTTGCAGAACAGAAAAAAGCAGGATGTGAAGTGATTGTCGTAGACGGAATCACACTGGAAGATGTAGAAAACATTGCAAAGGCATGTATCAACTTAAGATGGGATGTTGTTGCAGTAGATCCGGGACCGTTTACTTCAAAACTTGCATTTTATAGAGAACTGATCAGTGCCGAGGAACCGAATATTCCTCCGCAGGCTGATGAGGCAGGAAAGACAGTTCTGATCGCAGCAGGAAGCGCAACTCCGGTTACAAAGAAACAGATGGAAATCTTGTGTCAGGATCCTCGTCATGTGAGAGTTAGTGTAGAACCGCTTCCACTTATTGAGGGCGGTGATGTTGCCCTGGATGAAGTATTCAAAGCTGTAAACAAAGCGGCAGAACTTCTGGAATCTGACAATCAGCCAAGAGCGATCCTTTTTGAGACGGCTCTTCATGGAGAACTTCTGAATCTGGATGAAGAAGACAACAAGAGACACTACGCAGATGGCATGAGCGCGAACAGAATCAATGCAGGTCTGGGTATGATTATTTCCCAGCTTCTGGAGAAAGTCGGAAAAGAGAAAGTCGCAGGACTTTACACAACCGGCGGGGACACTATGGTAAATGTATGCTACCAGCTTGGAGTAGAGTGTATCGAAGTTATGGACTATGTCATCCCACAGACAGATGTCGGACGCCTCGTAGGCAGTAAGTACAGCGGACTTCCGGTTGTCGGTAAAGGGGGACTTACCGGAAATGACAATACCGCATGTGATATTGTAAGCAGACTGTTCAGAGAATCTGCACGATAAGAGATAAGGAGAGAGAAAATGAGCAACGAAAAGACAAATGTTCAAAGTGAACGCAAAGATTACCCAATTCTTGAAAAAATGAAAAACCTTCCGGGTGGACTTGTAATCATCCCGCTGGTTATCGCAGTTGTAATTGCAACATTTATTCCACAGTTCTTCCAGATCGGTGGATATGTAACAGCATTGTTTTATGAAGGAAATGCCTGCATGATGGGATTTTTCCTGATTGTATGTGGATCTATGATCGACGTAAAACAGGTTGGTCTGCCTTTATATAAAGGTGTTGTTATGACTGGTGTTAAATTTTTACTTGGAGTTATCGTAGGAGTTATAGTTGGTAAGCTTTGCGGACCACAGGGATTCTTAGGAATCGCACCATTCGTATTTATTGCAGCGATTACAAACTCTAACAGTTCTCTGTATATTTCATTATCTTCTCAGTTTGGTAATGCAACAGATACAGGAGCTGTATCCATCCTGGCATTAAATGACGGTCCGTTCTTCACATTGATCGCACTTGGAGCAACAGGACTTGCCAATATCCCGATCAACTCTCTGATCGCAGTTATCATTCCTCTGTTGATTGGATTTGTATGGGGTAACTTAGATAAAGGCTTCCGTAATGCTTGTAAAGCAGCACAGCCGATCGTAACTTTCTTCATGACAATCTCTATCGGAGCTAAGACAGATGTAAAGACAATCTTAAAAGCAGGAGCATCAGGAATTGTACTTGGACTGATTTCAGCAGCAACTGCAGTACTGTTCTTCTTCATTATCAACTTACTGCTTCCGAAGAAAGAGAGAAATGCTATGGGTGCTGCAATCGGTACAACAGCTCTGAACTCAGCTATGACACCGGCAGCTGTTGCAGAGGCAGATCCGACTCTGGCAAATTCTGTAAGTCTGGCAACAGCACAGTGTGCAACAGCATCTATTATTACATTGTTCCTGTGTCCGTTCATCACTGCTGCATTTGATAAATATATGCAGAAGAGACAGAAAGGTATCTACAGTCCGGAAGGATGGGCATACGAGAAAATGGCTCACTAAGAATTATTTACTGAAAAAAAGTCCTTTTGTATGGTATAATATAAAAGGGCTTTTTTGCTTTATACGCATTAAAAGAAAATATTTGCAGGAGGTTTTTGGTATCATGAATAAAATTACCGTTCGCATGACAAAAGAATATCTTTATGATTTCCTTTTGTTTCATGCTTATTCAAAATTCAGCGGATTTCTGATTAACATTCTTGGACTGGCAGTTGCCTTTATGGGAGTCATTATGTATACGACGAATCATACAGGAGTGACAGGTCTTGTTTTTTACCTGATCGCAGCAGCGATTTTCCTTGGAGGTACACCGTTGCAGCTCAAGATGCGTGCAGCAAAGCAAGTGGAAGTGAACCAGGAATATTGCAATCCTGTGGATTATACATTTTCAGATGAAGGTATTGTTGCAGAAAATGATGGAAATACAAAGAATTATAAATGGGATGAGATCGAGCGTGCAGTGGTAACGCCGAAGACGATAGGTATTTATTATGGAAAAGATAATGCAATGATCATTCCAAAAGTTGATTTTGGTGATCAGTTTGTACCGATTTTTACGATCATTGCAACGCAGCTTGGGCAGAGCAAAGTGCGTATGCACTAATGGCAATGCAGTCGTTGTTGTTATAGATTCTGCCGGAGAAAACTGCCAGTGGCAGAGTCTTAAGATGATATGAAATATAAGAGGAAAAGTATAAGAAGAGAGCAAATGTTCTCGGTAATAAATTATAAGGTGATAGAAATGGAAGAACGCAGACAGGCAATATTACGAAAACTGGAAGAAAAGGGAAGTGTCAGAGTAGCAGAACTCAGTAAAGAACTGGGATGTTCAGAAGTGACGATCCGAAACGATATTAAAAATATGGATCAGGAAGGGCTTCTGAAACGTACCCATGGCGGGGCATTGCAGATTGACAGCAAGACGGTAAGAAAATATTCGGCAGAGAGTATTTACCGCAATGTAGAGCGTAAAAAACAGATCGCAGCCTGTGCCTACGCATTTATTGAGGACAGAGATACGATTATTATAGATGATGCATCAAGCAGTTTTTACCTGGCGGCTTATATCAAAGAACATCCGGAGAAGAGACTTGCCGTTGTAACAAATTCCCTGCTTGCGGGCAATGAGCTGGCTGGGGTAGATCATGTAGAACTTTATATGATTGGTGGACATGTAGGCGGACATCTGTCCGCAACAATGGGAGAAGCAGCACTTCAGAATATGGAACAGTTCCATGTAGATAAAGCATTTATTGGTGTGCACAGTATTAATTTTGATGTGGGACTGACGTCGATTGCGACACCGCAGATGCAGGTGAAACGTACGATACTGAAAGTTGCGGAACAGGTTTATGTACTTGCTGACAGCAGTAAATTCGGAGGCGGATACGTCTCTGTGATCTGCCCGATCCAGGATGTATATAAGATTATCACGGACAGTGATGTGAGCAGAGAGAACATTAAAAAAGCGCAGGAATCCAATATCTCTCTTGTGATTGCATAGAGGATATGTACAGGATTATATGGAGAAGAATGTAAGACCGGAAGGTGAAAAGTATGGCACGCGAAGAGAAAGCATATGCCAGAGTTATAGAAAAAGTAAAGACAATGATTTTGTCCGGTGAATTAAAACCGGGTGAAAAGCTGCCACCGGAAAGGGAATTTGCAGAGAAACTGGAAGTCAGCCGTAATTCTGTACGGGAAGCGATAAGGATTATGGATATGATGGGAATTGTCAGCTCACAGCAAGGCTCCGGCAATTATGTTACCTGTGAATTTCAGAAGAGCATCACCGAGACGATGGCGATGATGTTTGCCATGGATCAGGTCAATGACAAACAGATCTCACAGGTACGATACTCTCTGGAAGTGCTTGCATTTACACTGGCTCTGGATCGTGTGAGGGAGGAGGATCTTGCAAAGATGGAAGAGTGCTCCGGTGTATTTGATATCTTTATTGAAGATATGCGATATGGGATTTTGAAAAACGAAAATCGAAAAACAGAATTAAACGAGTGTCACAGACATCTTGTGGATGCACTCAGAGAAGGTGACAGAGAGAAAGGACTTCAGGCACTTAAGTGGCATTTCGAGATGATCGATGAAGTACTTGGTTAAGAAAAGCTCTGTAGATATTAGAAAGAGTTCTTTTAAGTAGACATGGTAAATAACCCAAATCTACTTAAGGGGACTCTTTTTATGTTATAACGATATGAAACAGTGTTCCAAAAGCTCCAATCTTTAAAACAGCGCATTATTGTCTGGTGGGAGATCTTTATGAGATACTGCCACAGTTGATTCAGAAGATCGAAGCAAAGAAGGGAGCATAATCATGGGAAATTATAAAAAATCCGCAGAAGAGATTTCAGCGATCATGAAATATGCATATGAGCAGACAATTCCGGTTACACCGCGTGGATCCGGAACCGGTCTGGTAGGTTCTTCGGTAGCGATCGAGCATGATTTTTTCTATCTACCGGATCCGGGAGAAAAATCTGCAACGATCGGTGGAAATATCAGTACAAATGCAGGTGGTATGCGTGCCGTGAAATATGGTGTGACGATATTCTGAATCCGCACAAGGTTGCGCAGATATAAAATTTTCGACCGTAGTTTAGACTAAAGTACTGGTTTGCGTGAACTAATTGTGATATGATAAAGAAAACGAAATTATACATTAGGAGGTATTTCGAAATGAACGAAAGAATTGACCGCGTATTGAAAAAAATGGAAGATAAAGGACTGTCTCAGTTATTAGTATCTGATCCGCTGAGTATCCGTTTTCTGACAGGAATCATGGTTAATCCGGGAGAGAGATTATACGCACTGCTTCTGAGAGCAAACGGAAAACATACTTTATTCTTAAACTACCTGTATTATGTATCAAACACAGGATTTGAAGAAGTATGGTTCAGCGATATGGACGACCAGATCGGTGTTCTGATGGAACACATTGATACAGAGAGTACACTTGGAATCGACAAGACATGGCCGGCTCGTTTCTTGATCCCGCTTCAGGAGCGCTGCCCGAAGATGAAAACAATCTGGGGATCTGATTGTGTAGATGATGTTCGTGCCTGCAAGAACGCAGAAGAGATCCAGATCATGAAAGAAGCTTCCATCATCAATGATAAAGTTATGGAGAGAGCTGCTGAGTATATCAAAGAAGGCATGACAGAGAAACAGGTTGCTGATTTCATTGATGCTGAGTATTTAAAAGAGGGGGCAAGCGGAGTAAGCTTTGATACAATCGTATGCTTCGGACCAAATGCTGCTGACCAGCATCACACACCAAGTGAGACACGTACATTAAAAGCCGGTGAATGTGTATTGATTGATATGGGATGTATCTGGAAAGGATATTGCTCAGATATGACAAGAACATTCTACTGCAAGAGTGTAGATGATGAGCAGGCTGCTATTCACGATCTTGTTCGTACGGCAGTTGAGAAAGCAGAAGCAGTAATCAAACCGGGTATGCGTTTCTGCGATATCGATGCACAGGCAAGAGATTTGATCGATGAGGCTGGATACAGC
>OGPM01002903.1_pt1 | contig 11309 bp, 5 predicted proteins | sample 1552961 | NCBI WGS metagenome assembly OGPM01 (sample SAMEA2580304, study PRJEB22360) | human gut metagenome | biome: human gut; feature: human-associated habitat; material: faeces | place: Denmark | collected 2008/2010
ATGGGTAGCCAGGATGGGGATGTATTCACTTATGACCCTCAAACCAATAAAGTGGAAAACTTATCTGATATGTTTGATATGCTTGAAGAAGGTATTTTTAATATTATAACAGATCAGTTGGGACATATTTGGATTTCTACCAATAAGCGGGTAATTGAATACGACCCTAAAAATGGTGGTATCATGGATTACTCGACAATGACTGATGTGATGGTAAATTCTTTTATGCCTAATTCTTATTATAAAACTCGTGCTGGGAAAATATTATATGGAGGAAATAAGGGAATCTCAGTATTTACTCCTTATGATCATTTGTCTGATAATCCTCGTAGAATTAGAACGATGGTGGCAGATGTTAAGATAGATGGTGTTTCTAGTCTTTTGGAGAAAAACAACCAACGTTTTAATTTAAGAAGTCAGATCATTTCTTTAAATGCAGGAGATAAAAATATTGAGATAGATTTTTCTTCTTTAAATTATGCGTTTCCTGACAAAATTAAATATGCATATAAAATGGATGGAGTTGATGATGATTGGGTGTATGTCAGAGGCGATCGTCAATTTGCATTTTACAATCAATTACCTAAAGGTAAACGTACTTTTTATCTAAAGACAACTGATGTAAATGGCTTATGGAGTAATTATATAGCAGAAGTTCAGGTGTTTAAACAGCCTGCTTTCTATGAAACATTGTGGGCTTATTTATTTTATATTGTGTTTACACTTTTATGTCTGTATCTTTTCTATCACAGGATGAAACGTCGTATTCAGTTGCGGCACGAACTGAGAATAGCTCAAATAGATAAAGAGAAGTCAGAAGAATTGGTGCAAACAAAATTACGTTATTTCACAAATATATCGCACGATTTATTAACTCCCTTAACTATTATTACTTGTTTGATTGATGATGCGGAAATGACGAATGGTAGTCGGATTTCTCAGTTAACTATGATTCGTTCTAATGTGAATAAATTACGTAGACTATTACAGCAAATTTTAGATTTCCGTAAGGTGGAAAGTGGGAACATGAAAATATCTGTATCAAAAAGTGATGTCATATCATTTATAGATGATGTTTGTAAGATAAACTTTACTCCATTGATGAGAAAGAAAAATCAAACCTTTACATTTTTGACTGAAGATAGACATTTAATGGCTTATTTTGATAGAGATAAATTAGATAAGATAGTATCTAATTTATTATCTAATGCTTGTAAATATACAGCTAATGGTGGAGATATAAAATTAATAGTAGATTCATATTGGGAGTCTGAATATCATCATTTACGAATACAGGTCGTTGATACCGGAGAAGGTATTGCTCCTGTTGATTTGGAGAATGTTTTCAAAAGATTTTATACAATAAATAAAGGAGATGAAAGTGAATCTAATGGGATTGGGTTATCCTTAACAAAGGATTTAGTGGAGTTACATCATGGCACTATTAATGTTGAAAGTGAATTAGGTAAGGGAAGTACTTTTACTGTAGATCTTCCCATTAATAAAGATAGTTATCAGGAAGATGAATTAATATCAGAACATATTTCGGTAAATGGCATAAATACGGATCTTATTTTAGAGAAAGAAGAATTGATTGATTCAAAGGTTGGCGAAGGCGAAGATATGCAAATAGCTGACGTTCATTTGTTATTGGTGGAGGATAATGAAGAATTGTTGTTTTTGATGGAGAAAATTCTATCCAAGCATTATCATGTACTTATTGCAAAAGATGGATTAGAAGCTCTGAACGTTATAAAAGATAATGAAATAGATATTATTATAAGTGATGTGATGATGCCTGAAATGGATGGTCTAGAGTTTTGTCGCACTTTAAAGTCAAATTTGGAAACCAGTCACATTCCTATCATATTATTAACAGCTAAAAATACCGTGGAAGATCGCATTGAATGTTATAATGCGGGAGCGGATGGATATATATCCAAGCCATTTGAATTAAAAATATTAGAGGCTCGTATTAATAATTTTATAATGCATAAGAAAAACAAACAAGAAGAGTTTCGATCTAATGTAGAAGTCAATATTGATTCTTTAGAACCTTCTTCTATGGATAAAGAGTTTTTGGATAAAGTGATTTCTGTTATAAAATCAAATATGTCCGAAGGAGATTTTGATGTGGTTCAATTAGCGGATGCATTAGCTGTGTCTAAGTCTTCTCTATATAGGAAAATGAAAATAGCAACAGGGCTGTCCCCCATTGAGTTTATTCGAAATATAAGACTAAAACATGGTAGTCAGTTATTGAAGGATAAATCAATATCTGTAGCAGAGGTAGCTTATGAATGTGGATTTTCTAATCCTAAATATTTTGCAACTTGTTTTAAAGAAGAATTTGGTGTAACTCCAAAGGAATATCAAAAATCTTGTTAGGATAAAAAATAATATGAACTTAAAATGCACAAGTACGTATCTTAATGGAAGATGCGTACTTTTCTATATATCAATGATCTATCCCTTTTGAATGATTTCTGAACTTATATTGAACGATTTTTAGACCTATGATAGTTAATAGCGATTATGGTCCAATTTTGGAGGTTTTTGAATGATTAGAGAACTTCTTTCTACTGGATAACTCGCACTTTTGTGATGCATTTGATGCACAACTAATACTTATTTGGTCTAAATAACTTTATAAATCTAATAGTATGGTGATAATTTTACCTAATTTCTTTTTGCAGAAGCCTGTTTGTCGTTTGCTGGCTGTCATGGGCTTTTTAGGATTTAGTGGAGCGATAGCGTCTCAATCAAGTTCGCCTGTGAATATTGATTCTGTGGAGACCTATATGAAAAAAGACTCTTTTGAGAAGAATGTAGGATCTCGTTTCGTTACTAATCGTAGTATAGACTCCTTTGGGGTGAGTGATACTGTTGATATCAGGATGTTGCAGCGCTCTCAATTTTTATCTATTCAGCAATTACTGAAAGGGAATGTGGCCGGTGTATATGTACAGGAAAATAATGGAGAGCCTGGTACCATTCAAAGCATGCTGGTTCGTGGCTTATCTTCACCTGTCTTTTCTAATAAAGATGTGTCCGGTGTTCAGCCGACAGTTTATTTGAATGGCGTTCCATTGATGCTGGAAAATAGCTATGTGTACGATATCAAACAGTTTGATATTAATCCGATAGGAGCCGCTGCCAATATGCTGGCGGGATTGAATATATCTTCCATAGAGTCAATCGAAATTATCAAAGATCCGCTTCAGCTTGCCAAATTAGGTCCTTTAGCTGCTAATGGTGCCATCTGGATAACAACCAAAGACGGTTATTATGGCGGTGAAAACGTTTCTATCGGGGTTTCGGCAGGAATGGCCTTTGCTCCGTCTTCGGTTCGTATGACGAATGGATCATACGAAAAAGCATTCCGTCAACGTTTCTATGATACGTATTCTCTTACACCGGGCAAACAACCCGATTATCTTATGGATACAAGAGATGTACGTTATTTTGGTAAACCGGACTGGGCAGACGATTATTATCAGTCATCACTCTTATATAATGTAAATGCTTCTATCGGTGGTGGTTCAAAAAAAGCGAATTATGTATTTACACTCGCAACGACAAAAGATGCGGGAGCAGCGGACAATACCTCTTATACGAAATATAATATTGGCTTTGCCTTGAATATGGTTCCTTTGGATGGCTTGAATGTTAGTACAATTATTAATGCCGCTAAGATAGACCGTGTCAGGAATCGGAATTTTAGAGACAGGTTTGCTGAGATGGAGTATATGGTTGATTTTTCAACTCCGCTTGCACCTGCCGGCAATTTGTATAATGACTTTTTAATATCCAATGATTTGACTAAAGATGATAATTATAACAATTTACTGAATGGATTGTTGGCTTTGAGCTATACTAAGCAAAGATTCAATGCTACAGCCAGCATCAAACTTGATTATACAACAAATGTTCGTCGCGCTTTTTGGCCTATGGCTTTGTTGGAGTCCGTCAACTTTGTCTCTAACTATTCAGGATACAATCAACGGATTATAGGTGAAACTTCAGCGAGCTATTTGTTGCCTTTAGCTGATATTCATAAGTTGAATATTCAGTGGAATGGCTCTATAACCAGCGATTTGTATCACTATAATTATACTCGTGCCTATGATGGTGATGATGATATGAAGCCGACAACAAGTACCGGGAACTTCAAGCAGTATCGTTATGTTGATCGTTTGGAGAATAGGTGGGTATCGACTTCAATAGCTTTAGATTATAAGTATAAGAACTTGCTTAATGTGGGATTATTGGCAAGATACGACGGAAATTCCGCTATCCAGTCGGATCACAGATGGATGTTTACACCCGCTGCTTCTGCTGAATGGAATTTAAAGAATCAATTTTTTACAGGTAGTACTGCATTGTCTGGATTGTCTTTGCGTGCATCTTATGCACGAATAGCCAAATCATTCCAGTCCGATAGATATGAATTAGGTCCTCAATACTTGGCTACAAGTATCACATGGAGTGGCGAACCGTTACTTTCCTCAGCTAATGGATTTGCAACAATCACTCGTCCGTATGCATCGGGTTGGGTTGGTTATGATTTAAAGCTTCCCTATTCTGATAAAATGGAGCTTGCTTTGAAAGGTTCTTTTTTCGACAATCGCATTATTGCGGAAATAAGTCTGTATAAGAATTATGAAAAGAATTTATTGACATATTTGCCTGTCACTCAAGAAATGGGATATGAGTATAAACTGGCCAGTGGAATGGATATCAGTAATCAGGGATTGGAATTAAATCTTTCGGCATCCATTTTGAAGAACACTCCGTTGAAGTGGGATTTGTCTTTCAATGCAAGTTATAATAAGAACAAACTAGAGAAACTTCCCGAAAACCAGAAGACAACTGTGATAGGCGACCATAAACTACAAGTAGGACAGTCAGTTGATGCCTTTTGGGTGTATCAAAATAAAGGCATTTATACAAACGACTCAGAAGTTCCTGTTATGAATGGGAAACCACTGAACGTAAATGGAGTTCCTTTTAAAGCAGGAGATCCTGTTTGGACAGACGTTGACGGAAACAATCAGATTAACGACAATGACCGTGTGCTGACCGGACATGCCATTCCACCCTATACAGGAGGATTGACTAACCAGTTTGCTTATAAAAGATTCGATTTCAGCTTCAATCTCTTCTTTGCTTTGGGGCATAGTGCTTTAAATCTGCGCGATCAACAACGTTACGACTTTGCGACTTTGGATAATATTCAGTCCTTGCAGTCTGTTAAAGAGATTTTCTTTTGGCAAAACACTAATCAGCGTGACGATTATCCTATATACAATCCGCAAAGCAGTGTTCATCCTTACCGTGCAGAACAGGATTTGTTCCTTGAAAAGCTGTCATACCTGAAACTGAGAAATATAACTGTTGGTTACACACTTCCTATAAAGAAAGTAGGTAGTAATATACCTAAAAGTTTGTATTTCTATCTGACAGGATCTAATCTGTTATCTTTCAGTAATTTTTCAGCAGGTGATCCGGAATTAGTAAACTTCAATGGCACCTATGACGGGTATTCGCTTCCCATTCCTCGCTCAGTTTCACTTGGATTGAGATTTAAATTCTAATTTACGTTTAATTAAAGAATAAGAATATGAAATTATTTGTAACAGCATTAATATTATTCAGCTGTATTTCTTCTGGTTATGCGCAAATAAGTGATGAGGAATTTGATTCTGAGATTGATAAATTATTAAAAGTCCGAACTGAAGATCTTTGGCAAATGTATGAGAAACATAATAATAGGCGTGTAGAATTAGAAAAAGAGTTATTTGCAAAGAAGCAGAAAAATAATATAACTTCCGATGAAGAAAAAGAACTCCGTAAAAAGATTGCAGTAGAGAAAGATTCTTTGGAAATGAGGAATAAAAAGCTGGCTGTTATTCGTCAACGGTCGGATAGTTTAAGAATTAGATGGGTGCGTGGTGTGTTGCCGCCAAAAGAATCTTCTGCATTTGTAAAACGTCTTTTAGAGATAAATGAAGAAGGTGATCGCCACAAGTTTTTTCCAGAATATATACGAACTGTATGGAAGCAAGATTCTATAGCGGGTATATCTGAAAATGTTCGATCTAGACGTATTAAGGCATTTTTGCAACTTTTTCGAGTGTATGAACAAAAAAATGTACAAAAGCCTAAACTTATTAGAAAAGTTAGTGGCGGGAAGATAGAATTTTAAATTTAAACCAATTGTTAGAATGATATAAACTCTTTTATTTGGTACTGCACGAGGTGGTCATAATTTTACCATGTCTGCAAAGATTTATCGATATGGAATACCTAAAAGGATAGATTAAAAAAATAATACTTATGAAGAATTATAGTATAATAAAAGTGAATAATGTGGCTACATTGCGGTTAGCTCTTTTCTCCGCACTTGCCTGTCTATTTCTGCAGTCCTGCAATGACTTTCTAGATGTAGATCCCAAACATGCAGCTTCGGAAACCCAACAATGGAAGACCCTTGAAGATACTCGATCAGCATTGATGGGAGTATATGGCTTGACACGCGCAGCCTTAGCCGATAACAATACTCATTGGATATGTGGTGATTTGCGGAAGGGGGATTTTACGGTTTATAAGCGTAGTGACTTACAAGCTGTGTCTGATAATGAATTGAACAAGCCATACGACTTGTTGAAGAAAGTATCTAACTGGAGAAGATTTTATGCGGTAATCAATGCGGCATCTGTTTTTATGGAAAAAGCTCCACGAACTGTCGAACTTGACCGGTCGTATTCTGAACAAAACTTGAAATATGACATTGCTCAAGTACGCGCTTTGAGGGCATTTGCTTATTTTTATATGGTAAGAATTTGGGGAGATGTGCCGTTAGTCACCTATTCTTATGATAACGGAACTTTTCCGTCTATGCCCCGTACAGGCGCTCAAACGGTGCTGAGTTATGCTAAGGCAGAACTGTTGACAGCTATAAAGGATTTACCCTATCAATATGGTACTCAAACGAATTTATATTATGGTTCATATGGGGCTCAATGGCAGGGAAAATTGTTCAATAAGTTATCTGCATATTCCGTATTAGCTCACATTTGTGCTTGGCAGGGAAATTATGCAGAAACAGAGACATATTCTGCATTTATACTAGATCATGCATCTGAGATTAATGCAAAATATACTTCCATTACCGATTTGACTTCAGAAACAGGGCTGTTTTACTCGAATGCGAGTGTAAAAGGTTCAAGGATTTTAGGATTTAATTTTGCTCACAATGATAACGAAGCAACTCAAAGCGGACATCTTGAACAGTTGACTTTAGCTTATCCGTTGGTACAAAAATCCTATCCTGAAATATACGTTTCAAAGGACAGCTTATTTTCGATTTTTACCAATTTCGATGACTTGCGGTTTGGAATCATGGACACCATCAAATATTCATCCTATTATGTTCAGAATTTGAATGAAGAAATTCCGGTGTTCAGTAAAATAAAGATTATTCAGGATGGATCGGCGAAAGACAATGATTTTGGAGTCTTTGGTTCGTCAATTGTTTTCACTCGTCTTGAAGATATCACCTTACTACGGGCTGAAGCATTATGCGCACTAAATAGAAGCACAGAAGCTGTATCCTACCTGAATATGGTCCGAACAAATCGTGGATTGAGAGAAGTATCCTTTAAAAAGGATTTTGGGAATAATCGCGAAAGCTTAATTGCCGAGATATTTGAAGAGCGTCGCAGAGAGCTTATGGGAGAAGGCTGGAGGTGGTATGACCTTGTCCGTCGGCAAAAGCTGATGAAAGATAATGAGGCATTCTTGCGACTGATCAGCAGTGGTGGAATCTACTGGCCGGTATCGGAAGATATCATTACTGCTAATTCACAGATTGAACAAAATGAGTTTTGGAAATAAAAAGAAAACGACAATGAATAAGATACTATTTATTTTATGTCTGACTTCGGCTTCCCTTTGGATGCTGTCTTGTACAGATTACGAAGTGGCTTCATATCCTGAGGAAAATGAAACCGAAGTATTTAATGGAACCGTTCTGGATTATTTGTCCACAGGGAATGAAAGGCTGAATTTGAAATTTGATTCTATGATGGTTCTTGTCAACAATATTCCCGATTTCATACAACAGATGGAACAGACGGATGTGCAATATACAGTTTTTGCCATACCGGATGCATGTATCCGTTCCTCATTGGCGCAACTTAACGAGTACCGTAAACAAAAGGAGTTGGGTGAAGCGATTTATTTGAGTGATTTATTAATTGAACCGTTTGTTGTTAAAGATACGATCGTTAATGTTATAACACCGACTTTAAATGATACGATCATTAACGAATATCATTATGATTATAGAGCTGACCTTGAGCGAATGTTATGCAAGTACATTATTAAAGGTAGTTACGATACCGATAATATTCTAGCCAATGAAGGAAATAACTCCTTAAATTCTTTGAAGTACAATTATCAAATGAATATAGAATGTTCTCGCAAACCGGCATCCGGATTTGTAGGCGGAGGAGTCAAACAGCTTATTTTCAGTGATATGAAAAACTCTCAGGTAAAAGATAACTGGAACAGAGTTTCTACGGTATGGAATGATGTTTATACAAATAATGGTATCATTCACATCCTTTCTCCTCAACACAGTTTCGGTTTTGATGAATTTATTTACGTATTTAATAATTATGGCAATGAATATAAGAAGTAAAAATATTGCGCTGCTGTTTTCCTGCGTATTATTAAGCATATCGTGTGTCGATAAATATTTGCCGGATAGTTTGGATGCTTTCGACAGAGACGTCAATTTTACTACAAAACTATATCGTCCTCAACTAGGAAAAAATACTTTGATGTCCGACAACTTTTCATCGGGTAATTCAACGCTTCCTCTTACTTTCGAAATATCACGAATCGTGAGGGCCGACGGAAGTCCTGCACCTGAATTGACGGAATATTTTCCGGTAAAAGTTTGGAAAACTCCATATATGGGTACCGAAAAGTCTATAGAAGAAATAGAAGCTAAAAGAGAAATAGAATATCGTACTCTTTTTCAGGTTAAAAAGCATTCCGGAGAATTTATGATGTGGTCCAATGCCGAATCTTCTTTTGTGCAGTGTGCTCCGAGTGATGGCTATATTTTTGATGTGCTGGTGAAAAACTCGGGAGGATATAAAACATTTACTGATATGCAGCTTATACCTGTCAGAGAAAGTGATTACGAACCGAGTATATACGATCCGGAAACAGGGTTGGTGCAGGGACAGGACTATGTTACACCAAATTCGTTAACCCTTTTTCAAACAGAAAGTGGAGACTATATGTTTCCTGAAGATGTACATATTTATTTTCGTGAGAACCAAGATAATGATGATGATGTAAAAAGTTTGACTTTTCGTTTTTATGGACCGGATTATACACCGATCTCTCCTTCATCTTTTAATCAGACAGACTGGGCTAATCTGATTCATGGTTTCAACATGGAGAAAACAGATGAATATGTAAAGTACGATGTAGTTTATCCGATGCCATTGGTTGAAATGAAATCAAAATATACCAATAAAGATGGTAATAGAATAAATGTCAATTTTTTATATGACCGTATTACAGCAAGTGGTTATCGTATGACATCCACTATGTCATTTGAATTTGCGATATACAAGGAAGCTCATTGGGAGATAATAGTTGTATTTACAGCAGGAGCCCCCTTGTTTGAAGATGGAAAATAACTAATTAATACCATGATTCTAATATGAGAAATATATTTAAATATGGCTTGTTGGCTATGGCGATTGCCGTCACCTCGGTTGGTGTTCGGGCTCAGGATATTCCTGTCAGTGGTGTAGTCAAAGATAAAAGCAATAATTCTACATTGCCTTATGCTTCTGTTATTGTTAAAAATGAAAGTGGAAAAACTGTGCCTCAGCTTTCAACCACAACTGATGATAACGGACGATTCTCTACAAAAGTTAAGAGTGGTTACCGACTTGTATTCTCTTTCCTGGCGTTCGACAGTCTTTCAGTCAAAGTTACTAAACCTTCAGAACGCATGCAAATATATCTGAGTCCGACAGAGAATATGCTTGATGAAACAGTTGTAGTCGGATTTAAAAGAGTTAGCAAGGCTGCGGTAACAGCATCGGTTACGGTTATTAAAGCAGAAGATCTGGTCAATACTCCTGTTGCTAATCCGATGGAGTTGCTTCAAGGGCGTGTTCCCGGATTAAATATTCAGATGAATAATGGTACTCCCGGAGGTCTTCCAAGTTTTTCAATTCGAGGAGTCTCGGATATTTCCGTTCAATCTTCCGGTGATGGCGAGTTTATGATGGGGCTGACTCCTCCTTTGTTTGTAGTTGACGGTATACCGCAGGAAGACGTAACGGGCTATGATGCAGCTGGTTTGCTGTCAGGTGCAACAGTCAGTCCGTTGGCTATGATTCCACTTGAAGATATTGCGAATATCCAAGTATTGAAAGATGCAGCTGCAACTTCCCTGTATGGTTCAAAAGGTGCTTACGGAGTAATTCTTATAGAAACTAAAAGAGGAGAAACAGCCAAACCGAAAGTTTCTTATTCGGCTAACTTTGTAGTGAAAACACCACCGAGGTTGAGAGATGTACTTGCAGGCGGGGCGGAGAGAGCGCTCAGAATTATGCAAATTCTGGGAAATGATACATCCGCCTATCATGGATATAATGAAATCCATAAATTGCAGGCACTGTCAGATAGCTTGAATCCTTATTACAATAATAATACGGATTGGCAGGGTGTCTTTTATCAGACGACTTACAATCAAACTCATAATCTTAGTTTCTCTGGTAAACCTAATGAGAAATTTGACTATAAGATCAATGCAAACTATTATACGGAAAAAGGAATTGTGAAAAACACGGACTTTAACCGATACGGTATCAGGGCAGCAGTAGGATATAAGCCTAATGATAGATTTCATTTGGATCTAAATCTTGCCACTACATTAACCCGAAATAGTAATGGTAGCGGAAATGCTTTCTCACAATCCGGCGTAGCCGCAGGTTCGGCAGCTTCTTCCTTGTTGCCTCCACCGTCTATGTATACAGCTTCCAATTCTGCATTGTCTGTTTTTTCTGTCCAGGCAGATAATCAGAATGTAGTCTATGATGCAAGTATGAATATCATGTATCTGTTGCCATTTGATATAAGATGGAGAAGTACTTTAGGATATAAATACGGAACTGTGGAGAATGAGAAATTTACGCCGGGTATTTTGAATGCCAATAGGGCTACTTGGAATAACGGTAGTGAATATAGTTATAATATGTATGTTCGTT
>OGPM01002904.1_pt1 | contig 11308 bp, 11 predicted proteins | sample 1552961 | NCBI WGS metagenome assembly OGPM01 (sample SAMEA2580304, study PRJEB22360) | human gut metagenome | biome: human gut; feature: human-associated habitat; material: faeces | place: Denmark | collected 2008/2010
CGGAATTGCACCCGCAAATCCTTCTTCTCCACTTGTTAGCCGATCTCCGGCAGCTGCTCGCCGTCGATCGTCTGCATCGTGATGCCGCAGTCGCCGAGGAACTCGCCGGTTTCTTTCAGCTCCATCGCCCACAGCCCGAACCCGTATTTGCGGTAATTTTCGAGGTTCCACTCGATCCACCCGCGCACCTTCGCTTCGTCGAACGGCTTCGGGTAATGCCGCATCGTCTCCGCGTCGGATAAAATCGCGTACAGCGCTTCAAAATCCTCCGGCACAAATTCGCGCAGCACCAAACGTTCCGTTTTCAAAATAACTTTCTTCATGACATACACCTCCGTTTTTATAGTGGATTTTTGAGTATATCACGTTTTTCAAAAAAGTCAATGCCGAAACCCCGTAAAATTCGCGGAATTTCGGCATTTTTACGTTAAATTTTAGAACTTTCCGCCGCCACCGCCGTGGGTCGTGCCGGAGGACGACGTGTGCGTTGCGGAGCCGCCGGAAGAATCGTTGTCCTTCGGCTTTGCCGTGCGGTTCACGTGCGAGTAGAGGAACACGTCGTTTGCATACGCCACGTTCATGCTGCCGGGGCGCACATAATCCGACGCTGCCGCCTTACGGCGCACGCTTTTGAGCTGCCCGCGCATAAAGCCCGTCACAACGAGCGCCGCGACGAGGCCGATAGCAAGCGAAACCAAAATCGCCGGGCCCCACGGGAAATCCCCCACGGTGCTCTCCTCGTACGCCTCACCTTCCTCGTAGTAACCGCTCTGCACGCCCGAGATGTAGTTGTCGCACATATCGGCATACGTTGAAAACGCGTCATAATAGTAGCCGTCGCTGAGGTCGCTCAAAAACGCATCCTCCATATTGCCGCGCCGCGCATCCGTAATGGCCGTAATGGCGCTGCCCGTCGTCGTTATGTACCAGTCGCGCTCTTCCATGCTGATGAGCAGCAGAACGCCATTCGGGTTATACTTATACGAATTATAATCGTAAAAATCGTCCGCATATTCACGCGGTGTCTTGTCGCCGATGGAGTCTTCCGTCACAACGGCAACGTCCACGCTCAGCCGGTCGCTGATCTCATCAAGCTTCGCGAGCAGATTACTTTCTTCCTCGCCCGTCAAAAGGTCCGCGTTGTCGATTAGGTGCGGCGTGTAGTCCTCCGCCGTATCGGCAAACGCCGGAACAGACACAACTACACATAAAAGAACGGTGAAAAATACCGATAAAAGCTTTTTATTCATTCTCCGCACCCCCTTAGAACAGGAAATAGGCAATCAGCGCAATCACGCCGAAGCCTGCCGTAAGCCCGCCAAGCCACTTAAAGTACAGCCCGTTATCCACCGGCAGGTCGCCGACGAATTTGCCGGTCTGCCCATTCATCGCAAAGAGGTACTTTTTGCCCTTCCACGTCGTGTTCAAAAGCCACACGGGGTAAAGCGCGTACTTTGCCTTGCCGTTGTGCAGACGAATGGAGGAATTCTCCGTCGTGACGGAGTGATACCCCTTCATCGTGGAAGCGAATGCGTCTTCCGTGGAGCGCTTGATGCGCTCGTTGGCGCGGTCGATGCTCTGCTCGGCCGTCACATCGTACTTGTCCGCAAGGTAGCCCGCGAGATACGCCGTTTTAAAATCCACCGCGTCCTCAAACTTGAACGGCTCAATGGATTCCATCAAATCGTCCGGCATCTTGGAGGAACCGTCCACCGGCACGCGGTCAAAGCCGATATCACCGCTGCGGCCTATCGAGTAGTAGCTTGTTTCCGTGTAATCGTAATCGCTGTCGCTCCAGGTGCGCACACGCGTCGCTTTATAGCGAATATCCGCATCGGCATCGGCATCAAACAACCAAAACGGCACGTAAACGCCCTTGATCTCATCGATATGGTTCTCTTTTTTGAAAATCTTCGGCAGCAGCTTTTTGCCCTTATAATGCCGCTGCAAGGCTTCCTTTGCCGCCTTTTTGTCGATCTTGAACGGGATCACGTAATCGGGCTTCAAAGCGCCGCTCACCTGCCCCATCATCACGACCGGGTTGCCGCAGTACGGGCAGGAGGTCGCCGCCGTGTTTTCATCACAGACGATCTCTCCGCCGCAGGAGTTGCACACGTAACTGCGCAGCGTGCTTTCTTCGCCCTGCTCCCACGCGCCGCCGGCCGTGGTCTCCCGGTCCATTTCGTCGGGCTTTGCGTTTTGTACTTCTTCCTCGTGCGCGGTAAACGCTTCGGTGTCAAACTCCGTGTCGCAGTACGGGCACTTTATCTTCTGAATTTTACTGTCAAATTCCACAGCGCCGCCGCAGCAAGGACATTTGTATTCTTTAATTGCCGCCATTTGCTCTCATCTCCTCACAGTTCAACGCAGGTTGCAACTTTTAGGCACGGTCATTTTCATCAAACGGGTCGCCGCACTGCGGGCAGAACTTCGGCGGGTGCGCGGGGTCTTCCGGCTCCCAGCCGCACTTGTCACAGCGGTACTTCGGTAAGCCCTCCGGCTTTTTCGCGCCGCAGTTTGCACAGAAATTGCCCTTGTTCACTTTACCGCAGGAGCAGGTCCAGCCGTCGTTATCCGGCTTCTTTGCCCCGCAATTCGGGCAGAAATTTCCGTTGACCACCGTGCCGCACGCGCACTTCCAGCTGTCCGCAGCCTGCGCCGCCTGCTGCTGACCCATGCCGTACAGCGCCTGTGCGTTCATGCCGCCCGCATTCATAGCCATATTTACGCCCATAAAGCCGTTCATAGCACCGGCAGAGTTGCCCGCGGCCGTTTTCATCGCGTCCGACTGTGCGCCGACGAGCGTGGCCGCCGCCATAGTCGGGTCGCGCATCATCGCCGTGCGCTGTGCCTGCTTGATCATCTCGGCGTCCTCGTCCGGCAGTGTCACGGAGCCAAGCGCAATGCTGACGACCGTCAAGCCGCGCAGCTCGCCCCATTTCGCGGAAAGCGCCGTATTCATAGCATCTTCCAGCTCCGTGTTGTGTGCCACAATCTGGTTCGGACGCAAACCGAGGTCGGAAAGCTTGCCGAACGCCGGCTGCAAAGCGCTGATGAACTCGTGCTTCAGCTGGCTGTCCAATTCGTCGCGGGTATATTCCTGCTCCACATTGCCGCACACATTCGTATAGAACAAAAGCGGGTCCGCAATGCGGTACGAATATACGCCGGAGCAGCGGACGGAAACGTCCACGTCCAGACCGATCTTGTTATCGACCACACGGAACGGAATGGGGTTCGGCGTGCCGAATTTATTGTCGATGAGTTCCTTCGTATTAAAATAATATACGCGCTGATCTTTGCCGGCATCGCCGCCATACGTAAAACGCTTGCCGATCTGCGCAAAGGTGTTTTTAATGCCCGCACTGAGAGAGCCGGAGAAAACAGAAGGCTCGCTCGAAGCGTCATAGGTGAATTCGCCCGGCTCCGCGCAAAGCTCCACCACTCTGCCCTGCTCCACGATCATCATGCACTGGCCGTCCGCCACCGCAATGCCGGAGCCGCTCGTGATGATGTTGTCACTGCCGCGCGTATTGGAGGAACGCCCGCTCGTGCGCTTTACACCCTTTGTGACAAGCACCTCTTTCGGCATCGATTCGCAATAGAAAAATTCTTTCCACTGATCCGCCATAACACCGCCCGCGGCGCCGACAGCTGTCTTAATAAGACCCATAAATAATTGCTCCTTTTCAATGGTTTCCGCACGTTATATTCCGCCCGGTGTTTATGCTCTAAGTTTAGCACAGAATTTTGCTGTTTTCAATGAATTTCGACAGCACACTCAACAAATATTTGCGCTTTCCTCTGAATTCAGGGAAGCATCCATGATGGAAACCCATTTTTCAATTTTGAACCTGTGCCCAGAAAACCGGGTGCATATCCGCCTGTGCGGCTCTTTTTTAATCAAATTTGCTTTGCCTCTTCGCCGAGCGTGAATTCATAGTGCATCTCAAGCGCGGCAAACAGTTTTTGCATCACTTCGTTTGCAATGGCACGGATGTCGAGGTTCGCAATCAGCGCCATAACCTCCCGCTGTTTTTCCTCCGGCACGCAATAAATGCGCAGTGTCAGCTGCAAAAAGCGCTCTAACTTGCGTTCCAGCGTAAAATACACGTCGCACGGACGCGCCATATATCCGCGCATAATCGCCGCCGAACCGATGTCCGACTCATAAAAATCGCTCACACTGTACCCGGGCATATACGCGCCGAAAATACGGTGCAGCATCTCGGCCGTCATCCTGTGGATGATTTCCAAATTTTCCGGCAGCGTGTACGCTTCCACGTAAATTTGGCGCAGGTTCTCGTTCAGTTCTGCCAGCGTCAGCTGAATCGCCGTCTCCACCGCGTAGAGTTTTACGGGATCTGTCTCCCCCTGTGCAATCTGCCCCGCGATAGTAAACTGATTTTGAAACATGAACTCGGTCAGCTCGGTAAGCACACCGGCTTTCGTGCGGTACAAATTATAGAACGTGCCCGCGGAAACATCCGCTTCCGTCAAAATCTGCTTCGGCGGTGTATGCTTAAACCCCTGCTCCAAAAACAGACGCACACAGGTAGAAAGAATTCGCTTGCGCGAGGCCTCCTTTTCGTTGCGGTTTGCCATTTATACCCCTCTTTTCCCTGTTTTAGAATTGATTCTAATACTCCAAAATGAGTATACCACAACAAAAAGAAAAATCAAGTGTCGGTACACGAAAAAAGGGCAGCTCTTCGCCGCCCTTAACGAATATTTGTCTTTACCGCACGGGTTATATGTTCCGTAAGATCGCTTTTTTCAGCGTTTCGGCATTCAGCGGCTTCGAGAGATGCTCCGTCATACCGGCTTTGCGGCTGCGCTCCACATCTTCCGAGAACGCGTTCGCTGTCATCGCGATGATCGGCACCGTTTTCGCATCCGGCCGGTCCAGCGCACGAATGCGCTGCACCGCCTCAAGGCCGTCCATCACCGGCATCATGATGTCCATTAAAATCACGCCGATCTCGCCCGGCGCGGAGTTTCGGAAGGCCTCCACGGCCTCTTTGCCGTTCCACGCCTGCATCGTTTCGGCACCCATGTCTTCCAGGAAGAATTCCGCAATCTCCATGTTGAGTTCGTTGTCTTCGGCCAGCAGCACTTTCAGCCCGTGCAGAGCCGTTTCGTCCGCCGCGCCATTCGCCGCCGCCTGCGCAGAGGGATGCTTGTCGATTTCAAACGGCAGCGTCACCATAAACGCAGAGCCTTCGCCGAGCACGCTTTCCACCGTGATGGTGCCGTTCATCTTCTCGATGAGCTCCTTCACGATAGACATGCCGAGGCCCGTGCCCTGATACTGCGTGCGGGCGCCCTGCTTTTCCTGTGTAAACGGCTCAAAAAGCTCGTTGTTCACAAAATCTTTGCTCATACCGATGCCCGTATCACGTATTGTAAAGCGGAATGTCGCCGTGTTTTCGTCACAGGCAATCTCCTCCGCATACGTTTCAATCGTGCCGTTTTCTTTATTGTATTTCGCCGCGTTGCTGAACAGATTCAATAAGATCTGCCGCAGATGCAGCGGGCTGCCGATAAGCTTTGCGTGCGCAAACGAAATCTTGCCGTAGGTATACACAATACTCGTTTTTGCCACCTGCGCTTCGTTCAGTGCGCGAACGTTCTTCATCAAATCGTCAAGGTCAAACGGCACATGCTCCGGCTCCATATGGCCGGATTCCAGCTTGCTCATATCCAAAACATCGTTGATGAGCGACAGCAGATGCTCGGAGGAAACATGGATCTTTTCAAGGCAGTCGTCCACGCGCTCATGATCTTCACGGTTTTTCTTGATAATCTCCAGCATACCCATCACACCGTTGATCGGCGTGCGGATATCGTGGCTCATGCGGGAAAGGAACTCCGTCTTTGCTTTATTCGCCAGCGTTGCTTCGTCCACCTCAGCCCGCAAGCGCTCGTGCTCCTTCTGCTCCTGTGCATGGAACTCCGTGGTGTTTTTCAGCAGCACAAGGCTGTGGATCATCGGCTTTTCCTCACCGCTCTTCGCATCGTATACGCGTGAAGACATCATCAGCGCCGTTTTCTGTATCCAGCGTGTCTCGCTGCCGGATACGCGCTCACAGTATTCCACCGTCACCTGCTTTTCTCCGCTCGCATAGCGTTCCAAAAGCTTTTCGGCCGTGTCGATCAACCGGTAACTGCCCATCGTTTCGGGCAAAATCAGCATAGAATGACGATGGCAATATTCGCCGTACGGACACGGTGCTTTCAAGTCCTCAATAAAGATGTCTGCGCCGCGTTCACGACGGAAATCGCGCTCCACCAGATCATCCGTCAGATTCACGGAGTATACCGCATCTGCAGTCTCCAGCATCGCATCCACGTAGCTGTCGTTTTCCAAAATAGACTGCTTCAGCTGCTCGTAATACTGCGTCAGTTGCTGCTTGGCGTCCGTCTCCGGCTGCACACTGTCGATCGTCTCAAACGCCAGCAAGAAATGGTGCAGCGTGCCGTCCGGGTCTGCATCCACAAAAATCGCCGTCAGTCGCCCGTAGTCGGCACTGTTCTCGCCGAAAATCTTGTGCTGCAATTCCACCACGCGGTTCTTTTCGGAAAGCGCCTCGCACAGCGCCGTCAGCTGTAATCTGCTGCGCACCGCCTTGCGGTCTTCCTGCGCCACGCGTTCTTCTGCAATCTGCTCCACCGCGCCGGAATAACTGCCGTCCGCCGCAAGGAAAAACGCCTCGCTCGCACGAATTACCCTGTAAGCGTCCTGCCTTGCGTCGCAGTACAGGCAATCGGAAAAGTTGCTGCCGTATTTTTTCATGCTTTTCAGCAGTCTGCGATCCAGCTTCTTTTCGGCCAATGCTTCCTCGCGCTTCACGTGGTTTTTGTTGATATACATGTTTTTGTCTGCGAGGATATACAAATCGCGCATTGTGCAGTTTTCGTTCTCGTCGGAGACCGAAATGCCAACCGCATAGCTCACCGGAAAATCGGGGTTCGCCGCATTGTACGTGTCCACACGGTCGCGGATGAGCTGTAAGCACCGCTGCATTTCTTCCTTGTCCGCACCGTCCATAATGGCGATGAATTCGTCGCCGCCCGCGCGACCCACAAAGTAATGCGCCGGCACCGCCTCGCGCACCAGCTCCGCAAAAATGCGGATGTACGCATCGCCCTTTTCGTGGCCCATGCTGTTGTTGATGCGTCTCAAATTGTTGAGGTCAAAGCTGCAAACACCCACGGGCATCGTGATCATCTTCGGCGCGCTCAATAGCTCCTCACATTTATTTTTGTTCGGCAGCCCCGTCGCTTCGTCCATGTACACCTTTTTCTGCAAAGCGTGGTTCATGGCGGTGTAGTGCAGCGCCTTGATAAACTCATAACCGATCAGCATCATCAAAACTACGATGTCCGCCGTGATGTACCGCTCCAAAACCGCCAAAGAGGACGCGCGCTTTTGCGAATAGGTTTCCGCAAGGCCCGTCGCATCATCGCAAACGTCGAAAAACTTTTCGCTTTTGTCGATGATGTCGGTTTTCTCAAAACCCTTTTCGCGCACAAGATAAATCTCCTGCTTCAGGCTTTCAAAGCAAGAAGTCAACTCTTCCATTTTCGTCTGAAAACTCTTGTCGTCCAATCGCACAAGGGTAAGCTCGTCATCGCCGAAGCGCAGACCGTTGATAAACGATTCCACGCTCTCCATCATCTCGTCCTCCGCTTGACCCGCAATCTCCATTTTGACAAGGCGTTGCGTTTCGCCGCGCACAAGGCCCGCATAGTTCACCACGCGCGCCGTGCCCTGAATGCCCGAGACCAGCACCATCATCCAAACGATCAGCGCCGCCAAAACCACGGCCAGCACGCCGATGGCCGCCTGCACGGCATTCGATATTTTCTTGTTTTCCCTCATATTCTTCACCGTTTCGAATCGTTTGGAGTTATACATTGCCGGACCCTTTCCCAAAATCTTACGGTTCATTATAGCACATTCACGTTCCGTCTTCAACACAAAAAAGGCCCGACCTTTGTGCATCAAACTGCCAAAGGTCGGACTGCTGTTTACTTTACGCGCCGCACCGGCCGCACGTATTTCCAAAAGCGTTTTTCACCATTTCGGCATACTCCTTTTTCACGTTTTCCGGCTCCGTGATTCGGATTTTCCCACCGTAGCCGAACACCCAGCGGTAAAAGACAGGGCTTGCCGCCGTCTCCGTTTCCACGGTAAACGCGTCGTCGCCAAAGGCCTTTGTTTCCACATCTTCGCCGAATGCGTCCACCACCGCATTCATCATCGCGTTGTCACACAAAAGCGTCACGCGCTCACGACGGCTGTCATACATGCTTGTCATCGTGCGGATATGCCGCATCAACTCCTCTTTTTCGGGCCGCGGCTCCGCGTCCTCATCTAAAATCTCCGGACAACGATCAATGCGGTCCACGCGGAAGCTCACAAGCTTTTCGTGCTTGTCGGAATACCCCACAACGTAATATTCATCTGTATTCCAAACAAGCTTATATGGGCTGAAAACATACGGCTTCCCGTCGTTTTTCAGTACACGGTTCTTGCCCGGACCGTAATGAAAATAGTAAAACGAAATTTTCTTCCGCTTTGCAATAGCCGCGTTGATCGTGTCCGCAATGTAGTAAATGCTCTCATTGCAGGATTTCCCGTTGTTCGCGCAAAACCCCTCCTGCAAAACCTCGGCCTCATAAACGCTCGTCAGCCGACAAAGCTTTTCAATCAGCTCCTCGCTTTTCTTTTCGGTGATGAATCCCGCAGATTCCACCGCGTCCGCAAGCAGCTTCAATTCCGGCATCTCAAATAAGCGGCTCGCAAGGTAATAGCGGTTCTGCGTCGTCTTGTGCGTGTAAATATCAAAGCCGCAGTCCGCAAGCTGCTTGATGTTCTTGCCGACGGTCGTGCGATGCACCGTAACGCCGCATTCCTTTTGGAGCTTATCCATAATGTTTTTTGTAGAAAGCTCGTGGTTTTCGTCGCTGTATGTGTTCAGAATTTTCAAAAGCGAGATCGTCCGCAGCTCGGCGTTGTCCTCCGCCTTCGGTGTCTTATTCGTCTTTGCCATAAAGCAGCACTCCTTTGCGCTCGTTCTGCTTTTATTATAGCGGACGAACTCCCACCGCACAAGTCCGGAAACCGTCAGGTGTCGCTTTTTCGCTCACTGCGGCTTCGTGATAAGCTCTGTCACCGCTTCGCCGTAAGACGGCACAAACGAAAAATTCTGCTGATATTCCTTCGCGTTCCATACAATATTCGGCATGTATATCCCTCACTTTTCCGCTAAAATGCGTTCGATCTCATCTAATGTGTCGGCAAAATAAATGCCCTCTTGCCGCTCCTTGGTCGAAAGCCCCATCTCGATCATATGGCCTAAAAGCGCCTTCAGCCCGTTGTAATATCCATTCAGATTATAAAGAATGCACGGCGCGTCTAAATGCTTCAGCGATACCTTCGACATCACTTCCGCAATTTCCTCCAGCGTGCCCGTGCCGCCCGGGAACGCGATAAACGCGTCGCCGAGCTCAATCATTTTCGTCTTTCTGTCCGTCATGTCCTTTGTCACAATAAGCTCCGTCAGCCCGTCGTGCTGCAGCTCGGAGTCCACAAAAAACTGCGGCTCCACGCCGGTCACTTTGCCGCCGTTTTGCAGCACGCTTTCGGCGATCGACCCCATTAGCCCGCATTTTGAGCCGCCGTAAATGAGGTCATGCCCGTTTTCGCCAATCCACTTGCCGAGCGCCTCCACCGCCTCTTGCAGCTTGGGGTCATTGCCCGCGTTCGCACCGAGATAAACCGTAATATTCATCTTCATCCCCGCCTTTCTTTTCCCTTATCATACAAGAATTCGCCGAAGATTTCAACCGCTTCACTCCACACGGTACAAAACATGCGCATAAAAAACGGCGGCGCAAAGCCTAAGCTCCACGCCGCCGTTTTGGGATATATAAATCAAGAGAGCGCCTGCCCGCATTCCGAGCAGAATTTACTGCCCGGCTTTACCGGCGCGCCGCAGCCCGGACACACCGTTTGTAGCTTTGCGCCGCAAGCGCTGCAAAACCTCGCGTTTGCGAAGATCTGCGCCCCGCACTGCGGACAGACTGCCCCCGCCGGAGCTGTCGGCGCCGCATTTACGGGTACGCCCGCCGTCCGGAAGCTCGTTGGCTCGCCCATCGTGCAGCGGTACACCACCTCAAAAATCTCGCTCGGCAGCTTTTTCTGCTTATACGCGCCGATGCCCGCCGTTACCGCCAGCGGCCACAGCAGAAAAAGCCCCACAGCGCCCGCGCCCAGCTTGTCCGCCCACTGGCCCTCGCCGAGCGTCACATTGAGCTGCGTGCCGTTTACCGTGAGCTCCACCGTCGTCGCCAGCTTCATGCCGGAAAGCGTGCGCAGCGTATCGGCCTGCGCCGCCTGAATGAGGTACCCGTTCGGTGTCGCCACGCTCTGCACCTCCATGCTCTTTTCGCCGCGCAAAAACGTCGTCACAGCCTCCAAAACCTGCTCTGCGGTCGCTTGGTTCAGCTCAAATACTCTCGATTCTTTCATGTCGTTCCCCCATTTCTATTTCACTTCGCGCAGCGCCTTCCAAAGCGCCGCATCATTTTCCAGTTGATAAGCGTCTTCTTCATACAGCAGGTTCCGCTGCTCAAACCGTATCATACACGTCGTGCCGTCTGTTTTCACAAACGTCAAACTCTGCTCGCTGTCCGTTGCACGCATGTCCGTTCTTTCGCCGATTTTCATCTCGCAAAGTGCGTCAAAAATCGTTTGCATCGCCGCCTTGTCCGTGATGCGGCAGAAAACGGGCGTGTCCATCGTGTAGCGATATTCCATGCAGTTCATCTCATTCACGTCAAATGTCTTTGCGAAATTCTCTGCTTCGCCGCCGCAAAACGCAAACACCTCGCCGGCTTCGCTTCTTTCCGCCGTCTTTCCTTCGCAGCCCGCAAGCAGCACGCACAAAACGACCAGCGCACACAGCAAAATAAAACCGCATCGCTTCATTTTCCCGCCCCCTTTTCTATCCCCTATCCTACCAAACAACCGTAACCGAAAAAAGCGTTTTCCCGGTTTGGTCATTGACACGCCGGAAAATGTCAAAACCCACTGCGTTCTCTTATGGCGGTTTCGGTCGAAGCGTGGTATAATCGCCTTAAATCAAGCATACGGAGGGAACCCGCATGAAATTTTGTGACCGTCTCAATTTATATATCGAAACACTCGGCTGCTCCGCCAAAACGCTTTCCGCCGTCTCCGGCATATCGGATGCCGCCATCAGCCGCTAACCCTCCCGCGCGCGCGAACTGTCCGGAG
>OGPM01002911.1_pt1 | contig 11294 bp, 10 predicted proteins | sample 1552961 | NCBI WGS metagenome assembly OGPM01 (sample SAMEA2580304, study PRJEB22360) | human gut metagenome | biome: human gut; feature: human-associated habitat; material: faeces | place: Denmark | collected 2008/2010
CGGAGGAGGCGGGAGAAATAACCCCCCCCCCCACACCCCTGCCGTAAACTTGTTATAAAAAGGGGATCTCCTATGCGTACCATCACCGCGCTGTTCGTGGGGCTGGGCTCCATCGGGACGCGCCATTTAAAAAATCTGACCAACCTCTGTGCGGACCGGGGCTGGGCTTTACAGGCCGACGCGCTGCGCAGCGACCTGTCCCGCCCGCTGCGGGACGGCGTGGCCGCGCTGCTGCACGCCCAGTACACCGATTTGGCCGACGCGCCCGCACACTATGACATGGTGTTCATCACGAACCCCACAAGCCTGCACGCCGACGCTCTGACCCGGGTCAGGGGCCGCGGCGGGGCACTTTTCATCGAAAAGCCGATTTTTTCCGCCGACCAGACCGGACTGGATTTGGCCGACTGCCTGCCCGCGGGGCAAAAAGCCTATGTGGCCGCGCCCATGCGGTGGTGCGGCGTCATGCTGGCGCTCAAGGACCGGCTGCCCGGTCTGCACCCCTACTGCGCGCGGGTCATCTGCTCAAGCTATCTGCCCGACTGGCGGCCCGGCGTGGACTACCGCACGGTCTACAGCGCCCACAAGGCGATGGGCGGCGGCGTGACGATTGACCTCATCCACGAATGGGACTACCTCGTCGAGCTGTTCGGCGTGCCTGAAAAGCTGTACAATTTCAAGGGCACCTACTCCGACCTCGAAATCGACTCCGACGATTTGTCGGTGTACATCGCCAGATACCCCACATTGCTGGCCGAGGTGCATCTCGATTACTTTGGCCGCGGATACCGGCGCAGCATCGAGCTTTTCTGCCATGACGGCAGCTATCTGGCCGACTTTGGCGCGGGCACGCTGACCCTGCCGGACGGCACCGTGCAGCACTATGAGGAGGATGTCAACCGCCGCTATGAGCGGGAGATGGAATATTTTGTGGACTACGCGTTGACGGGCAGCGGCGAGAGCTGCAACCCGCCCGCGCTGGCACTGAACGTGCTGAAACTTACCTTGGGGGAGAACGTACAATGAAAAGACTGCTCATTACAATTTGCGGCCGTGCCGGCAGCAAGGGCTTTAAAAACAAGAACCTGAAAAATTTCTGCGGCAAACCGCTGGTTTACTATTCGCTGAGCGCCGCGGAGCTGTTCATTAAAAAGCACCCGGAGCTGGAAATCGACGTTGCGCTGAACACCGACAGCGAGGACCTGGCCAAGCTGGTGGCCGCCGAGTACCCGGAGGTCATCTACCTGCCCCGCGGGGCCGAGCTGGGCGGGGACCGCGTGCCGAAGGTCGAGGTCTACAAGGACAGCTTTGCCCGCATGGAGACCCGCACCGGCAAACAGTACGATGCTATGATCGATCTGGACATCACCAGCCCCCTGCGCACCGAGCAGGACATTGAGAACGCCTTTGCCAAAGCGCAGGAGCGCGAGGACCTGCAAATCATTTTCAGCGTCTGCGAGGCCCGCCGCAATCCGTGGTTCAATATGTTCAAAATCGTGGGCGACCACGCCGAGATGGTCATCGAGAGCCAGTTCACGGGCCGCCAGCAGGCACCCGAGGTATACGACGTCAATGCGTCGATTTACGTCATCCGCCGCGCGTTCCTCGTGGACAACCCCGACCCGATTTTGTGGCACTCCAAGTTCGGCGTCAGCGTTATGATGGACACCGGCATCATCGACATCGACTCCGAGCATGACTACCTGCTCATGGAGGCCATCGCGCAGCATCTGTACGCCCATTACCCGGAATTCAACGCTGTGCGGGAGAATATCCGTGGCTGATGTACTGTTTGACCGTGCGCTGGAGCTGGTCATGGACGCGGGCCAGACGCTGTTGGAAAACGGCGGCGAGGTGTTCCGCGCACAGCAGACCATGGAGATCATGGCCGCCAGCCTCGGCGTGCGGGACTTCCATGTCTATGTTCTGACCAACGGCATCTTTGCGTCGGCGCACCTGCCGGGGCGGGATGCCGTCTCGCTGGTGCGGCACGTGCCCACCGTGTCGATCCATCTGGGCCGCGTCGAGGCCGTGAACGAGCTTTCCCGTGAGCTGGCCGCCGGCAGGCTGGGCGTCGTCGAGGCCGAAGCACGGCTGAACACGGCCCGCACGCTGCCGCGCAGCACACCGCAGCTGGAAATTCTGGCCTGCGTTGTCGGGGCAGCGGGGTTCGCGTACCTGTTCGGCGGCACGCTGGCAGACATGCCGGTGGCCGCGGTGGCGGGCCTGCTGGAGGCGCTCGTCTGCCAGCAGTTTGCGAGGCACGGCATCAACCGGATATTCACCGACATTGTGGCGGCGTTTTGCGGCACGATCTGGGCCATTGCGGTGCAGACCGTCGTGCCCACCGTCAACGCCAACGCGGCGATCATCGGCGCGCTGATGGTGCTGACCCCCGGCGTTGCCCTGACGATGGGCGTGCGGGATATTCTGAACGGCGACTACCTGTCCGGCTCCATCCGCCTGCTGGATGCCCTGCTGATTGCGGGCAGCATTGCGGGCGGCGTGGTGCTGGGCTGGATCATGGCCCGTGGATTGGGGGTGGCGTGATGCCGGTCTGGACGCATTATTTTGCCCATTTTGTGGTGGCCGTCATTGCAACGATCAGCTTTGGCATCACATTCCAGATGCCGCGGCGGCACTACCTGGCCTGCGGCCTGACCGGCGCGGTGGGCTGGATGGTCTACATCTTCTGCGTGGAGCTGTTCGCTTTAAGCCCGGCGATTGCGACGCTGGTCGCCACGCTGCCGCTGACCGGCTGCGCACGGTTCTTTGCCATCCGCCACAAGGCCCCGGTGACGATTTTTCTGCTGCCGGGCATCTTTCCGCTTGTGCCGGGCGCGGGCATCTACTACACGGCCTACTACTTTTTGCAGGGCGAGCAGGAGCTTTTCGCCAGCAAAGGCGGCGAGACCTTCAAGGTCGCGCTGGCCCTGGCGCTGGGCATTGCGCTGGTGTGCAGTCTGCCGCTGCCGGGCGGGCATGAAGGAAAGCGCAAATCGTAGGGGCGAGCAGTGCTCGCCCGCAGGCAGCCTGCCGCTGCCGTTGCCTGGCCGGGTCGATGACGAGCATCGCCCCCTCCATCGTAGGGGCGGATTCCATATCCGCCCGCGGGCGTTACTCATTGCCGCACACAGCCACGGGCGCAGATAGAATGCGCCCCTACGGGTTGAAGCTGACAACATACAAAAGCCGCAGATGCGTTTTTGCACCTGCGGCTTATTTTTTACCACAAATTATACGTCAGGATCGGCACGTTATAGCTTACGCCCTGCAAAAGCATGACTAAGAAGCAGACGCCGCTGACGATGTGCCACGCCAGCGCGGCGGCGCAGACGGCCAGCCGCCAGCGGGGCACGGCCCCGGTGCGCGTCTGCTGCAAAAAGACGCTGACGGACTCGAGCCAGAACACCCAGAAGCAGATGAACGGCCCCCACCAGAGGTTGGCGTGATAGAGCCGCTCACCGCTTTCGACCAGCAGCAGCGCCTCGGCCAGCGAGAAGGCGAAGGTGAAAAGGCTGAACCGGTAGCGGAAGCGCTGCCACGCCGCGCGGCCCAGCAGCAGCCCCACTGCCGCCACAAAGACGAAGGACCGCGCCAGCCCCAGCACACCGGCCTCGTTGAACGGTCCCCACAGCATACGGTGGTGGTCAAACGGGACGGTGAAAATCAGGCGTATGCCGGAGCCTTCCTCGGCAAACAGGACGTTGGCCTGGATAAAGCAGAGCGCTACACCGGGGAAAACGCTGCACCCCATGATGATCTCATTTTTCAGATTTTTGGCGCGGGTGCGCACAAAATCAGCAATCAGCAGCACGAGCAGCGCCGGGGCGAATGCAAAGATCAGGCTGGCCTTGAAACTGGTCGCCACGGTCAGCAGCACCGTGTAGACCGCGTAGGCACGCAGATCCAGGTCACCGCGCATCGTCGGCCAGACACGGTAAAAGGCCAGCATCGCCAGCAGTGCAAAGGGCGCGAGCATAATATACGTTGTGTTGTGATAAATCGTGCCGCCGACAGTGCCCTGGTACCAGTAGCCGCCGCGGGGCATCCAGACCGCCGTGGCAAGGTTGACCACCAGACTGAGCAGTAACCGCGCCGGGCGCGGGGCATCGGGCAGGGCAGCGCGCAGGCCGTAGGCGAACACGGCGACGGCGGCCAGATGGAACGCCGCCAGCAGCACGGCAATGCCGACGCGCCCGGCCAGTGCATACGCCGGGCCGATGAGCAGCGACACGGTGGAGTAGATCATGCCGCGCTGCGCGAAGGCCAGGTGCATACCAAGGTCGGAGGTATAGGGGTCGCTGCCGCCGCCGGGGGAGCAAAGCTGCTGGTAGTGCAGCCAGACCATGGCCGCAGCAAATGCCGCCAGCGCCGCAAGGCAGACCGCCCACAGCAGGCGGCGGGATTTATTTTGTGCCAAGGGCGGCACCTCCTTGAATTGATAGAGTACGCAGGGTCCGCATAGCTGCGGCCCGCGGCGGGAAGATGGACGGGCTTTTGCGGAAGGGCAGCGGGCCGGGCATGCCCGGCCCCTACGGGGTGGCAGTCCAACAGGCTTTGCACTTCCGCAAGCGGGCACGGCGGCCTGTGGGCAGGCCGCCCTACAGGCCCCGATTTGCGTTATGCGTAAGGCGGGGTGCCCCCTAACGAGCGGCCAGCCGGATGCTGTCCGCGAGAATTTCGCCGTCCAGCGTGATCATGGAGCCGTTCTTGTCGAGGTAGACCTCTCTGCGCACTTCCTCGCCGTCGGCGGTTGTGTAATAGAGCACATCATAGAGGAAGGTGCCCGCGGGCAGCCAGACCTCGACATCTGTCAGCACATCCGGGTCTGCCCCGTGGCCAAGGCCGCACCAGGCAATGTCGTAGTGCCTGTCCTGCCCCAGCGTGAACCCGACGCGGTACACTGCCTCGTCGTCGGCGTGGTCCTCGGTGCGCCAGACCTGCAGGGCGTGGGCATCGGCGTCCAGATCGCCGTAGCGCAGGAAGAAGGCGTTCTCCGCGACCTCATGGCCGCCCCAGATCATGTAATCGGTCACCACCGGCGTGTCGCCGCAGTCGGCGGCCAAGCCCGCGGCGACGCCGTCGCCAAAGACCGTGTAGGCGCGCCCGCCCTGGTCGTAGGCCGAGCGGGTCGCGGCGCGCTGCCAGACCACCGACCCGGCCATGCAGACGGCCAGCAGACCGTAGAGCACCGCGCGGCCCCCGGGCCACCAGCTCTTGCCGCGCACCCGGCGCAGCAGCATCACCAGCACGGCCAGCGCCATTAAACCGACGCCGAAGCTCTCCACAGTCTGGGGAATGTAGCCATGCCGCCAGTCCACCTGACCGGGCTGCTGGTACTTGGGCGAAAGCCCGATCAGCAGTGCCGGGGCGGACAGCATGGCAAGGCCGCTTAAAAACAGCAGCAGATTTTGCTTTTTGTTCGGCAGCTTATCCAGCGCCGCCAGCGCGGCCACTGCCGCACCGGCCACCATGACGCCGCACAGCACGTCCACGGGATATATTTTCCCGGGGCGCATCTTGCCGAACAGCATCGCGTTCAGCGGGAAGCCCGCCGACATCTGCATGGCCCAAGTGCGCAGGATGGCGGGCAGGTCAAAGTTCGGGGAGATGCCCTCGATCTGGGAGACGCTGCCCGCGAGAATGCCCGCGGCCCGCAGCGTGTTCATGAGTCGTGCGCCCATATTGAAGGCCAGCGTCACGCACTCGCCCAGCAGCGCCGGGATGCTTAACCGCAGCGCGTCGCGGGCCTTGTCGGTGTAGAGCCACGCCAGACCGAAAATCGGAACGATATAGGTAAAGCCGATCTCAAACGTGGCGCAGCACTGGAACATACAGTAGCCCGCCAGCACGGCCCACCGCTTGTGGCCGGTGTCCTGCCAGCGCAGCACGGCCAGCCCGGCGACGAGCGCGGGCAGCAGCGTGCTTTGCACCAGTGCGCCGTAGGAGTAGAGGCTGTTGCCCGTGGAGTCCTGCCAGACGCTGAACATCATCGGCAGCAGACAGAGGCAGGCAATGCCCAGCTTTTTGTTGCGGGACGCCTTGCCGACGAGCCACGCCGTCAGCACAATGTCCGCGTAGGTCCACACAAGAATGTAGAGCCGGTAGCCGACCAGATCCCCCAGGAACCAGCTCGTCAGGCCGCGCACCGGCGGCGACGAGAAGGGCCGGAACCGCCCGTTCTGCAGGCTGAACTGCTCCCACAAATCGCCAAGGTAGTCCAGCACGCTCTGGCCAAACGAGGTGTGCGTAATATAATAGTAGTTCTGCAGGTTGATAAGCTCATCGTCGCCGCCCAGCGGCGCGCAGGTCACAATGCTTAAATACCACCAGCCGAACACGACGGACACCGCGCAGACTAGCGGCCAGAACCATCGCTTTTGCGTTATTTTTTGCAGTTTCATGCGTTACTCCTGCCGGAGCTTGCCCGGCGGGAAGTGGATGCGGCCCCAGCCGGACGCCCACTCGGGCATCGTCAGGTCGCTGTTCGTCACCTCAAAGGCGAACTCGGTCACGGGCTTGTCCAGGCAGACCGCGTGGGCCAGTGCGCCGTCAAAAATGTCGAGATAGAAGAAATACTGTCCCTCGCCCAGCAGACTCGGGTCAAATTCAAACACAGAGGTGTAGATTTTGCCCGGCTCGGCGGGGCCAAGGTCGACGGGATGGGTGATGCCGACGGGCGTCGAATCCCGCGCGTGGAGGTTCATCTTCATGTGGATGCCTGCGAACGGCTCCGAAACGCGCCAGGTGATTTTCACCCGCATCTTTTCGGTATCGGCAAACACGCTCGACTCCTTGCCGACGAAATCCAGCGTTTCCAGCCGGAACCGCTTGCCCGCGCTGCCCGTCATGCGGGCGACGTCGGCCAGGTCGTAGTGGACAACGTTGACGTCGGTGGTGTCCATGTAGACCGCGATGGCCTGCTCCACGTCGCCGTCAAAGATGACCCTGCCCTTGTCCAGCACGACGCAGCGGGTGCAAAGCTGACGAATGGTCGACATATTATGGCTGACATACAGCACCGTGCGCCCGTCCTGATTGGCGACGTCGCTCATTTTCCCTAAGCATTTCTGCTGGAATTTCATATCGCCGACGGCCAGAACTTCATCCATGACCATGATCTCGCTGTCGAGATGCGCGGCCACGGCGAAGGCCAGCTTGACGAACATGCCGCTGGAATAGCGCTTGACGGGTGTGTCGATGAAGTCGCCGCACTCGGAAAACTCAATGATCTGCGGCAGCTTTGCGTCGATCTCGGCGCGGGTCATGCCCAGAATCGCGCCGTTCATATAAATGTTCTCGCGGCCCGTCATCTCGTTGTTGAAGCCGGTGCCTACCTCGAGCATCGAGGCCACGCGGCCACGGATCTTGATTTCGCCCTCGGTGGGAGCGGTGATGCGGGAGAGCAGCTTGAGCAGCGTGGATTTGCCCGCGCCGTTGCGGCCAATGATGCCCAGTGCCTCACCCTGATAAACGGTCAGGTCAACGCCGTTCAACGCCATAAACGTCTGGCCGAACAGCCGCTGGTCGGTGCCGATGACGGTGTTCGGGTCCTCCTTGCCGCGCACACGGGCCCACCAGCTTTGCAGGTCGTGGGTCAGCGTACCGCCGCCGATCTGGCCGAGCTTGTATTGCTTTTTCAGCCCCGTGACCTCGATGACAGGGCGTTTTTCATTTGCAGACATAGTTACGCGCCCCTTTCTTACACGGTATCCATGAAGGTCTTTTCAATGCGGCTGAACAGCACAACGCCCAAAACCAGCGCCGCAGCGGTAAAAATCAGGCTGTACACAATACCGAACGTCGTGACCGTGCCGGTGCCCAAGGTAGCCATGCGGAAAATCTCAATCGGCGACGTCATGGGGTTGAGCTGGACGAGCACCCGCAGGCGCGGGGAGTTGTCCAGCATCGACAGCGGATAGACAACGGGGGAGGCGTACATCCAGAGCTGCACGCCGAAGCCGACGGCAATCGCGAGATCGCGGTACTTCGTCGTTAAGGACGACACGATGATGCCGACGCCGAGGCCCAGCAGCATGACCTCCAGCACGACGAACGGCACAGCCAGCACCCACAGCGTAAAGGTGACGCCGCTGCCCGTGGCAAAGAAGTACACCCAGAAGATCATGTACATGACCGCCTGAATGCCGAAGTTGATTAGGCTTGTCAGCACCTGGCTGACCGGCATCGTCAGGCGCGGGAAGTACACCTTGCCAAAAATCTGTGAGTTTGTCACAAACGTATTGGCTGTATTGTTGACGCAGTTGGCAAAGAAGGTCCACACCGTATTGCCGGCCATGTAGAACAAAAAGCCTGGCACGCCGTCAGTGGGCATGTTGGCCATGCCGCCGAACACAACGTTGAAAATCACGGTGGTGATGAGCGGGTTCAGAATGATCCACGCGGGGCCCAGGATCGTCTGCTTGTACAGCACAGTAAAGTTGCGCTTGACGAACATCATAATTAAGTCGCGGTAGCGCCAGAGCTCCTGCAGGTCGATGTCGAACCAGCCGGTCTTGGGCCGGATGACGGTAGTCCAGCCCTCGTCAGCCGGGCGGGTGGTTTGCAGATTTTCAGCCATAAAAATACCTGTTCCTTATGTGTAAAATCGTGGTTGCATAGTTATCCATAGTAATAGTGCTATTTTACCACATTTTGCGCAAAGAATCAACTTGCCGGGGCGTATATAATAGTAGCAGAATATCGTGCGCGGTGAAAGCGCAGGGGCGGATTCCATATCCGCCCGGGGGCGTTTCCGCAGGCAAAAAAGCGGTCTGCCGAAAATCCATCGGCAGACCGCTTTCTATACAAATTTACAGCACTTTTGACAAAAATGCCTTCAAGCGCTCATTTTCGGGGTTGGCGAAGAACTCCTTCGGCGGCTTATCGACCTTGACGATGCCCTCATCAATGAAGATGATGCGGTTTGCGACCTCGCGGGCAAAGCCCATCTCGTGGGTGACGCAGAACATCGTCAAGCCGCCGCGGGCCAGTTCCTTCATCAGCTCCAAAACCTCTCCGACCATCTCGGGGTCAAGGGCGGAGGTCGGCTCGTCAAACAGCAGCACGTCGGGGTTCATGGCCAGCGCGCGCACAATCGCAATGCGCTGCTTCTGCCCGCCGGACAGCATGTTGGGGTAGGTGTCGGCCTTGTCGGCCAGACCGATGCGCTCCAGCAGCTCCATGGCTTTCTTGTCGGCCTCGGGCTGCTTCATCAGGCCCAGACGCACAGGGGCCAGCGTGATGTTCTTCTTCACCGTCAGGTGGGGGAACAGGTTGAAATGCTGGAACACCATGCCCATCTTCTGGCGCACATGGTCAATGTCGTGGTCGGTGACTTCCTTGCCGTTGAAGATGACATGACCGCCGTCCGGCTCCTCCAGACGGTTCAGGCAGCGCAGGAACGTGGATTTTCCGCAGCCCGAGGGGCCGACCAGCACAACGCAGTCGCCCTTGTTGATGGTCAGGTCCACGCCCTTGAGCACCTGCAGGCCGCCGTAGTTCTTCTGCAGTCCTTTAACGTCTATCACTTTGCGCCAGCCTCCTCTCAAATTTTGCAAGCAGCGTGCTGAACAGCATGACCAGCACCAGATAGGTCGCGGCCACGCCGAGCAGCGGGAACATAGGCTCATAGGTACGGTTCATGATGCCCTGCGCGGCATACAGCAGCTCCTTGCCGCCGATGACCGTGATCAGCGAGGAATCCTTCAAAAGCATGATGAACTCATTGCCCAGCGCAGGCAGGATGGAGCGGATGGCCTGGGGGATGATGATCTCGAACATCGTGGTCATGTAGTTGAGTCCGAGGCTGCGTCCCGCCTCCATCTGGCCCGGGTCAACGGCCATGAGACCGCCGCGGATGATCTCCGACACATAGGCGCCCGAGTTGATGCCCAGTGCCAGTGCGCCGACCATCGTGAAGTTGCGGCTGCTGGCAAAGATGACCATGCTCATGATGAGCAGCTGGACCATCATAGGCGTGCCGCGGATGACTGTGACATACACCTGCGCTACGGCGTTGAAAATACCCAGGATCGGGTTGCGGTGGTGGGGCTTCTGCTGCGCGTAACCCACGCGGACCATAGCGACGATGGCACCCAGCACAACGCCCAGCACCAGTGCAATGGCCGTGACCAGCAGGGTCGTGCCCACGCCCTTGATGTACTGCTGCCAGCGGTCCGAGTAGAGAAATGCCTGGTAAAATTTTACGAAGAAGTCCTGCCCGAAGTTCAGCTTCTGGCCGTTCTTGACCAGCTCCGAAAGCGCTTCAAACTGTGCTTCCATCCGCAACACAACCTTTCTTTCTGTTTGAATTCAGCACACCTGTAGGGGCCGGGCCTGCCCGGCCCGCGGCTTTCCGGCAAACTCTTGCCTGCGGGAAGGCTGCGGGCCGCATATATGCGGCCCCTACAGCGCGATATTTGTATTATACCATATTTCCGGGAAAAATCACACTAAATAAAAGAAAAGCGCGCCGGGATACCGGCGTGCCTTTCCGCTTGCTGCAAAACGCTTATTCAGCGGTGATGTACTTGTCCACGATGGCCTGCAGGGTGCCGTCGGCCTGCAGCTCCTCCAGAGCGCCGTTGATGGCGTCCAGCAGCTGGGTGTTGCCCTTGGCAACGCCGATAGCGTAATCTTCCTGGGCGTAAGCGGTGTCAAGGATCTTCAGGCCGGGGTTGGCCGCAACGAACTCCTGGGCGGGGGCATTGTCGATGACGACGGCATCGACCTGACCGTTGTTCAGGGCCTGCACAGCGGTCAGACCGTCATCATAGGCGATGACATTTTCCTCACCGAAGTCATCGGTGCAGTAGAGGTAGCCGGTGGTGCCGCGCTGGGTGCCGATGGCCTTGCCGGACAGGTCGTCAGCGGTGGCAATGTCGGAGCCCTCAGGCACGATGATGGACTGGATGCCCTCGGCGTAGGTGTCGGAGAAGTCCATGACCTTCAGACGCTCGTCGGTGACGGTGACACCGGCCATGACCATGTCGCTCTTGCCGTTCTGGGCGGCCAGCAGGGCGGCGTCAAAGTCCATGTCGTCGACCTGCAGCTCCAGGCCGAGCTTCTTGGCGATGGCACCCGCAACCTCAATGTCGATGCCCTCGAAATCACCGGCGTCGGTGGTCATCTCATACGGGGGGAAGGCGGCGTTGGTGGACATCGTCAGCTTGCCGGCGTTGACGGTGGTCACCGTGGCAGCGTCGGCAGAAGCGGCCTCCTCGGTGGAAACGGCCTCGGAGGATGCAGCCTCAGAAGAAGCAGCCTCGCCGGAAACAGCATCGGTGGAA
>OGPM01002918.1_pt1 | contig 11261 bp, 5 predicted proteins | sample 1552961 | NCBI WGS metagenome assembly OGPM01 (sample SAMEA2580304, study PRJEB22360) | human gut metagenome | biome: human gut; feature: human-associated habitat; material: faeces | place: Denmark | collected 2008/2010
AACGCGTGAACCGTTGGAAATCCAACGTTCCATCGGCGTGTCGAAACTTGACAAACCAGGCCCGACCAACCCCGCAACCACCGAAACCATCCCCGCAATCGCCCATTCCATCCCCGCAAATCCGCAATCGCATCCGCATTTTGTAACCGCAAAACGGCGTTACGGGTAACAAAAGCCGGAAGGGAAAGCCAAAACGGGACGGTTACGGGAAGAAGAACCAGGAAACTGCGACACGAATCGCAAATGCTACCAGCGGCGCCCGCAATGCTTGCCACCGATGCCAGACTTGCCATTCGCACCCCACGGACCGCGGCCTTCGCCATGCAATACACCCAAGTGATGTTTCATGGCAACCAGCATGATATGCGTATCTTCCAAACCGAGGTGGCGCTCCGACTTGCTTTCATCGAGCGCGCCCTGCCGCTTGGCGTATGCGTCCAACGTGTTATTGCCGTACGGATGCTCGCCGTCCGGAATTGACCCTTCATCCCAACGGCGGCTCATCGGCAACGTGTCGATAATCGTAATCTTGCCCGCACGGTAGCTTTCCGCATATCCAGCCACATTTAACATGAAGAAGCTATGTTCGAAACGAGCGTTGTGCGCTACGTACGGTTGCTGCTCCAATCGCTGCAGCAAACCGATTTGAGCCTCCGGCCACTCATCGAACAGGCGGAAGCCGGACGCACGATCACGTACATCGATACCGGTCAAATCGAGAATCAGCGGATTACCGAGCGTCGCGTTCGCGGCAGGAACGCCGAACGACAGACGCGACTGACCATACGCATCGCCCGTTTCGTAATAACTCTGCTCGTATTGGTATCCAGTAGGTGCGGCAGCAGGGCGAGGGGAAATCATGTTCATATATTCAAAGCCGACGTCGATGATGTACACACGCGCCGGGTCAGTACCGGTGGTTTCGATGTCGATTCCCATGACATTGTCCACATCGCGTCCAGGAAGATAAGCGTCACGCCAATCCGATTTGCGGTATTCAGCCATCCGACGCAACTGCGCCGATTCAGCGGATTTCGTTTCCGAACCGTAATCAAACAACGTGGAGCCGCCCGGACTGGTTACTCCACTCAGGTTCGCACGCGACATGGCATAGTCACTGGCTCGCTTCTGACTTTTCTCTGCGGCACGACGGGCGGCGCGGCCGTTAACGATGTCAGCGGTTCGATCCTGAATATCATCCAACGCCACTCCCCCGGAAGCCAAAGCCGAACCGGGCAGCAGCACCGGAACCGTGACGCGCTCACGTCGTTCCTCGGTGACCGTCCACAATCCCATCGCCACGCCAATCTGTCGCAGAACAGCGATTTCGTCGCACAACCGACGGTTCGCGTAAGCAAGCGCGCGCGGCAGCCGATAGGAAGCGATAAGTCGGTCGTAATCCATCATGAACGTGCTGTTGCACTGCGCGATGGTCGGTTCGAGCCGATCTCGAATCGCAAGATCATCTTTCAACAGGGCGTGCAGCTGCGGGGCGGAAAGTTGCGGCGACGAGGACCGCAGCATTGCCAACAAATCAACGTGCTGTCTTGTGGCGGCACCAATGCCGTTACGCAGGTCAAGGGAAGACACCCATCGCCAGTCGATCGGCTGGTTGTCGGCGTCATTCGGCATCGATGCCGACCATTGTTCGATGTCCTGCTTCGCGTCATCCAGCCAGGAAAGATTCATCGTCGATTCGTTCATACCTGCCCATCGTAGCCGATACCCACCTTCAGCGTGTAAGAATGTGCAACAAACCAACGTGCGCATTCCTCTTTGTGAGAACACAACCATGCGAGTTCGAATGACGGTGTTCATTACGAAACCGCGCGCGGATACCTCCGTGCGAAGCGGTTGCCATACGAATTTTCACATAGCGCAAATGTGACCATTTCCCAGCAAAAATCCAGAATCGACTTTCATTTTTGAATCCCGGAACGCAATAAACGTTCCAAATCAACGAAAGGAACTGCAATGTCAGAAACACATTCCACCACTGAAAACAACAATTCGCATTGCTGCGACAACACCTGCGGCAATGCCGACGACCGCGTTGTTCCTGACAGCGTGGAAATCAATCCGCTGTTCGCCCGTCCGAAGGAAGCCCAGGCGTTCTCGAAATTTACCATTCCACAGAAGGGTAGTCTGCCGGAAACCGCCTACCAAGTGGTGCATGACGAGGCCATGCTGGATGGCAACACGCGACTCAATCTTGCAACTTTTGTGAGCACGTGGATGGACGATCATGCGAACCGCCTGTACATGGAGGCGGCCGACAAGAACATGATCGACAAAGACGAGTACCCGAAAACCGCCGAAGTCGAATCGCGCTGCTGGCACATGCTCGCCGATCTATGGCATGCGCCCGATCCAATGAATGCCATCGGAACCTCCACCATCGGCTCGTCGGAAGCTTGCATGCTGGGCGGACTCGCGTTGAAGCGCCGTTGGAAGGAAGCCCGCGAAAAGGCCGACCTGCCGACCGATCGTCCGAATCTGGTGATGAGCAGCGCCGTGCAGGTGTGCTGGGAGAAGTTCTGCAACTATTTCGACGTGGAACCACGCTATGTGCCGATTTCCGAGGACCACAAAGTGCTCGACGGCCATGATCTCGACAAGTATGTCGATGAGAACACCATCGGCGTGGTGGCCATCATGGGCGTGACCTATACGGGTATGTATGAGCCGGTCGAACAGATCAGCGAAGCACTGGACCGCATCGAGGAGCGCACCGGACTTGATGTGCGCATCCATGTGGACGGCGCTTCGGGAGGTATGATCGCACCATTCATCCAGCCGGACCTCGCATGGGACTTCCGCGTCAAGCGCGTCTACTCCATCAGCACCTCCGGTCACAAGTACGGTCTGGTCTACCCCGGTTTGGGATGGATCGTATGGCGCGAAACCGCTGACCTGCCGGAAAGCCTTATTTTCAAGGTGAGTTATCTCGGCGGCGAAATGCCGACTTTCGCACTGAACTTCTCCCGTCCGGGCGCACAGGTACTGCTGCAGTACTACATGTTCCTGCGTTTGGGATTCGACGGGTATCGAAGGGTGCAGCAGACTTCGCATGATGTGGCGAAATATCTGTCGGGCGAGATCGAGCAGATGGATGATTTTACGCTGTGGAACGACGGTTCCGACATTCCGGTGTTCGCATGGATGCTCAACGACAAGCCGAATCGCAAGTGGAATCTGTACGATCTGCAGGATCGGCTGCGCATGAAGGGATGGCTGGTGCCGGCTTATCCGATGCCGGTGGATCTGACGCAGGTGACCGTGCAGCGCATTGTGGTGCGTAACGGTTTCAGCCACGATATGGCCGAAGCGTTCATCAAGGATTTGAAGTCGTGTGTGAAGTATCTGGACGGACTGCGTTCACCAATGCCAAGCGAGGCTCGTGCATCCGGATTCCACCACTGATATTTCGCGGTCATTCCACGAATTCCATCGTTTCCCGCATTAAGGAAATTCATGTTCATTCCCACAACGATTATGTTTACGAAAGCTGGCTGCAATGACAGTTCATATGAAAAAGCCGCTTGCTGTGGTAGCGCACGATGCAAGCGCAGCTGCACATCCCGGGTCCGCACGTTCCACGACGAACGCTGCGACGGCACCGACAACAACGCCACGCAATCCGTCTGCCGTCGCAGGAAACCGCAATCGTACGGGCATACCTGCGCATGCCGGGGCGAATAGAGGGAACGGCGCTGACGGGCACGGCGCAATCGCAAGCACGGCAACCGTTGCCAATAAAACCGGCAAAACCATGATGACAGTCAGCCAACTGGCGATGTTGACCGTGGTGGCGGTGGCCTCGCTACGCTCTCTGCCGGCCATGGCCGATTATGGTCTCGCTTCCATTCTGCTGTATCTCATTCCGGCGGTCGTTTTCCTGGTGCCGACCGCGCTAGTGGCTGCCGAACTGGCCACCGGCTGGAAAGGTGGCGTGTACGTGTGGGTGCGTGAGGCGTTCGGCAATCGCATCGGATTTCTCGCCATTTGGCTGCAGTGGATTCAGAATGTGGTGTGGTATCCGATACAGATTGCGTTCATCGCCGTCAGCCTGTCGTATGTGTTCGGCATGGGTGGCTTGGGCAATAATGGCGTATATGTGGCCGCGGTGATCATCGTGTTGTATTGGGCAAGCACGATGGTGGCGTTGCGCGGCGGCAATCTGTTCGCCAAGGTCGGGTCGATTTCGGGACTTATCGGCACGCTGTTTCCTGCGTTGCTGCTTATCGTCTTCGGCATTATCTGGCTGGCGATCGGTAAGCCAGTGCAGACCTCCCTGCACGCATCCGCGCTGCTTCCGCCGTGGACGGGCATCGCGTCGATTGTGCTAATCGTATCCAATGTGCTCGCCTACGCGGGTATGGAGGTCAATGCCGTGCATGCCAACGACTTGGAGCATCCGGGACGTCAATTCCCACGCGCCATTGCACTAGCGACCGCGCTGATTCTGCTGGTACTTGTGCTGCCGACTTTGGCAATCGCCTTTGCTGTGCCGCATCGTGAGCTGGGGCTCATCGACGGCATCAATCTGGCGTTCAGGGAGTTCTTCGACCATTTTGGCATGGGTTGGGGCACCCCGGTGATTTCGCTGCTCATCGCGCTAGGCGCGTTCGCTTCCGTGGTGGCTTGGATAGCTGGTCCTTCTCGCGGTTTGCTAGCGGCCGCCCGCACGGGACTGATGCCTCCCGCGCTGCAGAAGCGCAATGCCCACGACGTGCAGGAAGGCATTCTGATTCCGCAAGGCATTATCGTGACCGTGCTGGCGTTGCTGTTCGTGTTGATCCCCAATGGCAACACGGCTTTCGCGACGCTGGTGGATATGGCGACCGCGCTGTATCTGGTGATGTACATGTTGATGTTTGCCGCCGCGATTCGTCTGCGCAACACCCATCCAGAAGTCCGCCGCACGTATCGAGTTCCTGCGATTCGGTTGGTCGCGGGCGTCGGTTTCGTCGCTTCCGCCGCGGCATTCGTGTTGACTTTCGTGAGACCGGCTGGTTTCACCGGTTTGGATAGCGTTTCATATGCGATTCTTGTGGCTGTAGTCGTGCTTGTGCTCGGTTTACCGCCGCTGGTGTTGTATGGAATGCGCAAGCCTGGCTGGGATCTGCGTTCGGATGCCGAGCGGAACACGGATACGTACGATGTGCTAGTGAATCCGGAATACTGAAATATTGGAATATTTGGAATACTCATGTTTCGAACATTCCAATAATCCCGAATATGATGAATGCCTCCCAAGTGTTCGCCTGGGAGGCATTCATCGTTCTTGTCTCGTTCGTTTACGCGATTACAGTTCGAAGCCGAGTTCGGCCGCCGCTTCGGTCGGTACCGGATCCTCGCACCAGAAATCCTCAAGGTTCTCATTGGTGGTCAGGCTTCGGATTTCGGCCTGGTCGATGTACAGTTCACCGCTCAAATGGTCGGTTTCATGCTGGAAGATGCGGGCCGGCCAGCCATGCAGATGTTCCTCATGCTTGTTGCCGTCCTCATCCTGCCAACGGGCGGTGATGTCAAGCCAACGCTTGCGTACGGCCTGGTAACCGTCGAAGCTCAGGCAGCCTTCGTAGAAGCTGCGGGTTTCGGTGCCGATCGGCTCGTAGCTGGGGTTGATGATGGCGTGGAAGGGGAATTCCGCAGCTTCGCGCGGATCGCCATCATCGCCTTCGCATACGTGGTCTTCGACGACGGCCAAAGCCAGACCGAGACCGATCTGGGTGGCTGCGAGGCCCACGCCCGGCGCTTCCAGCATGGTGGTGCGCATGGTGTCGATGAGCTTGTCAAGCGTTTTGCGGCTCAACTGGCCGTCGTAGGCGATGGTCTGCTGGCGTAATACCGGTTCGCCGGCCTGCACAATCGGCATGATTTTCTCTTTGCCGCCGGTTTTGATGAGCTTTTCGACCTCGCGGTTGAGTTCGAGGTCCACTTTCGAGTTGTGTCCGAACATGGGGCATATCTCCTTGCGGGCTCTTACAGGGTGAGTTCGTCGGCGACGACCTTGGCGAGGCGATCGCACACTTCGTCTGCCTGCTGCTGGGTTTCGGCTTCGGCCATGACGCGCACGAGCGGCTCGGTGCCGGACGGACGCAGCAGCACGCGGCCGGTGTCGCCCAGCAGCTTCTCTTCGCGTTCCACCGCGGCCTGCACCTTGGCGTTGGTCTTGGCGGCCATCTTGTCCACGTTCGGCACGTTGATGAGCGTCTGCGGCAGCTGCGGGAAGTCGGCGGCCAGTTCCTTCAGGCTCTTACCGGATTTGACGACCTCGTTGCACAGGGTGAGCGCGGTCAGGGTGCCGTCGCCGGTGGTGGCGAATTCACGGTTGATCACGTGGCCGGACTGCTCGCCGCCGAGCGAATAATCGCCTCGCAGCATCTCTTCAAGCACGTAACGGTCGCCCACGTTGGTCTGCACGGTCTTGATGCCCATGGAACGCAGGGCCAACTTCAGACCGAGATTGCTCATCACCGTCACGACGAGGGTGTCATGGTTGAGCTTGCCCGCGTTCTTCTTGGCGCGCGCCAGAATGCCCATGATCTGATCGCCGTTGACCATGTTGCCGTCCTCATCCACGGCAAGGCAACGGTCGGCATCGCCATCGAAGGCAACGCCCATGACGGCGCCGGAGGCCTTGACCATGGCCTGCAGCTGCTCAGGATGGGTGGAGCCGGCGTTCTTGTTGATGTTGTAGCCGTCCGGCGACGCGTTGATGACGGTCACGTCGGCGCCGGCGCGGCGCAAGGCTTCCGGAGCGACCACGGACGTGGCGCCGTTCGCGCAATCGGCCACGATCTTCAGGCCCTTCAGCGGCGTCGGCTGCGACTTGTCCGGACCGACCGGCGCGATGGCGGAAACCAGATGGTCGATGTACAGGTTGGTGGCGGTGGCGGTGTCATGGCTGACACGACCCACGCCGGCGCCGGTAGGACGATCCCAATCCTGGCCGAGCACCGCTTCGATCTCGTCTTCCTTGGTGTCGGGCAGCTTGAAGCCGCCGCGGGCGAAGAACTTGATGCCGTTGTCGGGCATCGGATTGTGGGATGCGGAGATCACCGCGCCCATTTCCACGTTGAGCACGGACGTCAGGTATGCGACGCCCGGCGTCGGGATGATGCCGGCGTCGATCACGTCGAAGCCGCCGGCGGACATGCCAGCGGACAATGCGGCGGCAAGGAAATCGCCGGAAACTCGTGTATCACGACCGACCAGCGCACGGCGACGGCTTTCGAATTCGCTCCGCTCGTCATCGCCCAGCACACGCACCGCGGCGTCACCCAAATCGAGCGCCAGCTGTGCCGTCAAATCCCTATTCGCCAATCCTCGAACGCCGTCGGTTCCGAACATACGTGGCATGAGTCTCAAATCCTCGCTATCTGCAAACGATATTTCCGTGACCTATCGTACTCAACCGTGCCGCCGAAACCAGCAGGTGACGACGCAATCGCATAACACTTCACAATTCAAAGCATTTCACGGCGCGCAATGCCCTTTTCGTGTCGCACGACTTTGCTTTCAAGGCGGAAAATCAAGTCGTGCGGCAACTCTTGATAAAGAAATACCCCCTAACTATCATTTTCCGTTGAAAACCAGCAAAAAATAAGAGTTAGAGGGTATGAAAGCCAGCACGCTTGTCGCACAACTTTGAAAAATGCCTCCAAAATCAAAGTCGTGCGACGACATGACGGCTCTTAAGCGGGAACGTTCCTGTCGCCCCTGCTATCAGAGCGCGGCGTTGAAGTCGCGCACTTTCAGCGTGCGGTGAGAAGCCTCGACGTTGCCACGCACAATGCGCTGCAAGGCGTTGTCCGCGCCCTTATGGGAGGCGAGCCAGGCGTCGCCCAGCTCCACGAGCTTCGCCGGATCGGCATAGCCCGGATACAGGCCTTCGAGCAGCGCTTCAGCCATGTGGAAGGTCTTGTGCTCCCAAATCCAGTCGGCGACCTCGAAATACTTCTCGGCGTACGGTTCGGCCAAGTCGGCGCGCGGGGTGGCCGCGAAGCCACCGGCCACAGCCTCAAGCTGCATGTTGGTCAGCTCGTCGTTGTGCAGGGCCTCGTTCCAAGCCCATGCCTTCGCTTCGGCGGTACCGGCCACGGCGCGTGCGCCATAGGCGAACTCACGGTTCTCGGTGGTTTCGCGCTTGGCCAGTTCGGTGTGGATTCCCGCCTGGTCGATCGCGTTGACGGTGCTCAGCGCGTTGATGATGGTCCAGCGGAAGTTGTTGTCGATTTCCAGACCGTCGAATGCCACGGAACCGTCGAGCAGGCCCTTCGCGTTGGCGACGAACGCCTCGTCGCCCGGCTCGCCGTAGCCCAGGTAGGCGGTGACGAGCTGGAACTGTTCGTCGGAGCCGGCCTTGGCCTGACCCGCCAGCTTGAACAGTTCGGCGGCCACATGCTTCACGATCTCGGCACGCTCTGCCGGAGCGGTGTAATGCCATGCGGTGGTGCTGACCTGTGCCAGCGCGTAACGGAAGGTGGTGGACTCGTGTTCGGTGGCGAGCGCGGCCAGCGAGGTGTCGATGAACTGGCGTGCCGGCAGTTCGCCGTCGCGGGTCATGTCCCACAGGGCGAGCCAGAGCACGGAACGGGCGAGCGCGTCGTCGAAGCGGTACAGGTTGCTTGTCGCGAATGCGAGGCTCTTGTCGTCGAAACGCAGCTTCGTGTAGGTCAAGTCGTCGTCGTTCACCAGGATCAGCGACGGACGTGCCTTGCCGGCGGCAGCGTCGACGACCGTCAGTTCGCCGTCGACGTCCAGTTCGAAACGGTCGGTGCGCACGATCTTGCCGGTTTCCGGATCCTCGTTGTAGAAGCCGACGGCGAGACGGTGGGCGCGCAGCACGGGATGCTCGGCCGGAGCGGTCTGGCGCAGGGCGAGACGCTTGATGGTGCCGTCCTCGTTCTCTTCGACTTCGGTGGCGATGGTGTTGATGCCGGATTCCTCAAGCCACTGGGCGCTCCATGCCTTGAGATCGCGGCCGGAAGTGAGTTCCAGTTCGGCGAGCAGGTCGGCGAGGGTGGCGTTGGAGTAGGCGTGCTTGTTGAGGTAGTTGTTGATGCCCTTGAAGAACTTCTCACGGCCCACGTAGTACACGAGCTGCTTCAGCACGGAGGCGCCCTTGGCGTAGGTGATGCCGTCGAAGTTGACGTAGGTGTCGTTGAGGTCGTTGATCGGGGCGACGATCGGGTGGGTGGTGCTCAGCTGGTCCTGACGCAGCGCCCAGCTCTTTTCGCCGGAGCTGAAGGTTGCCCAGGCGTCCTTCCATTCGGTGGCTTCGGCGGTGGCGAGGGTGGACGTGAACTCGGCGAAGGATTCGTTGAGCCACAGGTCGTTCCACCACTTCATGGTCACGTAGTCGCCGAACCACATGTGGGCGAGCTCGTGCAGCACGGTGACCACACGGCGTTCCGCGTAGGCGTCGGTGACCTTGGATTCGAACACGTACTGGTCGCGGATGGTGACCATGCCGATGTTCTCCATGGCGCCGGCGTTGTACTCCGGCACGTAGATCTGGTCGAACTTGGCGTACGGGTACGGCACGCCCCAGGTCTTGGCGTAGAAGGCGAAGCCTTTCTTAGTGATGTCGAACAGGTAGTCGACGTCCTTGCTGAAGGCCTTGGCGAGCGCCTGGCGGCAGTACATGGCCATCGGCACGGTGCGGCCGTCCTCATTGGCGTATTCGGTGTGCCATTCGGCGTACGGTCCGGCGCAGATGGCGGTGAGGTAGGAGCTCATGGTTGGGGTCGGTTCGAACACCCACAGCTTGGTGGTTTCGGCGGCGTGATCGCCGAGCGTGCCTTCCTCGGTGACGGTTTCGTTGTCGGTCACGGAGGCGGTGGGCATGTTGGACGTGACGATCCAGGATTTGGCGGCGAGCACGGAGAAGTCGAACACGGCCTTCAGGTCGGGCTGGTCGAACACGGCGTAGACGCGGCGGGCGTCCGGCACTTCGAACTGGGTGTACAGGTAGACGTTGCCGTCGGACGGGTCGACGCTGCGGTGCAGGCCTTCGCCGGTGTTGGAGTACTGGCACATCGCCTTGACGGTGACCTCGTTGTGCTCCTTGAGGTTCTTCAGTTCGATGCGGCTGTCGACGTACGCTTCAGCCGGGTCGAGGGTTTCGCCGTTGAGGGTGATCTCGCTGACTTCGTTGGCGATGAGGTCAAGGAAGCTTGACTCCCCCGGCTTCGCGTCGAAGGTGATGGTGGTTTCGGAGCCGAAATCCTTGGCTCCGCGGGTCAGGTCAAGCTTGACCGTGTAATGGATTGGCGCGGCGATGATGCTTTTGCGTTCTTCCGCTTCGATTCGGGTGAGGTTTGCTCCTGGCATGTCACTCCTTCTTTCTGGTAACAGAAGGCGGCGCGATCAGTTGTGCCGATCACGTCGCCTTGATTCAATTTATGGTAAATTTACGGCTTATTTCGCGGCGTTCAGTCCCATCGCGTCATCCACGTCCTGCGCGATGTCGGCGACGACGGGGACGATCATCGGCTTGCGGTGCAGCTGTCGTGCCACCCAGCCGCCGAGTGTGCGTCGCATGATCTGCTGCAGTTTGTAGGTGTCGCGCGTGCCCTGCATCATCGCGTCCTGCAGCTGCTCGACGATCTGGTGACGGACCTTGTCGAACTCGCTTTCGTCTTCCGCGACCGCGTTGAGGTAGATTTTCGGACCGGTGATGACATCCGCGGTCTCGGTGTCGACGACCACGAAGCTGGACACGAAGCCTTCGGTGCCGAGGATGCGGCGCTTCTCGAGTTCTTCGTCGGTCAGTTCGCCGACGGAATCGCCATCAACGTAGACGTAGCCGCACGGCACGGAGCCGACGACCGCGGCCTGGCCGTGGTACAGGTCGACGACGTCGCCGTCTTCGGCCAGCACGACGTTCTGCGGATCGACGCCGGTCTTGACGGCGATCATGCCGTTGGCCACCAAGTGGCGGTTTTCGCCGTGGATAGGCATGGCGCACTTCGGCTTGACGATGTTGTACATGTACAGCAGTTCGCCTTCGTTGCAGTGGCCGGAGACGTGCACGGCGGCGTTGTCTCGGTTGACCACGCGGGCTCCGAGCTGCACGAGCTTGTTGATGACCTTGTAGACGCCATGCTCGTTGCCTGGGATCAGGGAGCTGGCGAGGATCACCGTGTCGAACTCGTTGATGGTGATGTCGCGGTGGTTGCCGTCGGCGATGCGGCCGAGCGCGGCCATCGGCTCCCCCCCGGGGCCCGGGCGCCCTGACGGCGCTCGAC
>OGPM01002921.1_pt1 | contig 11259 bp, 4 predicted proteins | sample 1552961 | NCBI WGS metagenome assembly OGPM01 (sample SAMEA2580304, study PRJEB22360) | human gut metagenome | biome: human gut; feature: human-associated habitat; material: faeces | place: Denmark | collected 2008/2010
CACTATTCTACGGGACGTGGGCCGGCCCCAGCCACTTGGAAGACGGCCTGTGGAGCTATTCGCAGGAAGAAATCTGGACCGGGCTGCAGACCGCATACGCGGCGCTCGCCGAAGATGTCGAAAACGCTTACGGCGAAAAGCTCACCCGCGTGGGACGCATCGGCTTCTCCGCCATGATGCACGGCTACCTCGCCTTCGGCAAAGATGGCGAACTGCTGGTGCCGTTCCGCACCTGGCAGAACACCAACACTTCCGAAGCACACGAGAAGCTTTCCGAACTGTTCCAGTACAACATTCCGGAACGCTGGTCCATCGCACACCTGTACCAGGCCGTGCTCAACAACGAAGAGCACATCGGCAAGGTCGATTTCTTCACCACCCTCGCCGGCTACGTGCACTGGAAGCTCACCGGCAAGAAGGTGCTCGGCGTTGGCGACGCATCCGGCATGTTCCCGATCGATCCTACCACGCACACCTACGAAACCGAATTCATTGAGAAGTTCAATGCGATTCCGGAAGTCGCAGCCCAGCCGTGGAAGCTTGCCGACCTGCTGCCGGAACCGCTGGTTGCAGGCACTCCTGCGGGCACGCTGACCGAAGAGGGCGCCAAGCTGCTCGATCCGACAGGCACGCTGCAGCCGGGAATCACATTCGCTCCGCCGGAGGGCGATGCTGGCACCGGTATGGTGGCCACCAACTCCGTACGCGTGCGCACCGGCAACGTTTCCGCCGGCACCTCCATCTTCGCCATGGTTGTACTCGAACGCAAGCTGGAACGCCTGCACCCGGAAGTGGACCTCGTCACCACTCCGGCAGGCGATCTCGCAGGCATGAGCCACGCCAACAACTTCACCTCCGACCTCAACGCATGGGTTGGTCTGTTCGGACAGTTCGCAGCTGCAATCGGCACTCCGGTCGACGCCGGCACCCTGTATGGCACGCTGTTCCGCGCCGCCATCGCGGACGATGTTGACTCCAACTGCGGCGGACTCATCAACTACCCGTTCCGCTCCGGCGAATTCCTCGCAGGACTGCCCGAAGGCCGCCCGCTGTTCGCGCGCGGTCCGGAAGCCCGCATGAGCCTCGGCAACTTCATGCGCGCCCAGCTGTTCAGCGCATTCTCCCCGGTGAAGATCGGCATGGATGTGATGACCAAGGACGAAGGCGTTGCCGTTGACTCCCTCGTCGGCCACGGTGGCATCTTCACCACCCCGAAGGTCGCCCAGAAGATTCTCGCAGCCGCATTCGATACGCCGATCAAGGTAATGTCCACCGCTGCCGAAGGCGGCGCATGGGGCATGGCCGTGCTAGCCGACTACCTGTGGCACGCCGACCAGCCGCTCGACGAATTCCTTGACGCTCGTGTGTTCGCCGATGCCGCTTCGACCACGGAAAATCCGGATGAAGGCGATGTCGCAGGATTCGAGGAATTCTTCGATCGCTTCCGCAAGGGACTGCCGATTGAGCATGTTGCAATCGAAAGCATTCCGCTGGAAACCAAGTAAATAAATATTTTAAAAACTTATTTCAATTTGAAAGGAAATGATTATGGCTACTTTGGCTGATTATGGTCCTGAGGTTCGTGCCGAGGTCAAGCAGGTGCGCGAGGTCGTGGCGACCTTGCACGAGCAGCTGATCAAGTGGAACCTGGTGGTGTGGACGGCTGGCAACGTGTCGCAGCGTCTGCGCACTGCGGATCTGATGGTGATCAAGCCGTCGGGCCTGCGGTACGAGTACCTGACCCCGTCGAGCATGGTGGTGTGCGACTTGGACGGCAACGTGGTGGACGGCTCGGAGTCGCCCAGCTCGGATACTGCTTCGCACGCGTACATCTACCGTCACATGCCGGACGTGTACGGCGTGGTGCACACGCATTCGACGTACGCGACGGCGTGGGCGGCGACGGGCCAGAACATTCCGTGCGGTCTGACGATGATGGGCGACGAGTTCGGCGGTCCTGTTCCGGTGGGTCCGTTCCGTCTGATCGGTTCCGAGGCGATCGGCGAGGGCGTGGTCGAGACGCTCAGGGAGTATCCGAAGTCTCCTGCGGTGCTGATGCAGAACCATGGTCCGTTCACGGTCGGCAAGGACGCGGAGGCCGCGGTGAAGGCGGCGGCGATGACGGAGGAGGTGGCCCATACGATGTGGGCGGCTCGTCAGTTGGGTGAGATCATTCCGATTTCGGATGAGGATATCGCGAAGCTGAACGATCGTTACACCAACGTCTACGGCCAGCACTGAGCTGCAATCCTACGATTCCGTAATCCTGCATAATTTCACAATCGTACGAACTCGCGCTACGCAACAGAACAACGCGAAGCGCGAGTTCGCAATCGCAATAAATAATTAAAAACTCCATAAACAACGAAGTAAAGGAACAATCACATGGCAATGGAAAACCCGTTTGAAGGCAAGGAAGTCTGGTTCGGCGTCGGATCCCAGGATCTGTACGGCGAAGAAGCGCTGCGTCAGGTGGCCGAGCAGTCCGGCGAAATCGTCGACGCGCTCAACGCAACCGGCAAGATTCCGGTCAAGGTGGTGCTTAAGCCGACCCTGAAGTCCTCCGACGGCGTCAAGGCCTTCATGGTCGAAGCCTCCGCCAACCCGAACGTCATCGGCGTGATCACCTGGTGCCACACCTTCTCCCCGGCCAAGATGTGGATCCGCGGCCTCGAAGTGCTCACCAAGCCGCTGCTGCAGCTCAACACGCAGCACCACTTCGAAATCCCGTGGGAAACCATCGACATGGACTTCATGAACCTGAACCAGGCCGCACACGGCGACCGTGAGTTCGGTTACATCCTGACCCGTCTGGGCATCAACCGCAAGATCGTGGTCGGCCACTACACCGATCCGGCCGTTGCCGAAGAAATCGGCACCTGGGCACGCGCCTGCGCCGGCTGGGATGCTTCCAACAACATGAAGGTCATGCGTTGGGGCGACAACATGCGCAACGTGGCCGTCACCGAAGGCGACAAGACCGAAGCCGAGCGCGTGTTCGGCGCATCCATCAACACTTGGGCCGTCAACGAGCTCGTCGCAGCCTACGAAGCCGTCAAGGACGATCAGGTCAAGAGCATCATCGAAGACTACAAGGTTAAGTACGACGTTGATCCGGCTCTGCTCGACGCCAAGTACGATTCCCTGTTCATCGCGGCCAAGGAAGAAGCCGCCATGGTCAACATGATGCGCGCCAATGGCTGCACCGCCGGCGTTGACAACTTCGAAGACTTGGGTGCCCTCCCGCAGCTGCCGGGCGTTGGCCCGCAGCGCTTCCCGTCCGAGTACGGCTTCGGCTTCTCCGCCGAAGGCGACTGGAAGACCGCAGTGCTCGTGCGCATCGGCGCAGTGATGGGCTACGGCCTCGAAGGTGGCGCTTCCCTCATGGAAGACTACTCCTACAACTTCACCCCGGGCAACGAGATGATCATGGGCTCCCACATGCTCGAAGTCTCCCCGTCCGTCGGCACCATCGCCAAGCCGAAGCTGGAAATCCACCCGCTCGGCATCGGTGGCAAGGCCGATCCGGTGCGCCTGGTCTTCACTGTCGCCCCGAAGAAGGACGCCGTCGTCGTGTCCATGTCTGACGTGCGCGAACGTTTCCGCCTGACCATGAACCTGGTCGACGTGGTCGAGCCGCTCGGAGAGCTCAAGCAGTTGCCGTGCGCCCGTGGCCTGTGGAAGCCGCAGCCGGACCTCAAGACCTCCGCCGAGTGCTGGCTGCGTTCCGGCGCCTCCCACCACACCTGCATGACCACCTCCGTCGGTCGCGAGGCTTGGGAAGACTTCGCCCGCATCGCCGGTGTCGAACTCGCCACCATCGACGCGAACACCAAGGCCGCAGAATTCGAGCGCGACCTTGAGATCTCCGAAATGTACCACCGCCTCAACAACCGTCACTAACATAACGGAGCGTTAACGGCACAGCAGAAGACTCGACGTACCCTCGTTCGCCTTCTGTCGCACCGTTACCGCACGCGTTATGCACTGACGGAACCGTCACTGATTGTCGCTTTACTGACAATGGCTGATGGAGTGTCGTTAGCCATTCTGGATTCATCACTAATCTCTGCCATATGAGCGCCGGCGGGTCGGATCGCTTCCGATCACCGGCGCTCGTTTGCATTCCTTGAAAGTTGTACAGACAGAACAAAAGCGTGGGGTACGAGAGAATACAAACGTTCTCTCGTACCCCACGCTTTTATGTATTATGCGATTCAGCGCTTGCCGGAGTACAGCTGCTGATCGATCACCTGTGCGAACACGCGGTTCACTGCCGGACGCACCACTTTCAGCGACGGGGTCAGGCACTTGTTTTCCTGCGTGAACTGGGTATCCAGCACTACGAACTTACGTACGGATTCGGCGCGGGAAACGGTCGCGTTCGCCTTGTCGACGTACTTCTGGATTTCGTCGTGAACGGCGGCGGTCGCAGCCACGCGATCCAACGGCGTATCGGCAGACAGTCCAATGGAAGGCAGCCAAGCCTCCAATCCTTCCGGATCCAACGTGATCAGCGCACCGATGAACGGACGATTGTCGCCGACAACTACCACATGCTCCACAATCGGACATTTCACAATCTCCTGCTCCATCGGAATCGGAGAAACGTTCTTGCCGCCGGCGGTGATGATGATGTCCTTCTTACGGCCGGTGATCGTAATACGTCCCTCGTCGTCAATCGACGCCAAATCACCCGTTTTCAGCCACCCATCCTCGGTGAACGCTTCCGCCGTCTTCTCAGGCAGGTTGTGGTAGCCCCTGAACACGTTCGGGCCCTTCACCTGAAGTTCGCCATCATCGGAAATGCGCACAGACGATCCCGGAGCCGGTTGGCCGACAGTGCCGATCACATTGTCGGTGACGCGGGTCGCGGCGAACGGCGCAGCGGTTTCCGTCATACCGTAACCCTGAATCATCGGCAGGCCGATACCGTTGAAGAAATGCGCCAGAGACACGTCCAGAGGAGCACCACCGCATGCCACGTAGCGGATGCGCGGGCCGAGAGCGCTACGCACGGTACGGTATACGGAAGCCTCATACGAAAGATGCTGCGCGATCTGCTTGGCGGTCGGGCGTTCGCCGGCCTGCTGCATGCGCGACCAATCGCGTGCGGCTTCGGCAGCCTTGAGGAACAGGCGTCCCTTCCAACCCGTGCCGGCCTTGCGGGAGGCCGCGTTATACACCTTCTCGAACACTCGTGGTACGCCCAGCAGATATGTCGGTTCGAAGGAACGCAAATCGGGCAGCAGCGTCTTTGTGTCCGGCAGATAACCAACCACGCCGTCGTCGGAAGCAATCGACGCGTACTGGATGAACCGTGCGAAACAGTGGGCGAGCGGCAGGAAGAGAAGCAGTCGCGGATGATCTTCGAGAACGATCTCATGCAACGCCAGACTGCCTGCGCGCGTGATCGATATGAAATTGCGGTGCGAAAGCTCGGCACCCTTTGGAGCTCCCGTCGAACCGGACGTGTACACGATGGTGGCCAGATCGTCTGCATGCACCGAATCGATGCGCGCTTCCAGCTCCTCGTCGGACACGGTGACGCCCAAGCCTTCCAACGCGCCCATGGCGTTGGAATCGAGCATCAGAATGTGCTTGAGAGACGGGCAGCGGTCGATTACGGAGTCGAGACGGTCGAAGCGCTCGCGATTGTCGGCGATGGCCAGTTTCACATCCGAATCGTTGAGGATACGCTCGGCCTGCGCCGCGGAATCAGTGTCGTAGATCGGCACGTTCACCGCGCCGATGGCGGCCAGTGCGAAGTCGAGCACGCCCCACTCGTAGCGGGTGGTGGAGAAGATGGTGACGGCATCGCCCTTGTTGATGCCGAATGCGATGAGGCCTTTTGCGGCGGCGAGCACGGCATTGTGGAATTCGCCGGTAGTGACCTTCGTCCATTGGCCGGGGGCGGTTTTGTGTTCCGCGATCACGGTATCTTCGCCAGTGCGCGCTATGCGTCCAGTAAGCAGGGAATAGATGGATTCGTCGTCGCGCACCTCAACGGATTCGCCCGGGGTGGTGTACTCGGTGAGCATGAAGCGTTCTCTTTCTCGCGGTTTTTGCGTTGTTTCCGCGTATTTCTGCTTGTGATGCGTGCGGGAGCGATACAAACCGTGTGTCCGCGTTTCCTACCCCTTGCGCACCTTGCACATTCTAAGTTACGGGGCCGTAAGTCTGCATTGTGAGAAGCGACAAGAAATATTTCATCAACTTTGTATGAACTGACAAATGGTGCTATTCCGTCAAAAATCAAGTGTTTGGTGTCGCGCTGTATCCGTTCGAAAAAAGGCTTGACGTAACGGTTGCGGGGGAGTCGCCATGCTTCCCATATATCCCCGAAAGGACCGTAAAACCAGCGAAATGCGAAGAAATGGTGGTGCGAGCGTTTTTTATCGAGTACACTCACGAGTGACGCAATTTACCCCTTGCGTCAGAGGGCTGCCTGCTCAACGGCGAACATCCAGCCTTTCTCTTTTCAACGTTGCTGATTTGAGGTCGATTATGGCAATTCGATTGCGACGGTTCGCTGTATGCAATGCGCCCTTGACGATTGCGAGCTGCCTTGGATAGGCTGAAAACGGTTTGCCGCGCACCGGTTTTCCCGTATTGGCCTGTTGCGATTCGTTTGTTGGATGCATGGCGATTGCGCTTTGGGCCGTAGGCGAGCTGGCAACGCGAGTGCGCTCATTGGACGGAAGGTGTTTATGTTTGACAAGAGGCTGTTTTCCCTCGCTCCCGGCGTGGGGCGGTTGGTTGCGGCGAAAGTGCTCTGCCAATGGGTCGGACTGCTGGCCAACGTCGTGTTCGTGGTGACGGTGGTGGTCATGCTTTCGCCGGCGCTTGCCGTGGTGGAATCGGCGTTCGACCCCATGTTCTCCATGGGTGATAGTGGCCTGATTTCCCGCCTGTTCATCGGCTTTGGCTACGGCGGATTCAGTGCGGAAACATACGTCGGATGCGTGCTGGCGATCGTGGTCTGTGCGGTACTGCGTTTTCTGATGATGCGCGCAGCGGCCTATTTCGGCGCGGAAGCGGCTGAGCGTGTCAAACTCGCGTTACGTGAACAGCTTTTTAATAAAATGCTTGCGATCGGACCATCATATTCGCAACATATCAGCACTGCCGACGTGGTGCAATCTGCCGGTGAAGGCATCGAACAAATCCAAAGCTTCTTCGAATTATTCCTACCGCAACTGTTTTATGCGATTCTCGCACCGGTAACATTATTTTTTATAGTTGCGCCGATTAATATGCCGACGGCTGTTACATTGCTTGTATGCGCGCCTTTGATTGTATTGATTGTTGGCATGGTCGCAATGCGCGCAGCCCGAGTATTCAAAAAATATTGGGGAAAATACACCGACATGGGATCTGTGTTTCTTGACAATGTACAAGGTCTTGAAACGCTGAAAACTTTTGACGCGGATGCGCATGCCGCCAAGAAAATGGGCGAGCAAGCGGAACAATTCCGCGTAATGACCATGAATGTTCTGCAAATTCAGCTGCGCTCGCTCACCGCCATGGACGTCGTCGCATACGGGGGTGCCGCGGCCGGCGTGGGCGTATCGATCTGGCAGTATGCGAGTGGTGCCGCATTGCCGCTTGCCGGCGTGCTGCTGATAGTGCTTCTTTCCGCGGATTTCTTCATTCCGCTGCGCCAATTGGGGTCGTTCTTCCATGTTGCGATGAACGGCATGACTTCGACCAAGCGTATTTTCGCATTGCTTGATACGCCGATTCCTGCGCATGGGATGCAGGAAATGCCGGAATTCGGCGCTTCTGATAACGGTGTGGACGTGTGCTTTGATGACGTGTCGTTCCGATATGTGGACGTGAATACGGATGCTGCGGCGGCTGTGAGTGTGGCTGCGGATACGGCTGTGACGGCGGATATGGAAACTGGAAAAACTGGACAAATCGGGGGAAAGTCCGGTGTGGTTGGTGCTGGAAAAACAGGCATGTCGAAAGATGATGATGGTTCGGTCGTCGCATTGCATGGCGTCTCTTTCACTGCGCGGCGCGGGCAGGTGACCGCCATCGTCGGTCCGTCCGGATCCGGCAAATCCACCGCCGTCGAACTGCTCTCCGGAAATCTTTCCGGATATGAAGGATGTATGTGGCTGCAATCCGGAAACACAGGAAACAACTCGACGCAACGGTACCAAATCAACGATCTTTCCATCGAATCCCTTACGAGGGAAATCGCCATAGTGGCGGCGCAAAGCCACCTTTTTGCAGGAACGTTGCGTGACAATCTGCTGATGGCCAAGCCGGATGCCACCGAAAGCGAACTGTGGCAAGCGCTGGAAGCGGCGCATATCAGCGATTTCGTGCGTGCGCAATCGCAAGAACTTGACCTGGCCATCGAACAGGGCGCAAGCAACCTGTCGGGAGGGCAGAAGCAGCGCATCGCCATTGCGCGCGCATTGCTGCGGGAGCCTGCCGTCTACATTTTCGACGAAGCCACCAGCAGCGTCGATGTGGAAAGCGAAACCCTGATTCTGCAAACCATTCGGGCGCTTGCGGATCGGGGCAAAACCGTGATCATGGTGACGCACCGCATGGCGAATGCAGCCGACGCCGACCATGTGGTGGTATTCGAACACGGGCGCGTGGCGGAACAAGGCACGCATGCGGAACTCATGCGTGCCAACGGAACATACGCCAAACTGTTCCACGCCCAACAAACCGTGGAAAACATAGGTCTACGCAATAACGCAACCCATTCCACCTCTGCATCCCACGCACTTAAAGCGTCCGATTCTGCAGAATCAGTCACGCAGCGTGCGGAAATGGGTCTCCAAGTGTCCGATTCTGCAGAAACGGACGCACAGGGTGCGAAAACGGGCGTTCGGATGTCCGATTCGGCAGAATCGGACGCACAGGGTGCGAAAACGGGCGTTCGGATGTCCGATTCGGCAGAATCGGACGCGAAGACAATACCCACGTCTCGCCTTATTGCGCGCCTGTTGAAGGAAGTTGGGCCGCAGCGCAAGTACATGATCGTCGCGTGCGTCTGCGGCACGCTCGGCCATCTCGCCGCCACTTTCCTGCCGGTGTTCGGCATCGCGGCGGCCTTCGCTGCAGTCGGCTCGCCGGTCTGGAACCTCAGCGTTCTCGCGGCGCTCGCAGCCATGGCCGTATGCGCGTTGATCCGCGGCGGCATGCGTTACGCCGAACAGTTCATGAACCATAACGTGGCGTTCCGTCTGCTTGCGTTATTCCGTGCGAAAGCCTTCGCGGCCCTGCGCCGTCTCGCCCCCGCCAAGCTTGCAGGCAAAGGCAAAGGCGACCTGATCGCACTGGTCACCACCGACGTGGAACTGCTGGAAATCTTCTTCGCACACACCATCAGCCCGGTCGTCATCGCCATTGTGACTGCCGTCGTCTACGCGCTCGCGCTACTCACCCTCAGTCCGCCCCTCGCGGCGACGCTCATCATCGCGCACCTCATTATCGGCGTCATACTGCCGAAACTCTTTGCATCCGCGGTGCGCGGCATCGGTCCGGAACTGCGCAAGGAGTCGTCCGCCCTCGATGACGAAATGCTTGACGACATGCGTGGCATCGGCGAAATCATCCGCTTCGGCCAAGGCGATGCCCGGCTTGCGTCCATTCAGCGTTGCACGCGCTCGCTGTGGGTCAAACGTGTGCGTCTGAGCGTGAAAAATGGCGATTTTGCAGGATTTGGCGCGGTATTGGTGATGCTGTTCACGGCGATTGCGGCTTTCCTTGCGATGACGTTGTGCACTGCGGTTTCCACTGCCGCCGATATGTCGGAAGGCCTGATGTGGATGGGTTCCGTGGGATCGAACGCCCCAGCGTTGGTTGCGGCTTTCGTGCTGCTCGCCAGCTCGTTTGGGCCGACGCTTGCGTTGAGTGCGTTGCCGGCGAATCTGACGCAAACGTTTGCTTCGGCACGCCGCCTGTTCGCGTTGATGGATGAGGCTCCCGCTGTGGTCGAGCAGGGGAGCGAACGCCCGGAATATCAGGGCATGACAATGCGCGATGTCACATTCGGCTATGGATCCGGCGCCCGTATTTCCGGCGAACGCACGCCAAACGGGCGGTCGGAGCATGCGACTGGCATGAGTCCGGCACGCCCCGCGGAAGCGCAATCCTCCGGCGAACAAGGTGCCGGCATCGCCTCGCAACCGGTGCTCGACCATGTTTCACTCGATGTTTCACGGCAGGGCATTCTCGGTATTCAAGGCCCGTCCGGGCGTGGAAAATCAACGATGTTGAAACTGCTGATGCGCTACTGGGATCCGGATTCCGGCACGATTTCGCTGTCGGATGTTCCATTGCCGCAGGTTGACGCCGGATGGCGTCGGTGCGTGCAGACGATGATGGGACAGGAGACGTATCTGTTCGACGGAACGATTCGCGAAAATCTCGCTATTGCCTGCAATGACGCCGATTTTTCGGATTCTGGCAGTAATTCTGGCAGTAATTTCTGTAGTAATTCCAGCAGTAATGCTGGTGGTGATTCCGCTGATTCCTCCGATTCGGATCTCGCGCACGACATTCCCGATTCCGTATTGCGCGAAGCTCTCGCCAAGGCGTCCGCGCTCGAACTGGTCGATGCGCTGCCGAACGGCTTGGATACGCAGGTCGGCGAGCTGGGTGGCCGCCTTTCGGAGGGTGAGAAGCAACGTATCGGATTGGCCCGCATGTTCCTTCGCGACGCCGATTTGGTGCTGTTCGACGAGCCGACGAGCCGTCTTGACGCCTATAACGAGTCGGTGATCCTCGGATCGGTCAACAATCTCGCCGAGCAGGGGAGCGCCGTCGTGCTGGTGTCGCACCGCGATTCCACCATGCGCATCGCTGATCGCATACTGCGTATGTAGTGCGCAATACGCGAATCCATCTGCACCCCCGTCCGCAATGTGGTCGTATGAAAATCATGCGTCATTCGTATTTCTTATAGCGTGCATCGAAAGTGCGGTCGAAAGGAGCCGTGCGCGCGAATCGAAAGCGAATGGCGCATATCAGGCAAGAAAAGCGAATGAAATTGCGGAATCGTCGGCAGAATCGAAATCGTAAGAAAATGAAACAATCATGAAAATGATAGTCAGAATTTAAGAAAAGCAACTTTTTAAGACGTGCAAATATTCAGTTCACATGATTTTGTAACGAAAAATCGTTAGTATCTGTGTCAAGAGATATCCGCTCTGCAGCAGGGTGGAATACGATTCGACGAAAGGCTGGCGATGGCCAACAACAGGAACGAACTGAACAAGAATCTGG
>OGPM01002929.1_pt1 | contig 11227 bp, 5 predicted proteins | sample 1552961 | NCBI WGS metagenome assembly OGPM01 (sample SAMEA2580304, study PRJEB22360) | human gut metagenome | biome: human gut; feature: human-associated habitat; material: faeces | place: Denmark | collected 2008/2010
TACTTATCCTGCTGATAATCATTCAGAAGATTCATGGCTCTGTTGACATTCTTACGGAGCTTCTTGGACATTCCGTTCATTACACGGTGACACTGTGCGATAGCAAGGGCCGGGTAATTCAGAAGACGCTCTTCCAGAAGATCAAAGTCTGCCTCATCTTCCAGATCTTCTTTGTCATCCTTCACAAGCCAGCATACCAGCTTCTCGATCTTTGAAATAAACGGGAACAGCACGATAACCGTTGCCAGACGGAACACCGTATTCAAAAGCGCGATCGCTACCGGTGTCATGGTCATATCCATAAATGTAAAATGTACAAACGCATTCACGGTATAAAAGATCACCGACCAGAGGATCAGACCAAACAGGTCATTGATCAGATATACAAGAGCCGTTCTTTTACCGTTCTTATTTGCTCCGATGGCTGAGATCAGAACTGGACATGCAGCACCAACACCGATACCAAGAACGATCGGAAATGCACTTGCAAATGTCAGGATACCGGTTACGGAAAGAGCCTGGAGCACACCGACTGTTGCAGACGCACTCTGGAGTACCGCAGTAAAAGCGATACCTACGAGAATACCCGCGATCGGATTGGAAAACATAGTCAGCATCTTGATGAACATCGGACTCTCACGCAATGGAGATACCGCACCACTCATCATCTGCATACCTGTCATCAGGATTGCAAAACCAAGCATGATATTTCCCACGTTCTTATGTAAGGTACGCTTACAGAACATACGGAAAATAATACCAACTACAGCCACAACAGCAGAAATGGTTGCTGTGGAAAGAACACTAGCGATTCCATTAGATCCTTCAATATAAGAAAGACATAAGATCCAGCCAGTAATACTGGTTCCGATATTGGCTCCCATGATGATACCGATCGCCTGTTTCAGTTTCATCATACCGGAGTTTACAAAACCGATCACCATAACTGTCGTCGCAGAAGACGACTGGATCACACTGGTAACACCAGTACCAAGTGCGACACCCTTCAGCGGAGTATTGGTCATCTTATAAAGAAATGCTTCCAGCTTATTACCTGCTGCCAGCTTCAGACCATCGCCCATTAGGGACATACCAAACAAAAATAATGATACTCCACACAACAAAGATAAGATCATTGAAAAAATTGCCATAATTTTCTCCTTTGTCATACTCGCTTCCTGTCATAACCTGTCAGGAGCCATGTTATCCTGAAAATGCGACTTTACATTTCCTTAATCTGGATTTTTCTTATTTTTAACATTTTCCCATTTATTATGCCACATCAATTTCCATATTACAACAACAGATTTATTTCGAAAATAAAAAAATTCGAAGGCAGCGGATCATCTTCCAAAACTCTGCCTTCGAAATGGGGATTTTTGAGTGATTTTTCACAAAATTTTCTATTTTTCCAGGCGCATCAGCATATCATCCAAAATATCTTCCAAATACCCTCCCGTTGTTTTTTCCCCTTCTTTTTTTATCTGGAGCATCGCTTTCAAATCTTCATCGGACAGGCAGATGATCAGTTTCCCGCTTTCCCGTAGACTTCCCCGTGCAGCCATTTTCGCATGTTTATCCGCTCCTTTTCTGGAAATAATGATCGCAACTTTACGGAGAGCTTTTTCGTACAGATATTTTTCTGTAGTGTAAATTTCCCTCTGAGTAATAGGCTTTTCATAGTTTTTAAACTCGAACACGATATACTTCGTAGAAAAATACTTACAGATCGTGTCAAAAAAATCCTGTGTCACCCCGTTTTTGATCTTACAGCACATGTCAAAACGATACAGATCTTCCTCTGTTGTCTTCTGCTGCTCCCACAAAGTCAGATATTCTCCAAGGATATATTTCAGAATAGAAACACAAAGTTCCTCATATTTCTTGAAAGCTGCACTACCGGTCTCCAACAGTTTTAACTGCGCTATATAGCTGTCAGCAACCGATTCCGGATCCGTATTCTCCATCTGGCTGCTTTCCTCAAAGATAAAAGGCTCCGGTCTCTCCGGTTCTATGTTTTCCACCGAATAATTCAGAATCGAGATCAGTTCGTTCTTCAGTTCCGGATAGTCCTCAAAGAGCCACAGCACATTTCGGATGTCCCAGACATATCCAAGCTTCGCCTCTTCGTACTTTCTCTTAGTCTCATCAGAGACCAGATTCGCCACTACACAGATATTTTGTAATGGCAGATCCTTTTTCTGATCTGACACTGCTTTTCCAACCAGACGGCTATAACTCTGCAACCGTTTAAGTGTAGCGATTTCTTTGGAATCACTGTACATTCTGGTCATAAAGACCCATTCATCGCTTTGGAAAGAAACCCCTTTATATGTAAGGTATTTTTCAAAAAGCTGCTTAAAGCGGGCCATATTTTCCCAGTTTTTCATCTGCACATCACCCTCTGAATTTATATAGGGTTCTACGCAGAGATTGCGAACGACCTGTTCTGTCACTTTTATGTTCGGCGCATATACCAGACTTCTGTACATTCGGCTTTTGTTTGACACAGAACGTGGAAAATCTTCCGGAAATCCCTTTAATCTGGCTATTTCATTGTGTGTGATCTTATGATAGACGCCATGGATACGGATCAGCGGCATTTTTATCAGATTCAGGCGAACCTGCCCGGATTCCCGATAACCGCCTTTTTCCCAACACAAAACGCTGTCACCGGCATGCGAAGCATCAATCTTCTCTTTCGCAAAATCAATCCTGTAATACCAGGAATCCTGTGGATTCATTTCCACCCAGCCATCCAACAGGATACTACTCTTATGGACCTGCACCGGCATGATCATATCCGAAGCATTCACTCTTTTTGAAACAATATATGCAAATTCTTCCCGCAGCGGAAATGCAGTAACCTCCGAACTCTGGATATTTTTATGCGTGATATGGTATCCATATTCTTGCAGCTGAAAAATGTGCTCCTTTATGAACCCTTTCCATAATTGCTTTTTCATAACAAAAAGAATGGCCGGCGGTCGTCTTCTTTGCACCAGGGTCAAACTATAAAACACCTCTTCTGCTTTCGACTGCGTCAGATCAAAAGCCCAGACATCACTGTCCGGAACTGTGGCAGGATCTATGGAAGAAAGGCTGCATGCAGTTACATTTTGACTTATATTTTCCTGGATAGATCTCTATCACTTTTCTGTCCGGCTCATATGCTTTCAAAATCTCATAACCGGCATTTTGAAAACCAAGAGTCAGCGCACCGATACCGGCAGATATGCCTCCGAGAATACCGGCATTAAAGATCACCACTGTATTCTTCATATATTTTTTCCTATCTTATTATTTGTACTGTGACAGCAGCTCCAAAAGCTTACCACTGTTGATTGGTTTGTTATAATTGATCCCCACAAGCCAGGATATTCCCTGTACATTTCTGTAAAGACTCCGGATAATTTTTCTCCTTTATCTGCTCTATGGCTGTCCGGGCACTCTGGTTTCAGTTCAATCTCCTCTCTGGCACTACCGGCATAAGCATGTACCCGTCACCCCTTCTTAATATCCCCTGAAAAGCAAAATAATTTCACAGCATCATATGTCTATATGATACCATGAAACTATTTTTGCGTAAAGATTTTATAAAAAAGCCTCAGAGTATTTTCGCATATACATACTCTGAGGCTTTCTCTATAGTCCATATATATTTTTTACTCCACTGTCACGCTCTTCGCCAGATTTCGTGGCTTATCCACATCCAGTCCTTTGGCTACGCTTACGTAGTAGCCCAGAAGCTGAAGCGGGATCACTGCCAGGGATGTTGCAAAGTGCGGGTCTGTTTTCGGGATGTAGACGGTGAAGTCTGCGGTATCCTCGATATTGTAATTGCCAAATGTGGTCAGGCCCATAAGGTAGGCGCCACGGCTCTTACACTCAACCATATTGCTGACTGTTTTTTCGTAGAGATCCGGCTGGGTCAGCACACCGATCACAAGAGTCCCGTCTTCGATCAGGGAGATCGTTCCGTGTTTCAGCTCTCCGGCAGCATAGGCTTCAGAGTGAATGTAACTGATCTCTTTCATCTTCAGACTGCCCTCCAGGCTGATAGCGTAATCAATTCCTCTTCCTACAAAGAAAGCATCTTTTACATTTGCCTGTTTTGAGGCAAACCACTGGATACGCTCTTTATCTTCCAGGATCTTACAGATCTTATCCGGAAGTGTCTGCAGTTCACTGATATAATTGCTGTAGGCTTCTTCTGTGATCGTTCCTCTTACCATTGCAAACTGGATCGCAAGTGTATAAGCTGCGATCAGCTGTGTGCTGTACGCCTTGGTAGTAGCTACAGAAATCTCCGGTCCGGCCAGAGTATAAAATACATTATCAGCCTCACGTGCAATGGAAGATCCCACTACATTAACGATTCCCAGTGTACGAATACCATTTTCCTTGCATTTACGAAGTGCTGCAAGACTGTCTGCTGTTTCACCGGACTGGCTGATGATCACTGCAAGGCTGTTGGTGTTAAGGGCCATTTTTCGGTAACGGAATTCGGAAGCGAGCTCTACCCTTACCGGGATCTGTGCAAGATCCTCGATCACATACTGTGCTGCCATTCCTACGTGATAAGCGGAGCCGCAGGCTATGATATAGATCTGCTGGATGTTCCGGATGCTTTCTTCTTCCAGGCCAACTTCACTGAGGTCGATCTTTCCATCCTTGAGCACGGAATTCAACGTATCCAGTACTGCCTTTGGCTGTTCATGGATCTCTTTCATCATGAAATGCTCATATCCGGCTTTTTCCGCTGCTTCTGCATCCCATTCAATGGTTTTCAGCTCTTTCTCGATCTCATCTCCATCAAGATTGTAGAAGGTGACTTCGCCTTTTTTCACACGCGCCATCTCCAGATTGCCGATATAATATACATTGCGGGTGTATTTCAGGATCGCCGGTACGTCAGAAGCGATAAAGGATTCATCTTCTGCCACTCCAAGGATCATGGGGCTGTCTTTTCTGGCTACATATATTTCACCCGGATAATCCTTGAACATGATCGCAAGGGCATAGGAACCACGGATACGTACCATGGAATGTGTGATGGCATCTACCGGTGTTCCCTCATATTTCTTGTAATAATAATCGATCAGCTTGACTGCTACCTCGGTATCGGTCTCAGAATAGAAAGTATAGCCTTTACGGGTGAGCTTATTTTTCAGTTCCTGATAGTTCTCAATGATGCCGTTGTGGACTGCTACGATATTACCGTCGTCTGTCATATGCGGATGTGCATTGTTCTCAGAAGGTTCACCATGAGTTGCCCATCTGGTATGACCGATACCACAGGTTCCCGGTACAGTCTCTCCGCCGTTTGTCTTTTCTGACAGAACTTTCAGTCTTCCCTTGGCTTTGATCACTTCCGTCTCGTCCTCGCCGTCACGTACGGCGATTCCAGCGGAATCATATCCTCTGTATTCCAGCTTGGAGAGTCCATCTAAAAGGATCGGAGCTGCCTGGTGTCTACCTGTAAATCCTACAATTCCACACATATTTATCTGTCCTTTCTGTCTATGCAGGTATTTTCGCAAAAGACCGGGCTGTTACATCATATGCAACAGTCCGGTCAGAAGTTTCAGTTATTGCAATATAACACGTCCTACAGTATAGCACGTACCACTCTTGGTTTGCAACCCGCTTTTTCCAGAGCTGCAACGATCTGATTCTTATGATCTGTTCCGAAAGCCTCCATAGTGATCCGAAGTTCTACGGCTGCATTTCGGTTGGTACTTACAAACTGGTTATGATCCAATTTGATAACATTACCCTGATTTTCAGCGATCACACTTGCAACACGTACCAGTTCACCTGGCTTATCCGGAATAAGTACGGATACGGTAAAGATACGGTCACGCTGGATCAGTCCGTGCTGTACAACCGATGACATGGTGATCACATCCATATTTCCACCGCTTAAGATGGAAACGATCTTCTTATTCTTTACATCCAAATGACGGAGAGCTGCTACAGTAAGAAGTCCTGAGTTCTCTACGATCATCTTGTGGTTTTCTACCATATCCAGAAAAGCCACGATCAGCTCATCATCATCGATGGTAATGATATCGTCCAGATTTTCCTGGATATATGGGAAGATATTTTTTCCCGGAGTCTGTACTGCAGTACCATCTGCGATAGTATTTACGTGAGGAAGCGTTACGACCTCCCCTTTCTCCAGGGATGCCTTCATACATGCTGCGCCTGCCGGCTCAACACCGATGACTTTGATGTGTGGGTTCAGAAGCTTCGCAAGTGTAGAGACACCTGTAGCAAGTCCGCCCCCTCCGATCGGTACCAGAATGTAATCTACAAGCGGAAGTTCCTGTACGATCTCCATGGCGATAGTTCCCTGACCGGTTGCTACTGCCGGATCATCAAATGGATGGATAAAGGTATATCCTTTTTCTTCTGCAAGGGCAAGTGCGTGTGCGCAGGCTTCGTCATACACGTCGCCGTGAAGGATAACCTCCGCACCGTAACTCTTGGTGCGCTCTACCTTGATCAGTGGTGTGGTAGTTGGCATGACAATGACTGCTTTTACTCCATATTTATGTGCAGCATAAGCAACACCCTGGGCATGATTTCCTGCAGATGCAGTGATCAGACCTTTGTTCCTCTCTTCGTCAGAAAGTGTGCTGATCTTGTAATATGCGCCACGCACCTTATATGCACCGGTACGCTGCATATTCTCTGGCTTCAGATAAACCTTATTTCCCGTCATATCTGAGAAATAACTGCTGTATATCAGCTTTGTTTCCTGTGTCACTTCTTTTACTTTTGCTGCCGCTTCCTCAAAGCTCTCTAATGTAAGCATTTGTATTTAGCTCCTTTCTTCTACGTCAAAGAGGGCGTTTACAAATGCGTCTGCATCAAATTTCTGCAGATCATCGATACTTTCGCCTACTCCGATGTATTTTACTGGTATGTCAAGCTCAGACTGGATCGCTACTGCGATTCCGCCCTTGGCTGTACCATCAAGTTTGGTAAGAATGATTCCGGTAACGTTTGCGACCTCGGCAAACTGTCTTGCCTGGGAAAGCGCATTCTGGCCCGTGGTTCCGTCAAGAACTACCAGCGTTTCCAAATATGCTTCCGGATACTCACGTTCCAGAATACGGTAAATCTTGCGAAGCTCTTCCATAAGGTTTTTCTTATTATGAAGTCTTCCTGCGGTATCGCAGATCAGAATATCTGCATTTCTGGCTTTGGCTGCTGCCACGGCATCATAGACAACAGATGCCGGATCTGCTCCGTCCTGACCGCCGATGATCTCAACGCCTGCACGGTTGGCCCACTGTGTCAGCTGCTCCCCGGCTGCCGCACGGAAGGTATCTGCAGCTCCGAGGATGACCTTTTTTCCCTGATCCTTTAATTTACCGGCCAGTTTGCCTACGGAGGTAGTCTTGCCGACTCCGTTGACACCGATCACAAGGATCACGGATTTCCGATTCTCAAACTCATATTCTGTGCTTTCTACCTGCATCTGTTTTTTGATGCTGTCGATCAGAAGCTGTTTGCACTGGGACGGCTCCTTGATATGCTGCTCAGCAACCTGCTCCTTTAAATGCTCCAGAATGGAAGTGGTTGCGTTAATGCCGATATCTCCCATGATCAGAATCTCTTCCAGTTCTTCATAAAAATCATCATCAATACTGGAAAAACCGCTGAAAATGGAATCAAAGCCGGCAACGATATTGTCTCGCGTTTTGGTAAGTCCACTTACCAGACGTTTAAAAAATCCTTTTTTTTCTTCTGCCATACTGATTCATCCCCTCTGCTACTGGGTAAGCTGGTTCTCTACTAAATCTACGGATACCAGCGTGGATACCCCTTTTTCCTGCATGGTAATTCCATAAAGCCTGTCTGCTGCATTCATGGTACCACGTCTATGTGTTATTATAATAAATTGTGTGTTCTTCGTCAACTTCTGAAGATATCCCGCAAAACGTCCTACATTGGAATCATCCAGTGCAGCCTCGATCTCATCCAGAAGACAGAATGGTGAAGGCTTCAGATTCTGGATCGCAAAAAGAAGTGCAATGGCTGTCAGTGCTTTTTCTCCACCGGAAAGCTGCATCATGTTCTGAAGTTTTTTTCCGGGCGGCTGGGAAATGATCCGGATCCCTGCCTCAAGGATATCCTCGTCTTCCGCAAGTTCCAGAGTTCCCCGGCCTCCGCCGAACAGTTCTTTGAAGGCTTTATCAAATTCTTTCTGGATCTCTCCGAATTTTTCGGTGAACTGCTTCCGCATGCCCTCATCCAACTCCTGGATGATCTGTTCCAGCGTTTTTTCCGCTTCCAAAAGATCGTTGTACTGACCGCTTAAGAACGTATGCCGTTCCAGAAGTTCTTTGTAATCCTCAATAGCATTGACGTTGACAGAGCCAAGAGCTCGGATCTCGTCCTTTAATTTATGGATCTGCTGCTTCATCACATGCCTGTCATTCATTTCTTCTTTCCTGTACTGCAAGGCATTATTCGGAGTGATCTCGTATTCTTCCCACATATAGGAAATCCTTGCTTCCCGGTTCTCTTCGATCTTTTCTGCCTGAGTCTTCAGTCGGAAGCATTCTTTGTCCAGAAGACTGATCTGGCCAGACAGCTCATCACGCTTTTCAAAAAACTCCTTATGGCTTTTTGTGCGCTCTTCCTTTTCCTGCTGCCATTTTTCCAGCTGTTTTGCAGCCGCCTCTTCTTTTGCGGCAAAGCCTTCGATCTCCTTACGGACCCTGTCGATCGTCTTTCTCTTTTCTGCAGTTTCCTGGCTGCCTTTTTCCAGAGAATCCAGAATTTCTTCCCTCTCTTTCGAAAGAACTTCGATCTCCTCTTTCAGACGCCGCAGATTTTCCTTTATGAAGCTTTCCTTCTGCTGGGATGCAGATGCGTCAAGACGGATCCTTTCCAGCTTCTCTGAAGTCTCCGCTTCGTCCTTTTTCCAGTCCTCCAGCTCCTTCTGCCGGGTCTCGATAAACGTTTCCAGCTCTTCCTCATCCCTTTTGGATGCTTCAAGTTCCTGCGTGATCTTTATGTTATCTGCCTGCATGTCTCTTGCCTGAAGACGGATCTCCTCCTGCTCCCTCTCGATCCTGGTATAACCGCCGCGGATCTCCTCCGCTTTTTTCTCCAGCTGTTCAATGTTCAACCTGGCTGTATTCTGCTGAATGGATTGTTCCTGAAATTTCTGCTGCAGCGCCGCCACAGTATCACGCATCTCATTTCTTCTGCTGCGGTTATCTTCCATGGACTGTCGGATCTCATTATACCCGGCTGCCAGCTCTTTTACCTTCTTTTCCAGTTCCTCGATCTCACGACGACGCCCAAGAAGATTGCTGTTGTTCTTAAAAGCTCCACCGGTCATGGAACCGCCTGGACTTAAGGATTCTCCCTCCAACGTTACCATACGGATACTGTGTCGGTATTTTCTGGCAATGGCAATAGCATGATCGATATGATCCACCACCAGCACTCTGCCAAGAAGATACCCGATCAGACCGTCATATTCCTTCTCTGCAGTTACAAGGCCACTGGCAAGACCAATAGCTCCCGGTTCGTTCAAAGCACCTCTCTGATTAAACTCGCCTCTTGAAGAAATGCTGTTTAACGGGAGAAAAGTCGCACGACCGTACCGGTTTTTCTTCAGAAATTCGATCATCTGCTTAGCAGTCTGCTCGTTATCCGTAACGATATTCTGAATGCTTCCGCCAAGAGCTGTCTCAATAGCGATCTCATAATTTTTTTCAACGTGAATGATATCCGCCACTACGCCACGGATCCCAGAAACATGATTCTTCTGTTCCATGACACGGCGGATACTGTTTCCATATCCATCGTAACGTTCTGTGATATTGCGGAGGGATTCCAGTCTGGATGCCTCTCTATGATAGGACGTCTGTTCCTTTTCCAGCTGTGTATTCTGCTGTTTAAGGGTTTCCTGGATGGCATGTATCTCTTTTGTAAGACGGCTGCCTTCTTCTCTGGTTTCCTGAATGGCCTTCGTGATAGTGTCGTATTCCTTCTGTGCCTGATCGATCGCTGACTGCTGCTCCTCTTCCTGGGTTTTCAGGGAAAGGATCCTCTGACTGATTCCTGCTTTCCGGATATCCAGCTGCTCCTTCATGGCATCAAAACGCTGTGCCTTACCTTTGGTGTTTGCACGGGAATTAAGGATCTCAATGATCTCATTCTTACCATCTTCCACTGCCTGGGTGCATTCTTCGATGCTGCTCTGGATATTGTCCATTTTTTTCTGCTCGTCAGCAAGTTTTCTGTCGATCTCCCGTAAATTTGCCTGAAGATCTGCTTTTTGCTCTTCCAGAGCCTCCTGGTCTGCAGATTTTTTCTCCGTATCTTCCTGAACTGCTAAAAGACGGCTGCGATAATGACTGTCATTCTGCTCTCCTGCCAGGATCTGTTCATGAAGAACATTGATCTCACCGGACAGCTGTTGTTTACGGATAGCACGATCCCGGCTTTCTTCCCGCAACGCCTCCATCCGCTCATTCAGCTCTTCCAGTATTTTTTCCAGACGTTCATATTCATCCTTGGTACGACTATGAGCATTCTGGGCTTCTTTTAACTGATTTTCTGCGATCCTGGTTTTTTCTTCCAGCTCGCGGATCAGATTTCCGGTGTGTTCATATTCCAGGAGGAACATATTTATATCCAGCTCTTTCAGATTTTCTCTTTTTGCCAGATATATTTTTGCAGTCTCAGACTGACGTTCCAGCGGTTCCAGCTGCTTGGTCAGCTCACTTAAGATGTCCGTGACACGGACCAGATTCTGTTGTTCTTCCTCAAGCTTCTTCAGTGTGGTATTTTTTCGTCTTTTAAATTTGACGATCCCGGCTGCTTCGTCAAAAAGCTCTCGGCGTTCTTCGGGTTTTCCACTTAAGATCTTATCGATCTGACCCTGTCCGATGATGGAATATCCTTCTTTTCCGATACCGGTATCATAGAACATCTCATTGATGTCCTTTAAACGACAGGAGCTGCCGTTGATGCGGTATTCGCTCTCACCGGAACGATACAGTCTTCTGGTAACGGTTACTTCTTCAAAATCCACCGGGAGCTTGTGATCACTGTTATCAAGTGTAATAGCCACGGACGCAAAGCTCAGAGGCTTGCGAAGCTCCGTTCCTGAAAAGATAACATCCTGCATATTCCCGCCTCGAAGCTGCTTGGCGCTCTGTTCTCCCAGAACCCAGCGGACTGCATCACC